>JACKQG010000139.1_pt1 | contig 102986 bp, 102 predicted proteins | sample 8237621 | NCBI WGS metagenome assembly JACKQG01 (sample SAMN15677084, study PRJNA649215) | marine metagenome | biome: marine; feature: Black Sea; material: saline water; isolation source: suspended particulate matter (SPM) from the Black Sea western gyre | collected 2013-06-09/2013-06-10... | reverse complement strand
AGGCCACCATCGGCATCTCCGGTGCTGATCAGGAGGTCAAAGACCCCAGAGAACATTCCGCCATGGTCGACCTGTTCCTTCATCCAGTCAACACCCTCCTCAATGAACCGGGGAGACATGACAACAAAGAACGTTCCCAGCAGAGCCCCTGAAACGCGGCCGATTCCGCCGATGAGAAGTATTGCTATGAACTGGATGGAGAGGATGAGGCCCCAGGACTCGGGAGGAACCTGCCCGGCCAGCACCGCAAGGAGTGCTCCCGCGATGCCTGCGTAGAACGATGAGATGGCAAAGGCCATTGTCTTGTAGCGGAACTCCGGCACGCCCATGATCTCGGCGGCCACATCCCGCTCCCTGATGGCTGAGAAAGCCCGTCCGGTCCTGGTCCGGGCGATGTTGGCAGCCACCACCGCGGCCACCACGGTCAACGCCAGAAGGAGAAAATAGGTCTTCTGGTTCTTGGTGACCTCGAACCAGAACCAGTCGCCATCCCGGGAAAAGTCGATGATGGGGTCCTCCTCCTTCCAGAGGCGGAACTGCAACCTGGGCCACTTGCGGCCGAGTGCACCGGGGCCCGCAATCTCGGTGAACACGCGCGACAGGTGCAACCCAATGAACACCAGACCGAGGGTGGCTATGCCGAGATAGAGCCCACGCACCCGAACCGCCGCAGGTGCCACAGCAATGCCCACAAGGGCTGCGACGATTCCCGATGCAGGCAGCCAGATCCAGATCGGAAGGCCCCAACCCCAGAGGTTGGCTGAACCCTTGCCACCCAGCAGAACGGCCGTGTAGGCGCCGCTGCCCATGAAGAAGGCGTGACCCAGAGATACCTGTCCGGCCAGGCCCGACAGGATGTTCAGCCCCAGCGCGGCAATGGCGAAGATAAGCATCCGGTTGACGAGGCGAAGCCAGACGTTGTCTCCAAGGAACCTCACAATGGGAATCTGGTTGATCACCGGCAGGTCGAACGGCATCAGGACCAGGATGACGATTCCGACCACAACCAGCATCTTCTGGACACGCGTCGGGAACAACTGCGACTCGGCAAGGTACGAGTTGTACAGCTTCGGACGACCCCTCATGTGGCCACCTCAACGGGGAAGTGACAAGCGGTCATACCCGCCTCACCTCCTCTGTCCCAAACAACCCGTAGGGGCGTACCAACAATCCGATCAGCATCACAACATATGGCACAACCTGCTGGTAGCCGACACCGAGAATCCCGGTATGGCCGGCCAGGTACTGCCCGGCAAAGATCTCGGCGAAACCAATGAGCAGGCCGCCGACGAGAGCACCAACAGCAGAATCCAGACCACCCAGGATCACCGCAGGCAGGGCACGGAATGCGAAGAACGCTCCGTCACGGCTGGCCATTCCGGCAGGCCCCCATGGAGGCATCGAGGAGAACACCCCAGAAATGGCAGCCAGCAGGGCGCCGGCCGCCCAGGCAATTGCGAAGATGCGGCCGACGTTGATCCCCTGGGCAAGGGCAGCCTCCTGATCAAAGGCAGTTGCCCGCATGGCCACACCGGTCCGGGTCTTGAAGAACAACCACACGCCCACAAACGCAACCGCCGCCATCGCTATTGCCGCCACGTACGACCAGGCGATGAACGCTCCCCCGATCATGAAGGTCTCGGCCCCCCACGGCACCCCCAGAACCCTCGGGGTCAGGTTCACGGCGTCGAATGCGACGGTCCTGATCATGACCTCGAGACCAAGGGTGATAACCGCCATGGAGAAGATGGGCTCGCCGATCATTGGTCGGATGGCAAGTCGTTCGATTACCAGGCCCAACCCAGCGGTTGCCAGAGCCGCCAGCAGCAGAGCCACGAACCAGTGCACCCACCCGGGCCCACCGACCCAGCGGCCCGGAACGTTCCAGTCCATGAAGATCATCGAGAGAAACCACGTTCCGGCCAGGGCCAGGGCTCCCTGGGCGAAGTTGACGGTCTGGGTGGCCTTGAAGATGAGCACGAAGCCGAGGGCCAGGAGAGCGTAGAGAGAACCCAGGGCAAGAGACTTCACGAAGGTGTGAACAAAGGTGTCCAGACCGGTGGCCGCAAGCAACAGGGTGGTAGCCGTCATGAGTACATCGACTCCACCAGGTCGCTGAACATGTCCTCCATGGCCGACCGCTTGATCTTCTGGGTTGCGGTCAACTCGCCGTCCTCGTGGTCCAGTTCCTTGGGAATCATCTTGAACCTGCGGATTGACTCGACCCTGGCGAACTTCTCGTTGGTTTCATTGACAACCGTTTGGATCAACTCGAGAACCTCGGTCTTCTCCGAGAGGTCGCGGTAGGTCGTGTACGGAATGTTCTTGCGAAGTGCCCAGTCACCGACCGTGTCCAACTCGATTCCGATCAGAGCTGACAGGAACTTGCGACCGTCGCCGATAACCATGGCCTCCTTGACGTACGGCGAGGTCTTGAGACTGTTTTCAATCTCGGACGGTGAGATGTTCTTGCCTCCGGAGGTGATGATGATGTGCTTGATGCGGTCGATGATCCGCACGTGGGTACCGTCGACCCACTCGCCGACATCACCTGTCCTCAGCCAGCCATCCTCGGTGAAGGTCTCCGCTGTCTGTTCAGGCTTGTTCCAGTAGCCAGCAAAGACCGCTGGATGCTTGGTCTGAATCTCGCCGGTCTCTTCGTCGATCCGGAATCCGATATCGGGATATGGCTCGCCGACCGTCCCCAATATTGCCCGACCCGGCATGTTGACGGTGGCGACAGCGGAGTTCTCGGTCATTCCGTACAACTCGTAGGTGGGAACCCCGATACCGATGAAGAACTCCAACACCTCGGGCGCAATGGGTGCAGCCCCGGACCCGGCGTGCCAACAGCGCCGCAGGCCGATGCGCTCCTTGAGGGCCCGGAACACAAGGGGGTAGCCGATCAGGTTCAACATCCAGCTCTTGGGCGTGTGGTTGCCGCCGTTGGCGACCTTCTCACGACCGATGACCCTGGCCAGGCGCAGTCCGAAACCCAACCAGAGTTTCTTGAACGGGGTCACGTCACCACCCTTGATCATGACCGACGCGTGCATCTTCTCCCAGATGCGTGGAACGGCGAAGAACAGCGTGGGTTGAATCTCTCTCAGGTTGGAGATCACCGTGTCGATGGACTCTGCAAAGTTGAGCGATACACCACAGGCCACAAGGTGCCATGTCGAGAAGATCCGTTCAGCAACATGACAGAGCGGTAGATAGGTGAGCGTGAGGTCGCCAGGCCCCGGAATGCGCGCTCCACGGAGTCCGGTGTCGCCGGTGATGATGGTCATGGCGTACTCGACGTTGGCGTTCGTGAGCATCGCCCCCTTGGGCGGACCGGTCGTCCCCGAGGTGTACACGAGCGTCATCACGTCTTCAGGAAGCGCCTCGGCCATGCGCCGTTCAACTTCACCCGGGGAGTCCCGCCGGTAGCTTCTACCCAGTTCCAGGAAGTCCTCCCAGCACATGAGCCGGGGGTCGTCATACGAACTAAGGCCCCGCGGTTCTGTGTAGAGAATCCGCTTCAGGCCGGGTAGTTGGGCCGGGTCGATCTCGAGCGCCCGGTCGACCTGTTCCTGATCTTCGGCAAAGTGAACGGTGGCCGTCGAATCGGTAAGGAGGTACTCGACCTCAGCGGCGGGATTGGTCGGATAGAGGCCGACGGTGACACCACGGACCGCCACCGTCGCCAAGTCCAGGATGACCCATTCGGGGCGGTCCTCGGACTGGATAGACACCCGGTCACCGGGTTCCACGCCCAGGGCCAGCAGGCCGTTCGCGGCATCCATGATGAGGTCCCAGGTTCTCGCCCAGGTGAACTCCTGCCAGATGCCGAAATCCTTTTCGCGCATCGCCACCTGTCGAGGTGACCGTTGAGCCCAGTCACGGGCGCGGGACGCAACGGTCGGTATACCGGACCCTGCCTCGGCCGCCGGCGTCTCAACCACGGTCAGCGACATCTCAGCCTGTTTCCCCCCTGCACCCGGCGGAGCCTAGGAAGGCCCACGCAGATGATCAATGGTCAGATGAAAATATCCCGGACCGGATCAACCCGGCCCTGCCCCCATTGGCACGGGGGCCGAAGGTAGCAGCACATCTGGCCCACCGCCCCATCGGCAGACCCGGATCAGACGGCTGGGTATGGTGCCGCCGTGGATGCCGAGATCCAGGTCCTGTCAGTCTCCCGGCTGGGGGCCCTCCTGAAGGAAGGCCTTGCCACGCTTTTCCCAGAGGACATCTGGGTCGAGGGCCAGGTGTCCAACATGCGCACCCCCAAATCCGGGCATGTCTACTTCGACCTGGTCGAACCCTCCGACGAACCGGGAAGGCCACCTGCCGCCGTCCTCAGCGTCGCTCTCTGGAGACAGGCGCGGACTGCAGTGGAGCGGACCCTCGCCGAGGCTGGTAGCCCCGGACTGGTCGACGACCTCCAGGTTCGCGTGAAGGTCCGGCTGGACTTCTACCCTCCACACGGTCGCCTCCAGTTGATCATGAACGGAATCGACCCCTCCTTCACCCTCGGTCGCCTCGCGGCGGAACGGGACCGTCTGCTCAGGACCCTGGCCGCGGAGGGCCTGCTGGATCGCAACGCCTCGCTCCGGGTCCCTGAGCCGGCACTCCGTATCGGCCTGGTCACGAGCATCGGTTCGGCCGCCCACGCCGACTTCCACGACGAACTGGAGAGAAGTGGGGTCGCGTTCACGCTCCTTGAGCGGGACACCCGCGTGCAGGGTGAAGGTTCGGCTGAGGACATCGCCGACGGACTCCGCGTCATCTCCACCCACGGACCGGACGTGATCGCCCTCGTGCGTGGTGGTGGTTCCGCCGCCGACCTGTCCGTGTTTGACTCCGACACAGTGGCACGGACGATCGCCGACATCGCCACACCCGTCTACACGGGAATCGGACACGAGATCGACCGGAGCGTGGCCGACGAGGTGGCCCATTCAGCATTCAAGACCCCGACCGCATGCGCTGCAGCCCTGGTCGGCGCAGCCGTCACCTACAGAGACCACATCGATTCCCTCCGCACCGCAATAGGTCAGAACGCCCGCCGGGCGATCCAGAAGTCCGAAACGCTGAGGAACGACCTCGCCAACAGGCTGATCAGGGCGGCCGGATCATCGGTACGCCGCCACGCCGACCTTCTCACAGCTCAGCAGGCGCGGCTGGCCCGGAGTTCGGCCGGCAGCATCGTTCGCCACGGCGAACGACTCGACTCGCTGAATGCACGGCTCCGCGCGCTCGACCCTGCACGGGTGCTGGCAAGAGGTTGGTCCATCACCCGCCTGGGCGACGGCCGGCTGGTCAGGTCGATGACCGATCTCGCCAGCGGCGACAACCTCGTCACCCTGCTGGTTGACGGTACGGTCAACAGCACGGTCGACTGAACAGATCTTCACCGGAGGCAGAGCCGACATGAGCACAGAACCAACGGGCGAGATCGGCTACGCCGCCGCCCTCGAGGAACTCCAGAAGATCCTTGCCGACCTTGAGACCGAGTCGGTAGACGTGGACCTCCTTGCCTCACGGGTCGAGAGGGCCGACGAGTTGATCCGTCTCTGTCGGGACCGCCTGGAGGCCGCCAACCTGAAGGTCGAAAAGGTCGTAGACGCCCTCGACAGCGACTGACAACGACCGAAAGGGCAGACTGAACCCGTGTTCATCCGAAAGTTGGAGACAGTTGACGCCTTCGTAGCCGTTGACCTGGCTGACGTGTCGGGAACCGGCACCGCCCGCCTTGCACCCAAGATCCTCCAGGGTGGAGCCAGGGACATGGCCCGCTCGATCACCTACGCGCTCGCCTCCCTTCAGAGGCATGAGACCGGCATCTCAGCTGGTATCAACTCCAAGCCCGAATCCCGAAGCGACGCAGCCGCAGCCTTTGCCACCGAGGTGGCCGACTGGGATGCAACGTTCAGCCTGAGCCCCGGCAAGGGAGTGGAGGCCGGGGAGTTGGGCAGGATCGAAGCACCACCGAATGACCACGTGCTCGCCGTGGGTGCGGTCGCGGCAGCAACAGCAACCATGCCGGCAGCAACAACGGCTGCCGTGATCGGTGGGAGCGACGACCTCCGTTCCGAACTTGCCTCGGCGAACATCACGGTCATAGCCGACGATGACCCGATCTCAGCCCACGTAGATCTGCTCTTCTGCGGATCCAAGATGGGAGCCATCGACCATCTGGTGGCCGCACGACTTGACTGTTCGGTTGTTGTCCCCACGGGCCCGTTGCCGCTGACAGCGAGAGCCGTCGCCGTCTGTCGCCAGCGGGGGATTCTGGCACTTCCAGATTTTGTGACCACGTGTGGACCGCTGATTGAAGACAGCAGCCTCGTCGCAGACACAGTGTCCGCGATCATCGGCGAGGTTCTGGAACATCCCGATGGGCCACTGCTGGGAGCCTGCGAGCGCGCCGAGGAGTTTCTTGCCACATGGCAGGAGAACCTGCCCTTCGGTCGACCAATGGCACCCTGACGGACCCTGTCCGCCAGATCCACAACCGGAGATCCACGGGTGGCCGCAGCCGTCGAGCCCGTACGCTGTTCCCGTTCCGGGGCTGTAGCTCAGTTGGCTAGAGCACCTGCTTTGCAAGCAGGGGGTCGTGGGTTCGATTCCCATCAGCTCCACAGAATCCTCGGGCACAGGGATACGCCTTGTTGCAATTAGGGTGACGACCCTTCCACCTTCGCCGAAGAATAGAGGGGAGCTCTCATGGCCACCGATCAGGAACCACCGATTGGACCAGTGAGCGGCAAAGAGGTGCCCCGCTACGCAGGCCCCTCGAGCTTTGCCCGACTGCCCGAACTGCGGGACGTTCCCAGATGCGACGTAGCCATCTTGGGCATTCCCTTCGACGCCGGCACCAGCTACCGGCCCGGGGCTCGCTTTGGCCCGATGGGAATCCGTCAGGCTTCCCGCCATCTGCGTACCAACTACCACCCTGCATACGACTCCGAACCATTCGCCGAACAGCAGGTGGCTGACGCCGGCGACGTCACCGCCAACCCGTTCGACATCAATGAGGCGATCGGCCAGATCGAAGCAGCCGCAACCGACCTTCTGGGTCGGGTTGGGAGCATCGTCACCATGGGCGGCGACCACACGATCTCCCTTCCCCTGTTGCGCGCGGTCAACCACCATGTAGGACCTGTGGCGCTGGTGCACTTCGACGCGCACCTCGACACGTGGGACACCTACTTCAGTGCCCCCTACACCCACGGCACCCCGTTCAGGCGAGCAGCCGAGGAGGGGCTCTTTCTCGACGACGCATCAGTCCATGTGGGAATCCGAGGACCGTTGTACAGCCGGGACGACCTCGACAGCGACGCCGAACTGGGCTTCAAGGTCATCCACTGCGACGATTTCCAGTCACGCGGGATCGATGACATCGTCGATCAGATCCGCACACGGGTCGGTGAACACCCGATGTATCTGTCAATCGACATCGACGTTCTCGACCCATCGCATGCTCCCGGAACCGGTACTCCTGAGATAGCCGGGATGTCGAGCCGGGAACTGATGCTGGTGCTGCGGGGGTTGGCAGGGTTGAACCTGGTCAGCGCCGACGTGGTCGAGGTGGCGCCCGCCTACGACCACGCTGAGACGACATCGCTTGCCGCAGCAACGATCGTCTTCGAACTGACGAGCCTGCTCGCCAGAAGGCCGCAAAAAGCCAACCCACAGGACTGCTAGTAGTGGGAAGCACCCAGATCCTCATCGCCGTTGTGGCCGGCATCGTGATGTTGCGCCTGGGGCTGGGCTTCCTGCGGGCACTTGCCGCTCCGCCCCCCGAACCACCTGATCCCGGCGAACTCCGCAAGGTGAAGCTCCACTACAGGTGCACCATCTGCGGTACAGAGGTCAAGATGACCGTCGCCAACGAGACAGACCCCGAACCACCACGCCACTGCATGGACGAGATGGAGGTCCTGGCAACCGAGGATTGAGCCTCGGCACGCTTGAGTGGCCCGTCAGATCTATCCACAGACTGTGGATAGATCTGTGGGAAATGACACCGCTGGAATTACAGGGGTGGCCCCAGCGATCAGCTCCAGAAAAGCCGTGGTCAGCGGTACTGGGTCGCTGTGATAATGCCGCCCAGAATCGAACCAAGGCCAAGCAACAAGATGCCGTTGCTGGTGCCTCCGGGCATCCAGCCCACATAGTTGAAGAAGATGATCAGGATCCCGAGGCCCAGCAGGCTGAACATGAGCACCGGCACCCAGATGGGCGACGAGCCGGCTGTCCCGGAGCCCGACGCACCCTGCTCGTCGCCGCCCCCCTTGGGAGTCACCCGACCGCTCTGGTACCTGGACTTCTGCACGGGTCGCCTTGCTGGCTGACCACCATGCTCGGACGCTTCAGGATCGCTGTGTTCAGACGTGGTCATGGCGGGGAGGATAGGGGTAACTCCGGCTGGTCCGGTGCTCCATCTGGCTACCGTTGCCGGTATGGGCGCCCGCGTGCTTGTAATCGACAACTACGACTCGTTCGTCTACAACCTCGTCCAGTACCTGGGTGAGCTTGGCGCCGAACCCCTGGTACACCGCCACGACGCCATCACCGTCGACCAGGCCACCGAGTTGCGACCCGATGCGCTGCTGATCAGCCCAGGGCCCGGCAGGCCTGAACAGGCCGGAGTATCCACAGCGGCAATCCTCTGGGCCGCCGGTCGCATCCCTGTCCTGGGGGTATGCCTGGGCCACCAGTGCATCGGCGCCGCCTGGGGCGGCACCATCGTGAGGGCACCAGATGTGATGCACGGCAAGACCTCACAGATAAACCACGACGGAAGCGGCGTGTTCGCCGGCCTACCTACTCCCCTCGAGGCGACCCGCTACCACTCCCTGCTGGTCGAGCAGTCATCGCTGCCCGACGACCTGGTCGTGACCGCAACCAGCGACGACGGTCTGATCATGGGCCTACGACACAAGGACCTGGAGGTCGAAGGGGTCCAGTTTCACCCCGAGTCGATCCTCACCGAATCAGGTCACGACCTGTTGGCCAACTTCCTCGACAGGGCCGGCTGACTAACCCGTAACGGCATCCTCAGCGGTTCCGTCACCCTCAACGACGTCGGCACCGACATCAGGCTCAAGACCGTCAACGACGGCTTCAGCTGCTCCGACGACGATGGTCACGAAGCTGCCCGAGTCAATCTCAACGGCCTCCAACGGGCTCTGGCTGATAACCCTGCCGTCATTTGGGCTGTTGGATGGAAGTGGCTCGAAGACCACGTTCACACCGAAACCGACAGCCTCAAGCTCAGCCACAGCTGTGGCCTCCAACAGGCTCACAACCGGTGGAACCATCACCATCGGGAGACCGGTAGAGACCACGATCTCGACGTTGCTACCCGGGGCCAACGAACTGCGGGCCGGTGGTTCGGTCCGGATCACCTGACCAACGGGAACCACGAGGCTGCTCTCCTCTACCGTGCTGGCCTTCCAGCCAAGCTGGGAGATGATGTTCATGGCGTCAAGAACCGGCCGGTTGGTCAGGTCGGGGACCTCCTCGACTGCCGGCCCCGACGAGACAAACAGGACGACCCTGGAACCAGGCACGATCTCAGACCCTGCCGCCGGCGACTGGTCTATGACCTGACCAGCCGGGACCACCGGATCCTCGGCATCCACCGACGACACCTCAAGCCCCATTGCCTCCAGATCGTGGATGGCATCGGCCACGGCGTCACCGATCACTGCCAGCAGGACCATCGGCCCCGTTCCCTGGCTGACCAGCAGACGGACTGTCTCAGCCGGCTCTATGCGGGCACCCGCAGACGGATCCTGATCGAACACCGTGTTCTCCGGGAAGTCGGCGTTCACCTCGTAGTCCATCTGAACGCTCAACCTGGAATCGCGGAGAAGACCGCGTGCCTCGTCCAGCGGCGTACCTATGAGGGCAGGTACCTCCACAAGGCCGATCTGGGCCGGAGGCAGATCTTCGTCGGTGCCACCGAGGGTGTCCACGAACTCGACGACCAGATAGCCGAGCACCACCAGGAGGATCGCCAACACGACCGTGAACAGGAGGGTTCTCCGCAACCCGTCGTCACGACGATTGCGGGTGCTGCGGCCGTAGTCGGTCCGCTCGGGTGCAGCGGCAGGTGTGGGCCGTCCGACAGCCCCCGAGGGAGCCGAGTGCCGCAGGTCATGGGCACCCTCCCGATAGCGGCGCAGGTCGCTCCGCAGGTCCTCGGCGGTCGGATACCGGTTTACCGGGTTCTTGGCCAGCAACTTGAGGGTCACGGCCTCGAGGGATTCGGCTACAGCGGCTCCCGATTGGCGAAGCGAAGGTGGGCTGTTCTGGACATGCTGGTAGGCGACCGCCACCGGGGTTTCGCCGGTGAACGGTGGCCGACCAAGAAGCATCTCGTAGAGGACAACTCCCAGTGAGTAGAGGTCGCTGCGGGGGTCCACCTGACGCCCCTGGGCCTGCTCAGGTGAGAAGTAGGTGGCCGTACCCATGACGGTTCCGTCGCGGGTGAGGTCGTGTTGTGCACCCGCTATGGCTGTGGCGATACCGAAGTCGGCCACCTTGACCTGACCGCCCGTGGTGACGAGGACGTTGCCAGGCTTGACGTCGCGGTGGACAAGGCCGTTGCGGTGTGCGAACCCGAGGGCGGCGGTCACATCGGTCGCTATGTCGGCTGCCCTGTCGGGGTGAAGAGCGCCTTCGGTGCGGATGATCTCGGCAAGGCTCCGACCCTCTACGTACTCCATGACGATGAAGTAGGTGCCCTGCTCCTCTCCCCAGTCGTAGACGCTGACGATGTTGGGGTGGTTCAGGTTGGCGGCTGCCTGGGCCTCGCGCCTGAACCGTTCCACGAAGTCTGGTTCGTCTGCGAACTCGTCGAAGAGCACCTTCACAGCGACAGGCCTGTCGAGCAGGAGGTCACGCGCCAGATAGACATCGGCCATACCGCCGCGCGCTATCTGACGATGCAGTTCATACCGGCCGTTGAACACGGTCGGACCTTCGTTTGACATGGAGGCGGATTCTACCTGCGGACCTTCGCCCGCTGATGTCGATCAGCGATCATTGGGCTCGCTCTTCAAGTTGCACTACTACCTTTCGGGCGTGTTCCAGGGATCCAACCTCGATCGCTTCGATAACGAGGGCCCTGTCAGCATCGGCAAGATCCATGACAGGCAGGTTCGCCACCTCTGTCAGGGTCGGATCGAACCAGAGGATTCCCGATGGTCTGCCCTGGAACACAGCAACGTGATCATCGTGGAACCCCACGAACCAGCCACTCCTTGCATAGATGCCGATCACGCCGACTATCACACCGAGCAGCAGGACGGCGGACAGTGCCAAACCTCCCACCCGCCACACTGTTCCGGAGATCGAACCGGCGCCATCGCTGACACCGAGCGTCGACGACCTCTCGGCACGGGCCCTTGACCGCGACAGATCGGTCCGCCCCGATCCGGGGAGAGCTTCGACCACATCGGCAACCACGACGGTCACGTTGTCGTGGCCGCCAGCGTTGACGGCGCACCTGACCAGCTCCACCGCAGCGGCCTCCGGTTCGGCCATGTCGCGCAGGGTCCGCTGAATACGGGAGTCGTCCAACTCGTTCACCAGGCCGTCGCTGCAGAGCAGATACCTGTCACCGACCACCGGTACCAGCTCCCACGTGTCGACCGCCAAATCAGCCTCGATCCCGAGAGCCTTCGTGAGAATGTTCCGCTGAGGGTGCCTGGCTGCCTCATCCGGGCTGAGTTCACCTGAACGAACCAGGTCCCCGACAAGGCTGTGGTCTTCGCTGACCTGTTCCAGTCGCCCTTCCGAAAACCTGTAGACACGGCTGTCGCCCACATTTGCGACAGCCAGCGCATCGCCGCCGTCCTCGCCGACCACTATGGCCAGCGCACAGATGGTCGTTCCCATCCCGGACAGGTGCGGATCACCTGCAGCCCGTACAAGCACCGCCCGGTTGGCAGCCAGGACCGCTCCCGCCAGGCCCTGTCTGGTCTGGACACTGAACCCTTCCAGGGTGGCCGCAACTGCCTCGGCAGCGGCCACCTCACCTCCCCGGTGTCCACCCATTCCGTCAGCCAGAACAACGATGCCGTCGACCGATCCGAAGTCGTCCTGGTTGGATTCCCGGACCCGTCCCACGTCGGTGACACCGGCATGGGCCAGACGAACCGTGCCACCGGTCCGGACCCGTCGTGTGGGCGGGCGCATCACGCCACCTCCAGGATCGTGTCGCCCATCTGGAGACGGTCGCCGTTGCCGATAACGGTTGGTGCGATCACCCTGTCGCGGTTTTTGTAGGTTCCGTTGACCGATCCGAGGTCCTCGACAACGAACTGCCCTCCCCGGTGGATGATGCGTGCATGAACCTGGGACATGTGGCTGTCGTCGATGGTCACAGAACAGCCGGCGGCCCTTCCGAGGGTCAGGTCGTCACAAAGGTCGAACAGTCGGCCGTGCAGCGACTCGGGTTCGACAATGACAAGGTGCGACACGCCGGGTAGACGTGCTGTCCGGGGCGTTCTGGACGCCAGCCACGCAGACCGCACTACGCGTAGGAACACGTAGTAGACGAGGGCGAGGGTGCCCAGCCCGACAATGGTCAGGACCTGATCGCTCACTGTGCACCCGATGCTACCGGCTGGTCGCCGGGTGGACCGGTGCACCGCAACGGGGCCGATCGGTCAGACAGGCGGTACCCTTTCCGACGCTGCTCGCGCGAGTGGCGGAATTGGCAGACGCGCAGGATTCAGGTTCCTGTGTCCGCAAGGACGTGAGGGTTCAAGTCCCTCCTCGCGCACTCACCGGCTACATCGGCGAAGGTGGGCTCAACCGGCATTCACGTCGACCACCATCCGGCCCCTGACCTTCCCTTCCAGAATGTCAGCGGCGGCGGCCGGCACGTCTCCGAGGCCGATTGTCTCGGTCATGGAGGCCAGCAGATCCGTGTCAAGGTCGCTTTCGAGGCGTTCCCAGGCAGTCATCCGCCTGGGTCTGGGGACCATCACCGAGTGCACGCCGCGCAGGGTCACGCCTCGCAGGATGAACGGTGCCACCGTCGTGTTCAGGTCCATTCCCTGGGCGAGGCCGCAAGCTGCCACACAACCCTCGGGTGAGACAGCGGCCAACACGTTCGCCAGGGTGTGGCTACCCACGACGTCGACGGCTCCGGCCCAGCGTGCCCGCGCCAGAGGTCTGCCTGACTCTTCGGACAACTCCGCCCGGTCGATCACGGTCGTAGCCCCGAGGGTCGCGAGGTAACCGGTCTCCTCCAACCGCCCGGTGGAGGCATGCACCTCGTAGCCGAGTGCAGCCAGCAGCGCCACAGCGATGCTGCCCACGCCACCCGAGGCGCCGGTGACCAGCACCGGACCCGATCCGGGAACGACGTCGTGGTCCTCGAGGGCCAGAACGCACAGCATTGCCGTGTAACCGGCTGTTCCGACAGCCATCGCCTGAGCTGTGGTGAAGCCTGCGGGAACAGGAACCGTCCAGTCACCGCTCACACGGGCCCGCTGCGAGTACCCACCCCAGTGCCCCTCTCCCAGGCCCCATCCGTTGATGACGATCCGCTCGCCCACGTCCACGAGTGGGCTGGTGGACCCGGCGACAGTGCCTGCAAGGTCGATTCCGGGGACCATCGGCCATGAGGTCACGATCGGAGACGCGTCCATTACAGCCAAGCCGTCCTTGAAGTTGACGGTCGAGTACTCGACGTCAACCAGGACGTCGCCTTCGGGGAGGTCGTCGTCGGTCAGGTCCCTGAACTCCGAGCTGAACTCACCGTCCACCTTGTCGACCATCAGGGCTCGAAACATCTAGAAACCTCCCAGTTGTTGGTGTGGGGGAGCATGCCGCATCCGGGTATCAACTACCGAACATGGCCAGCCACTGCTGTTCTGACCGTGGCATGAACACGAAGTTGTCCCGACGGGTGTCGCCCATCGGAGCTGACGGTTCGGCCGAGTAGAGGTGGCCCGGGAACAGCACCGCTTCGTCAGGAACCTTTGCCAGGCGGTTGTGGAGGCTGTCGTAGAGGGCGGACGCGTCTCCGCCGGGCAGATCGGTCCGGCCACAGCCCTCCAAAAAGAGCGTGTCCCCCGCAACAAGGCGGCCGTCGACCAAAAAGCACTGGCTCCCCGGGGTGTGGCCGGGGGTGTGGATCAACTCGATCCGGATGTCTCCGACCTCGACCACGTCGCCACCATCGTGTTCGACGATGTCACCGCGTCCGATTCCGGTCACCTTGGTGATGAACTCGGCCTCGTCCCGCTGGGCATGAACCGGAACCGACACACGGTCCAGGAGTTGGCTGGCGCCGACTATGTCGAATCCCATCATGGAACCGCCGACATGGTCCGGGTGATAGTGCGTTGCGAGCACCCCTGTGCACCTCATGTCGTCGGCTTCGAGCAGATCCAGGATCGAGTCGACGTCGTAGGCGGGATCGACCACGACTGCCTCCCCTGTCCGGCGGTCGCCGATCAGGTAGACGAAGTTGACCATCTGACGGGCCACGTCGTCCCCGGTTGCGAAGTCCCGACCGGAAAGCAGTTGGCGAAAGTAGAGGGGGTCGTCTCCTGTCTCCTCCATCTGCGTCACATCTGACATCGTAGGTACGCGATCAGGCTGAATCTGCGTCAGAAGCCGGAGGCAGGCGTCCGGCCTGGGAATCGGCGGCCAACCTGTGTCGCCATGCCTCCTCTGCCAGCGAGACGACATCGCGCAGCGGGATGCCGAGCGCCTTCGCCGCTCTCACCGCGTCATCATGTTCGACCTTGACGCGACCGACAGCGACCTTCACTCCGACTGCCATCCCGTCCACCTCAACCTGCTCCATGGTCCGCGCCACCGGCCAACGTTCGATGGTGCTGCCCCGCACCCCGAGGGATCCGGTCTCACCGGTAAGGACCGCTGCCACCTCAGAGGTCAGCACAGGGTCGCACAGCGCGCTCACCAGATGTGCGGGCCGGCCCTTCTTCATGACGATCGGGGTGACCCACGCATCGTGTGCACCCGCGGCAAGGCATCCGGCGATCGTGTGGGCCAGGGTTTCACCGGTGGCGTCGTCGACGTTCACCTCCAGGAGGGTCACCGGCTGACCCTTCTCGGTGGGCTCAGCTGATGTGCCTACGACCACCTGGGTCAGGTTGGGGCGGCCGTCAAGATCTCTGTCACCGGCTCCGAACCCCATCGACTCCACGACCATGGACGGCATCGGTCCCCATCCCGTGATGGTCGCCGCCATGAGGGCGGCACCGGTGGGCGTAGTCAGTTCGAACGGAACGTCTATGCCGTGGGTCGGGGCTCCCACCAGCAACCCAACGGTTGCCGGCGCCGGTACGGGGATGGTGCCGTGCGCCGCCTCGACGGTCCCCCGGCCGGTAGCGATGCTCGAGCACCACACCTCGTCGATGGCCAGCACCTCGAGAGCTGCGCAGGTTCCAACCACGTCGATGATGCTGTCAAGGGCACCCACCTCATGGAAGTGAACCTCTGAGGCAGGGCGCTGGTGCAACCGACCCTCGACCTCGGCCAGTGCTCCGAACACCGCCATCGACCTCCGGGTAACCCTGTCGGGCAGGCCCGCCTCTTCAATCATCTCCATGATGTGGCCCGCCGTTCGGTGGGTGGACGTCTCCTCTGCCCCTACCCGTGCCTTGACTCCGGCCAGCCCACAGCGGAGCACGGGTTCAGCCGTCAGCTCCCAGCCGGCAATCGGCAGGCGCTCAAGCATCTTCCGCACCTCGTCGACATCTGCTCCCGCGTCCAGGAGGGAGCCCATGGCCATGTCTCCCGCTATTCCCGAGAAGCAGTGGAACCATGCCAGCCGTGTATCCATCACCCAGCATCCTCTAGGGACCCGGCCGGTCCCAGGTGCCTCAGCACCGCGCAGGCGGCGCCGAAGCCGTTGTCGATACCAACGACCGTCAACCCTGACGCACACGAGGCCAGCATCCCCAAGAGGGCTGTCACCCCCTCGAGCGATGACCCGTATCCGACGCTTGTCGGCACCGCCACGACCGGCGCGGCCGTCAGACCACCCACCACGCTGGCAAGTGCCCCCTCCATTCCGGCAACAACCACGACCGCATCCACATTCACAATCCGGTCAACGTCGGCCAAGAGCCGGTGCAGCCCCGAGACCCCCACATCGTCAAGCCGATCAGGTTCTATCCCATGGGCCCAGAGGATGGTGGCGGCCTCGTCGGCAACCGGAATGTCGGCGGTTCCAGCGGTTACCACAACCACGCGATCGGCACGCGCAGCTGCCCTGCGCCACACGACCGTTCCGTCTGATACCAACGCTGAAGCGTCCACAGCCAGGGCCGCCTCAACCTGTTGTTTGTCCGCCCTCGTGAGAACAACCGGTCCGCTGCCACCGGTCAACAACTCGGCCACGATCACGCCCACGTCCTCGGGTGACTTGCCGGGCGCGTAGACGGCTTCGGGCATTCCCTGCCTGATCGAGCGATGGTGGTCGATGCGGGCAAGGCCCAGATCTGCGAACGGAAGCCTGCTCAGGCTCCGCACGGCATCGTCGGGATCTACCTCTCCCGAAGCCACACCTTCAAGCAACTCACGCAGGTCCCCGGCATCCACGTCACTATCCTCACCTCTCGTGAACGACATCGCACACACAGATCGAAAAGTTCTCGCATATCTGGGACCAAGTGGCACCTTTACCGAACAGGCCCTGTTCTCCCAGGAGGACCTGGTCGACATGGACCTGCGTATGTCTACCTCCATCCCCGAGGTATTGAGACAGGTCGGGGACGGAGCAGCCGACCTGGGCTTTGCCGCAATCGAGAACTCCATCGAGGGCAGCGTCAACATCACCCAGGACACCCTCGCATTCGATGCAGCCCTGCTCATTCAGCGTGAGGTGATCATCTCCATCGAGTTGAACCTTCTTGTTCCGCGCGGCACGACCCTTGACGCAGTCGAGCGGGTCGTGTCCTTCCCACATGCCTCCGCCCAGTGCCGCGGCTGGCTGACCCACACCCTTCCCGACGCCCAGATAGATGCATCCAACTCCACCGCTGACGCGGCCCGTCAGGTCGCCCGAAACAGTGACGGTCAAACAGCGGCAATCGCACCGGCCAGAGCCGCGGAGGTCTATGACCTTGAGGTCCTGGCAGAAGGCATCGAGGACCACTCCGCCAACCAGACACGGTTCGTGCTCGTCGCCCGGGAGGGAATCCCGGCTGCAACCGGACACGACAAGACCTCACTGGTCGTGTTCCAGCGCGCTGACAGGCCCGGAAGCCTGCTCGGAATGCTCCAGGAGTTCGCTGCCCGGTCCATCAACCTGACCCGCCTGGAGTCCCGACCGACCAAGCAGGGCCTTGGCGACTACTGCTTCCTCATGGACTGTCAGGGTCACATCTCAGACGAGTTGGTTGCCGACTGCCTGCGCAACCTCCACATGAAGCATGGCCTGGTGAAGTTCCTGGGCTCGTACCCAACCGACAGCGACAACGGCGACGAGATCCGGGACGAGGCATCAACGGCGACCCTCGAGGCCGACAAGTGGCTGGACGACCTGCGAGACCAGATCGACTGCTGACCGATCACCGCTCCGCCAAGGGACCGTGTTGGCGGAGGGAGGGGGATTCGAACCCCCGGAGCCGTGAGGCTCAACGGTTTTCAAGACCGTCGCAATCGTCCGCTCTGCCATCCCTCCGCCGGGCAGCGTACCGGGGGCGTTCCCACCCACCCTGAGCGCCGGTAACATCCGTGCGCCTAGGAGAGGTGGCCGAGTCCGGTTGAAGGCGCTCCCCTGCTAAGGGAGTAAGGGCCGAAAGGCTCTTCGTGGGTTCGAATCCCACCCTCTCCGCCACGATCACCGGGTGGTCCGTAACCGGGCCACTCATACACTCGGGCGTCTGCGCTTGTAGCTCAATTGGATAGAGCATCTGATTACGGATCAGAAGGTTGGGGGTTCGAGTCCCTCCAAGCGCGCTAAGTGTTTGTGCAGGTCACGCCGCGGTGAAGCACCTCACCGTCTGCTCGTTCTCTGGGAATCAACTAGCCGTCAAGGAACTAGCCGGTCGATCGCAGTAGAAGCAGCATCCCTGTAGAGGCCGGCCAACTCCCGGGTGCCGTCCGGGATATCCAGAAACCACATCCCAGCAACAACCACCAGTGCCACAACGGCGCCCCTGATCAGGTACTTGACGACAAGACCCAGCACGGCGAGGACAAGAGCCGCTCCCACCAGCAGCTCAACTGACGACAGACCGGCAAGGTTCCATACCTGCTCAACGACCTGTTGTTCCATCAGCCAACCCACTCGGTACATCGACCCAACCTCGAGCACCGAGTCGACTCGAAGTTGGTATTGGACCTAATTCTCAACTCATCTCCAATCGAGCATCTTGTGCTCGATGACCATCCGACGGCCTGTGCTGGAACGCATCTGGACACAACAGGAAATCGTCTCCGCCTTTGATTTCGGCACCGTCGTCGCCTTTCGAGAAAACGCCATGATACCAATCTCCCTGATGTGGTCGTTCGAACTACGACCAACGAAAGCACGTCCATTCCTCCTTGCCGACCGAGCCGTACAACCAGGTAACCAACTACCGTCTCGGCCGCTGCAGCCTCCGCCCCGACCGTGAATCATCTATAACCCCACTACCGACGCAGACACCTAGAGTTCCCGACTGTGCACACTTCCACCCATCCCGCAGTCGACCCCGAACTGGTTGACTTCGCCGTCTCAATCGCGAGGGAAGCCGGCGACCTGACCCTGGAAATATTTGGAACCTCCGACCTGGAGGTGGAGGGCAAAGACGACGGTAGCCCCGTGACCGTTGCCGACCGGCGAGCAGAACGACTGCTACGGGAACGCATCTCGATGGCACACCCAGATGACTCGATCATTGGAGAAGAAGAAGCTGCCAAGATCGGAGCCTCTCATCGGACCTGGGTCCTTGATCCAATCGACGGCACCGTCTCGTTCGTTCAGGGAGTACCCCTCTACGGCAACCTCGTGGCCCTAGAAGACGAGCATGGCCCAGCCGTCGGCGTCATCAACATTCCCGCCCTTGACGAATGCATCTGGGCCGGTCGGGGACTCGGTTGCTTCTTCAACGGCGCCCCAACCCGGGTAACCGACAGGGCCGATCTGGCGGGCGCGTGCATCGTCACAAGCGGTGTCGACTACTGGGGGTCGGCCTCACGCCTCGACCCGCTCATCCGGGCCGGTTCCTTCATCAGAACCTGGGGGGACTCGTACGGATACGCGCTCGTGGCCACTGGCCGGGCCGACGCCATGGTCGACCCGATAGTCAATCGCTGGGACGTAGCGCCGATGCTGACGATCCTCCCCGAAGCCGGCGGTGTCTTCACCGATATGGCAGGCGACGTAACGGCGCTCGGAGGCGACGCCATTGCAACCAACCCTCTCCTCCACAAGGAACTTCTGGCAGCCATCGGTCGCCCACCGACAGCCTGAGGCATTCAGGCGACGGCCCCGTCGCCCTCAAAGATCTCAGCTACAAGGCCTCGGGCAGCGAGATCGGCAAGGAACCCGACCGGTTCCACCATCTCACCCATCCCCGCCATGCCGTTGACGGATACCCGGCCGTCCAGCACCCACTCGGTGACCGTTGCAGCCACAGCCGCCGCACCCACCGCCGGACGCTCTGCCGCACCCAGAACCAGGGTCTCCTGCGCGGACCCCTTCAGACCCCTCAACTCCACCCTGACGGCACCCGCAGCACCTTCGGCATGGGTCGGGGTCAACATCGGCATGGGTGCCGTCAGACGATCACGTCTGGTGGCGGCCATCCTGGATGTGATCCGATCCACCTCTGGAAAGGCGTGGTGCAAAAGCACCGGGTCAGCCAGCGCAGCCCTGTAGCAGTCACGCGGGCCCACCGGTTCCGGAAACCAGCAGAGTTCCCTGCCCGAGCCGCCAGGCCGCCTCATCCACCCACCATCACGCCAGTCATATGAAAACCGACTGAGTGCCCGATGGTGAACCAACGCACATGCCGGCCCACCCGCACCCATCTTGTAGACATGGACCTCCTCCACCTCGTCAAACCACGCCATACCGTGTGCGACGAGCACGCAGGTGAGACCCGGGGCGAAGCCGGCGCCGACCACCACCGGAACGCCGGCATCTTGCGCCATTCGGTCCAACTTCAGGATTGCAACCGTCTCAGCCAGACCGTCACATACGAGGATTGCCGGTCTCCCAGCCGAAATGGCCTCCTCTGCAGCTGCCAACTGGGTCCCTCTGGGGCTGGCAACGACCACCGCATCCGCCTCCAGGAGGGCTGGGAAGGGGTGGTCTTCAGTGAGAACTCGATCACCGAGCGCCCGTGCAGCCCAGGCAAGGCGCTCCGCCGAGGGATCCCGCAGGACCACCTGATCGACGCTGTCAGCGGACAGAAGCTGTCGTGCAACGCGGGCGCCAACGGCTCCGGCACCCAGAACCGCCACCCTCATCAGCGGAGGTCCGGTCCGTTCAACTGTCGCCATCCGCCCGACTGTCTCGGAACCGCCACCCTCCCACCGAGGCGCAGCGCCGTCACGACCGTGGCGGCAACAGAGATTGCGGCCGCCGCCTGCCTGATGGCCCTCACAACGGCCCTCATTTCCGCTTGACCTCCCCGGTCTGACCGGTAGTCCCACCGACAACAAGAAAGATCCGTATGGATCGGCAGGGTTGACGTGGGGCTAGCTGGAATCGAACCAGCGACCTCACCCTTATCAGGGGTGCGCTCTAACCGACTGAGCTATAGCCCCGCGGACCGGAAACGGTATCGCCGGGCCCCGATCCCTGACTACCCGACCGGCGATCTGTCCGGCTAAACCCGTCCGGAATCGCGACCAGCCGACCCAGTCTCATCGACCTCCTCGTCGCCGTGTCGGAGGCGCCTCTGTCGAACCGCTGTCTCCTCTTCGATCATCGTGAAGCGGACTCCGCCCATGAGGTCGCTGATCAGGTTGAAGAGAACCACCAACAGGACGGTGAGACCAGTTCCACCGATCACCAGCACGAGACCGCCCAACGTGAACACACGCATGATCTGACCGGAGTCGAACTCGAAGGTCTCAAGCGTGAACAGCTCCTCCACGAAGTGCTCAACCTTGGCGATAGTGCCGGCATCCTCAGCCGCACTCCAGAGCATGCGGGTCGAGATGGCGACAAGGCCCCAGATGCAGAAATAGAAGACAAGCGTGATCTTGAGCACGGACCACGGCTCTATGTGTCGCAAGAGGCGTCGCACACGCCGGACGCGGAAGCTGCCCCGCCCGATTGAGGCAGCCGACCGGGTCACCGTGCCGCTGGCCCGTCGACCCCCTCCAGGAGTCCTGCTACCAGCGAAGGCCTTTCGTCCACCACCTGACGGTCGGCTTCGCTGTCGCAGCCTCATTCGGAGGTTGTCTACTGCCCGACCGGCAGCGCCGCTGCCCTGGGAGGGCTCGCCCACCGGGGAGTCAGGCACATCTGGGGCCTTCGTTGAACCCACCCGGGCAAGAAGATCTGCTGACGACTGCGGCCGTGGCGTGTCCGCGGAGGAACCCCGCAACTCCGCACTGTTCCCGTCATCGGGTTCCCGGTCGCTCACGGCACGGAAGTCTACGGCCCGTTGAAGCGCCCACAGGGTTCGCCCGGACTGCACAGCACCGCCACTGCCCTTGCTGTGGCACGTGCACGCCCGATGCTCACGACAACCAGAACCTCTCCACCAACATGCTCAAAGGACTCCAGCCGTGCTCCGTTGGCCGCTGCGAACTCCCTTGCCACCGTTCGAGCATCACCTCGCTCAGTAGCCGCAGCGAGTGCCGCTGCATCAGCCGCTGACCTGGCTCGGGCCCTGTCAACCGCGATTACCCCCAACTCGGCGACCAGGAGGGCCATCGCCGCCCCCAGAGCCACCAGGACCAGAACCAGGGGCATGATCTGCCCAGCTTCATCTCTTCGGCTTCCACATCGCACGGTGGTACCTCCCATGAGGTGTCATGCGGACGGCTCCAGAGCCAGTCGTGCCGACACGTCAGGTATCAGCGTCTCCGGGGGAAGTCGAGTTGAAGGGAACGTCTGCCAGCACGGCCGCCGTGGAAATCAGTCCGGGTCTTCGTCCTGGGCCGGAACCGGTGACACAGCCGCAACCTCGTTGCCGTCGCCAGGCGACATCACGGCCACACCGGTTGCATCGCGTCCCTGCGTGGAGATGTCAGACACCGGCATCCGGATAATCATTCCGCTGGTGGTTATCGCAAACACATCGTCGGCGTCGTCTACGACCAGGGCGCCGGCCACCTGACCCCGATCCCCCGTGGTCCTGATACCCCTGACACCGAGACCACCACGACCCCTCCGGGTGAACTCCTCGACCGGGGTCAACTTGCCGAAACCCCGTGTAGTCAGGTGCAGCACCGAAGCTCCGGGCCTCACGACAGCGCATGAGACCAACTCGTCGTCGCCTCGAAAGCCCATGCCCTTGACGCCGGCCGCAGTGCGACCCATCGCCCTGACATCGTCCTCGCTGACCCGAAGGGTCTGGCCTGACCGCGAGACCAGGAAGAGATCGTCCTCGCCACTGGTCGGGACCACCGCCACCAACTCATCTTCATCGTTCAACTTCACTGCAATCAACCCCGCCTTGAGAGACGAGTCGTAGGCGGTAAACAAAGTTTTCTTCACCCGTCCGGACCTCGTGGCGAAAAACAGATACCGGTGGGTCTCGTAGTCACGGGTGTCGATCACAGCCTGGATGCGCTCATCGGGCTGCAACGGCAGGAGGTTCACGATGGAGGTACCCCTTGCGGTCCTGCCAGCCATCGGAATCTCGTGGGCCTTGAGGCGGTAGACCCGCCCCCGGGTGGAAAAGAAGAGCAGATAGGCGTGAGCCGTCGTGTGGATCAGGTGTGAGACGGCATCTTCCTCCTTGAGACGTGTACCGGTGACCCCCTTGCCACCACGTCCCTGGGTTCGGAACTCGGTCGCGGACATGGTCTTGACATAGCCCGAGGAGCTCATGGCAAAGACCATCTCCTCATCATCGATCAGGTCCTCGATGTCGAGTTCGCCGGGATCATGGACGATCCGGCTGCGCCGGGGCTCGGCATACCCGTCGCGAACCTCGGTCAACTCATCCTTGATGACGGCCATGAGGCGTCCCTCGTCAGCCAGAACCTCCTGTAGGGCGGCGATGGCGACCGCCAACTCGCCGAGACGCTCTTCGAGGTTGGAGCGACCCAGCCTCGTCAACCGGACCAGCTGCATGTCCAGAATGTGGTTTGCCTGGACCTCTGAGAAACCGAAATCGTCGTGCATGAGGCCATCCCGGGCGGCTGAACGGTCAGCCGACCCGCGAATCAGGGCGATGACGCCGTCGATCTGTTCGAGAGCCTTGATGAGACCCTCGGTGATGTGGGCCTCGGCACGTGCCTTGTCGAGCCGGTACTGGGACCGCCGGCGGACCACGACGACCTGATGGTCGATGTAGGCCTGCAGCATCTCGCGCAGGTTCAGGGTTCGGGGCACCCCGTCGACCAGGGCCACCGAGTTGACAGAAAAGGTCGTCTGCAGGGGAGTCCGCTTGAAGAGGTTGTTCAGGGTCACGAGCGCTGCGGCGTCCCGCTTCAACTTGACGACGATGCGTGTCTGACCCTGTGCGGACTCGTCGTTGATGTCTGCGATTCCGTCGATCTCCCTGGCGTCGACCAGGTCCCGAATCTTGGACATGATCTGGTTTGGACTGGCCTGATACGGCAGCTCACTGATCACGATCCGGGTGGACTTGGGACCCTCTTCGATTTCGGTGCAGGCCCTCATGCGTATTGTTCCACGCCCGGTCCGGTAGGCCTCACGGGCACCACTGCGACCCAGGATCAACGCACCGGTCGGGAAGTCGGGGGCTGGGAGATACTCCATCAGATCGTCTGGCGTGGAGTCCGGGTTGTCGATCAGGAAGACCGTTGCGTCGATTACCTCGGCAAGGTTGTGTGACGGAATGTTGGTGGCCATGCCAACAGCTATGCCCTGGCTGCCGTTGACGAGCAGGTTGGGGAACCGGGCCGGCAGAACCGTCGGTTCGGTGAACTCGCCCGAATAGTTCTCGGTGAAGTCAACCGTGTCCTCGTCGATTCCGTCGAGAAGGGACAGGGCGATGGGCTTCAGCCGGCACTCCGTGTAACGCGCTGCGGCCGGGGCATCGTCGGGTGAATAACCGAAGTTTCCCTTCGGGTGGACGAGAAGATGACGAACACTGAAATTCTGGCCCATCCGTACGAGGGCGTCGTAGATCGCCTGATCGCCGTGCGGGTGGTACTTGCCCATGACCTCACCGGTGACCCTGGCGCACTTCATCGTGGGACGGTCGGGCCTTGCACCAAGGTCGTACATTCCCCAGAGGATCCGTCGATGGACCGGCTTGAGACCGTCCCTGGCGTCGGGAAGTGCCCTTGCCACGATTACCGACATTGCGTAGTCGAGGAAGGATCTCTCCATCTCCTCCTGGATCTCGATCGGCTGGATCGATCCGGTAATGGTGTCGCCTTCGGTCGTTGAAGCCATTTCGTCGGATGCCCCCGGTGTGATGTCACCCATTAGATGTCCAGGAACCGCACGTCGCGGGCATTGGTCTGGATGAACTTCTTGCGGCTCTCCACGTCTTCGCCCATAAGGACCGAGAACGCCTCGTCTGCGATTGATCCCATCTCGACGGAGACCTGGAGAAGGCTTCGGCGGGAAACCTCCATGGTCGTCTCGCGCAACTCGTCGAAGTCCATTTCTCCAAGTCCCTTGAGACGTTGGAACTCACGCTTGTGTGTCGGATTGTCGGTCAGGAACCCGGTCTTGGCGTGGTCATCCTTGAGGTAGATCTTCTCCCTGCCGACGACCGTCGAAAACAGCGGCGGCTGGGCAATGAAGATGTGGCCGGCATCGACCAGGGGACGCATCTGTCGGAAGAAGAACGTGAGCAGCAGGGTTCGGATGTGGCTTCCGTCCACGTCTGCGTCACAGAGCAAGATGACCTTGTGGTAGCGGATCTTGTCCAGGTCGAAGTCGTCTCCGAAACCAGCACCGATCGCCTGAATGAGGGTCTGGATCTCGGTGTTCTTGAGCATCCGGTCGGGGCGGGCCCGCTCGACGTTGAGAATCTTGCCCCGGATGGGGAGGATCGCCATGGTGCGTGGGTCTCGGGCCTGGACGGCTGACCCACCGGCCGAGTCGCCCTCGACAATGAACAGCTCGGACTCTCGCGGATCGCGGGAGGAACAGTCCTTGAGCTTGTCTGGCATTCCGGCACCATCGAGAGCCGACTTGCGACGGGCCGACTGCCTTGCCTCCTGAGCGGCGATTCGCGCCCGCTGGGCGCTGATCGACTTCTGGGCGATCCGCTTGGCTTCGGAAGGATTTTCCTCGAGCCAGTCGGTCAACTTGTCGTTTGTGGCCTTCTGGACAAGGGACCGGATGTCGACGTTTCCCAACTTTGACTTGGTCTGGCCCTCGAACTGGGGATCGGGCAGACGAACGCTGATGATCGCGGTCAGACCCTCGCGGATGTCCTCACCCTTGAGGTTGTCGTCCTTTTCCTTAAGTAGGCCACGGTTCCTGGCGTACCGGTTCAGGACACCTGTGAGGGCGCTTCGGAAACCCTCCTCGTGCATACCACCCTCGATGGTGTTGATTCCGTTGGCGAAGGAGTGGAGGCCGTCGCTGTTGAAACCTGTGTTCCACTGGAATGCCAGCTCTACCTCGTTGCCGTCCTCGTGCTGTTCGAAGTACCCCACCAGCGAGAAGAGAGATTCCTTCGAGGCGTTCAGGTGCTCGACGAAGTCCCTGATGCCTCCTTCGTAGCAAAAGGTGGTGGTCTCGAAATTGTCGCCCTCGACGGAGCGTTCGTCGCTGAGGGTGATCTCCAGGCCGCTGTTCAAAAACGCCATCATCTGGAGACGCTCAAGGAGGGTCTGCACCCTGAAGTGGACATCGTCAAAAACCGTGGGGTCAGGCCAGAACCTGACGGTCGTACCTGTACGGCCCTCGGGCGCGGGCCCGGTATCGGCCAGCCTGGTTGTGAGCGTTCCGCCGTCGGCGAAGTCCATGTAGTGGCGGCGCCCCTCGCGATCGATCTCGACTTCGAGTTGGCTGGACAATGCGTTGACCACTGAGATTCCGACCCCATGGAGTCCACCGGAAACCTTGTAACCGTCTCCACCAAACTTGCCGCCGGCATGCAGAATCGTGAGCACAACCTCAGCGGCCGTCAGTTCAGGAAACTGGTGGTGCTGGTCGACGGGAATTCCGCGACCGTCATCGGTGACCTGGCACCCACCGTCGGGTAGCAGCGTCACGACGATGCGAGAGCAGTGGCCGGCCATCGCCTCGTCGACCGCGTTGTCGACAACCTCCCAGACGAGGTGGTGAAGACCTGTCGGACCGGTGGATCCGATGTACATCCCGGGGCGTTTACGGACGGCCTCAAGGCCCTCCAACACGGTGATGTCGGCTGCGTTGTAGGTGGCTTCTGTGCTAGTCATCAGGCACCCTCCGGGCACATGTCTGAAAAGGAGGGAAGCAGCACCCGCCCACGCCCGCAGAAGAGGTAAAACTGCAGGTCAGATGGCCATATCACGACCTGACCATCCTACCATCCCGGCGACCCGGAGCGGTGTCAGATCTACGGTTTCAGAACCCCGGACAGCGGTCGTCCCTATCAGGATCTGCGGGCCACCGTTGCCCTTACGGACGTGATCCTGCCGGGGCCCACAAGTTGGTTGATTCGATCCAGCAGTTGTGCCTCGAGCCAGGCGATCTGGCTCGCCCATGCCGGGTCGTCGACCCTCACGGTCAACTCCTCGCCACGTATGGCTACCGCCACGACCCCCTTGGCCAGTTCTGGACCGACGATCTCGGGCCAGCGGTCGATGATGGTGGAGGTGGCGTCGATCTCCGGTGCTCCAAGCCCGGCCATCAACTGCTCGAGGCTTCTGCGAAGTGGGCTCAGCCCGTAATCGGAACTCACGTCGACACCACACCATCATGGACGTGAACGCGTTGGTCCACGACCACTCCTTCGGGTAGATCGCCTGCGGTGGTTACCACGGTCTGTGTGTCGGGTAGCAGGGAGATGAGCGATGTTGCCCGCCTGGGATCAAGTTCAGAAAAGACGTCGTCCAACATGATCACAGGATCGCTACCTGTGTGGGACGTCACGACTCCGTGCCCGGCCAGTCGGAGGGCGACCGCCAGCGATCTCTGCTCACCCTGTGAGGCGTGGCTGCGAGCCGGCATGCCATCAACTGACAGGCCCACCTCGTCCCGGTGGGGTCCAACAGTCGTTGTCCCGCGTCGAAGGTCATCTGAGCGTGACCCGACTAGAGACTCGGCCAGACCCACCTCGAGCCATGCGCTCTCATAGGCCATGTTCAGGGCAGACCTGCCGTCGCTCAACAGGTTAACCAGGTCGCCGGCTGCAGGTTCGAGTTCTGCCAACAGGGCGACTCGTCTCGCCGCCAACTCCTCGCCTACCTCACACAACTTTGCGTCCCAGACGTCCAGAGTGGACAACACCTCAGGTGTAGCCCTGCCTCCGGCCTGACGCAGGAGGCCGTTTCGCTGGCGCAGAATTCGCTCAAGGTCGGAACGCAGTCTGTGGTTGGATGGCTGCATGTCAACCAGAAGGTCATCTAGAAACCTTCGCCTCTCGGCCGGCCCTCCCTTTACCAGCACAAGATCGTCTGGTCCGAAGACGGTCGCACGAACATGCCCGATGAAGTCGCTCTGACGCTGAACTCTGTTGCGGTTCACCTGGAGGCGATTTCTTCCGCTTGCCACCAACTCCGCCTCGAGAAGGGTGGTGCGCTGCCCGTCAACCACCTCGGCCCTGATCACGGCCCCGTCACAACCACCTCTAACCATGGAATCAGCGGTGGCCCCGCGAAACGACGATCCCCTTGCCAACCAGGCGATCGCCTCAACCAGGTTTGTCTTGCCCTGACCGTTGTCTCCCACGACAGCGGTGACACCATCGGACAGGGACAGCTCTACAGACGTGTAGTTCCGGAAGTCATTCAGCCAGAGCCTTTGAACCAACATCGGTTCCAGCCGGCAACTTCAGGTCAGGAAACGCGGACGGGCATCAGTAGGTAGAGGAAACCCTCTTCGCCGACGCTCCTGATAACCGCAGGCTTGAGGGCGTCGATCGTCTCCAACCTGACCTCGTCTCCGGGACTCACCTCGAGGCCGTCAAGCAGGTAACCGGGATTGAATGCCACGGTCAGATCATTTCCCTCGTAGGTGCAGTCGAGGGTCTCGTGGGCCTGGCCGACATCCTGGGTGATGGCAATCAACTCCAGACCATCGGCGCTCATAGCCAGACGAACCGGGGTTGCGTCCCGTGCCAACAACCCAACACGGCGGACGGCGTCTATGAGAGCGACCCGGTCGACGACAAGAGAGTTGGGGTGCCCCGACGGGATGAGACCCCTGTAGTTGGGGAACTCACCCTCGATCAGGCGGGTCACGATGGTTACGTCAGCTACCTCGAACGAGGCTTCCCGTTCAGCCAGCCTGATAGTTAGATCTTCGGCATCTCCGAGGAGTCTTCCTGTCACCTCTAGAGCACGTGACGGGACCAGAACGGTCTGATCGCGTCCCAGAATCGAGGTTCCGGGAAGGTCACGCACGGCCAATCGATAGGAATCGGTTGCAACAAACCGAAGACCATCGTCTTCGGCGGCAAGCAGAACACCGGTGAGGATTGGCCTTGAATCGTCACCGCTGGCAGCCTTTACTACCTGCTCCAGTGCGGCCGACACGCTTTCGGCATCGAGGGTTACGGCTTCTCCGTCGGGTTGCTCGAATTTGGGAAACTCGTCCGCCGCCATGGTCCTGAGGTTGAAGTCGGACCGACCAGCCACCACACGCGCACCATCGTCATCGATGGTTACGGTGACCTGCCCACTGTCGAGCGATCTGACCACATCTGCCGCCAACTTTGCCGGCAGAACCGCTACACCGTCTTCCTGACCTCCGACCTCTGAATCAACCCGAATCGTCAGGTCCAGATCGCTTCCCACCACAGCCAGGTTGTCACCAACAAGGTGTAAATGAAGACCGGACATAACCGGCGGTGCGCTTCCACGGTTGCTGATCGCCCGAGCAGCGACAGAGAAGGCACGATCCAGGACATCACGCTCACAACGGAACTTCACAGGCTTGTTACCTTTGACTTGATAATGATCTGATCAGGTAGTTGGGGCAATAGGGGTTGTGGATTGTGGATTATTGCCGATTTTGGCTGGTGGGAGTGGAAATGATTGTCCGACGTTGATCCACCGTGATCCCCAGCATGTGAAACGGTCCGGGTGGGCCTGTGGATGAGTTGTGTCCTGTCCACAGTTATTCCGGAACCCAATCCACTGGCGGACATGACTGTCAGTCGCCTGTCTTGATCGCCGATACGAGTGCTGTCACCTGGTCATAGATTTCGCGTCGCTCTGACATGAGCTTGCCGATCTTGTCTACGGCGTGGATGACTGTCGTGTGGTCCCTGCCGCCAAATTCCCTGGCAATGGCCGGATAACTAAGATCGGTGAGTTCCCTGAATGTGTACATGGCTACCTGTCTAGCTGTGACCAGCGGGCGTCTCCGGCTGGCACCGATGAGTTCTTCATGAGTGAACCCGTACATGGTTGACGTCTTGGAAAGGATCAGGGCGGGGGTGATTGGTAGCGGAAGGTTGTTTGTGATCAGGTCCCCCAGAACCGTCAACGCCATATCCCGGGTGCATGGGACCTCGTTGAGGCTCGAGAATGCTGCTACACGGGTCAACGCACCTTCGAGCTCACGAATGTTGCTGGTGATGTTCTCAGCAATGAAGAGGAGAACCTCGTCTGGGATCTGGACGTTGTTGGCGGTGAACGTGGTCTTCTTGTGCAGGATTGCCAGCCTGGTCTCGATGTCCGGTGGCTGGATGTGGGTGACGAGGCCCATCTTGAAGCGGCTGCGAAGACGGTCTTCCAGGGTTGGAATCGAGTCAGGTGACCGGTCGCTGGTCAAGACGATCTGTCCACCGGCCTGCTGGATTGAGTTGAAGGTGTGGAAGAACTCCTCTTGGAGACCCTCCTTGCCCTCCATGAACTGGATGTCATCTACCAGGAGGACGTCAATGTTCCTGTAGTGCTGTTTGAACTCAGGGAGGGTCTTGTTGCGGATCGCCTCGACGAACCGGTTCATGAACGTCTCGCTGGACACGTACCTGACCTGATAGTTCGGGTAGTGGTCGTCAACGTAGGTAGCGACGGCCTGGAGCAGGTGGGTCTTGCCGAGCCCGGCTCCGCCGTAGATGAACAACGGGTTGTAGGAGCGTCCGGGGGTTTCGGCCACCGCCTGAGCTGCGGCGTGGGCGAACCGGTTCGAGGTTCCGATGACGAAGTCCTCGAACGTGTGACGATTTTGGAATGGCGTGACCGTCGTTGCAGGCGAGGGGTTGACGCTTGTGTGGGTGAGCGTGTCAAGGGGAATGACCGTGGACTCAGCAATCTCAAGGGTTGGATCCTGGAGCGATGTTTCGTCGGTGGATTCCATGAGGTCTGCTGACGCGTTGTCGTCGACCTGGATCAGGAGGTTCAGGTCGTTGTCGGCGGCTTCGGCCAGGGCATCATGGACGAGGAGGCTGTAGCGGCCGTCGATTCTGGCCTTGACGACGGAACTCGGCACAGCCACGACGAGGGTGCCGTCCTCGACGGATAGTGGTACCGCCGAACTGAAGGTCATCTGCCAGACCACGTCGGAGACCTGGGCCTGGATGACGGCGGCACATGATTCCCACAACCGTGTCGCATCATCCCGGGCAATCTGTACTGCATCCGACAAGGCAAATACTCCTAATGTGTTGTCCACAGGTGTGGATTCATCTGTGGATTTCGTGTCCAGTGGTAGTGGTGGGTCCGGGTGGATCCGGATCTCCTCTTCGGTGGGCGGGGCAACGTAGCACCGGAGAGACGCTCTCGCACAAGTGCTCCTTGTAGGAATTGTATTACCTGCTCAGAGCATGTATTTGAGAGTCCGGCGTTCGGTGTTTCCACAGCCTCCGACGGCCACCACGACGTTGTATCCGAGGTACATGAGCCTGTGGATAATGTGGATAACTCTTGATCGGCTGGTTCGTGGATTTCATGTCATCAAGACATCTGGTTGCCACGCGCCCGAGGAGCCCCGTAGCCTCGTTGCGATGACGTTGTCACCGGTCCTCACCTGACCGGTTAACCGTCGTTGCCGGCGGTACGTGTCGGTACATACGAGATCTGTTTCCGTGCCCGACCTTTTTGGGGCACGGTCAGTCACCAAATCGAAAGCACCCTGGCGCTCCCCTTCCTGATGACGCCGGCGGTGCGGCCAGGAGTCAAACAATGAAGCGCACCTATCAGCCAAATGTCCGTAAGCGGGCCCGAAAGCACGGTTTCCGTAAGCGCATGCGCACAAGGGCCGGCCGGGCCATAGTGAACTCCCGGCGCCAGAGGGGCCGAGCCCGACTGTCGGCTTGATTCGTCGACTTCATTACCGAGACGACTTCCTGGCCCTTCGCCGTGATGGTCGAACCGTTCGCCGCGGACCTCTTGAGGTCAGGTTCAGGGCAGCCAACTCCGCGACCGGAGAGCCGCCTGTTGGTGGCCCGAGGGTTGCATACGCCATTGGTCGTGCCGTCGGTGGTGCTGTTGTTCGAAACCGCATCCGGCGGCGACTGCGTGCTGTCATGACCGATCTGGACGGGCAGGTGACTGGTCCTCCAGTTGGCGACTACCTGATCCGGGTGCTTCCCGGTGCGGCATCCTGCGATTTTGCGACGCTGAGAGGGCACCTGACCGCTGTGGTCGGGGAGTTCTCCTCGGAGGGGCACCGATGACAGCCGTGGCACGCAGCAAAGATGCTGGTCACGGGCCTATCTCTAGCCTTCTGTGTGGTCTGATTGGTCTGTATCAGCGCCTTACCGACGGGCGGCCCACCCCGTGCCGCTACCTGCCGACCTGTTCCAACTATGCCCTGGACGCCATCGAGGGTGCTGGCGTGTTTCGGGGTACGTGGCTCACCGTGAAGCGGCTCTCCCGGTGCCACCCGTGGGGTGGACACGGCTGGGATCCTGTGCCTTCAGGTGACCTGGTCGGTCCGACAGACGGGCGGAACGGCTGATGTTTGACCTGATCGCAACGGTGCTGGCCTGGTTCTACGACCTGGTGCCGTCTCTGGGCCTATCAATCGTGTTGCTGACCCTTGTCGTGATGGTCGTGGTTACCCCGCTGACCCTCAAGGGCACACGCTCCATGATCAAGATGCAGCATCTCCAGCCTGAGATGAAGAAAATCCAGACTCGGCACAAGGGCGACCGGGAAAAGATGAACAAGGAGTTGATGGCCTTCTATCAGGCCAACGGAATCAACCCCATGGGTGGTTGTCTGCCGATGTTCGTGCAGGCACCCGTGTTCATCGTGCTCTACAACGTGCTCCGGGGTCTCACCCGACGTCTCTCAGACGTGGGTCAGAACGTCGGCTGGGTTACAGGCAGATTTGCCTCTGACCTGCCTCTTTCTGACATTCCGAACGATCCGCAGGTCTTCTTTCCTGACTACGTGGCCGCTGACTCGCAACTGTTTGTGGATCTCAGCCGCCAGACCGAGATGGTCTCATGGGGCGTGGATCTGTCACGGTCTGCCAGCAAGGCCCTGTCGTCTGGAATCGTCCAGGCACTCCCCTACTTCTTCCTTATTCTCATCGTCTTCGTCAGCTCCTGGATCCAACAGAAGCAGATCAGGGGCCGCAACAAGGACTCCCCGGTAAACCCACAGCAACAGATGATCATGAAGGTGATGCCGTTCTTCCTGCCGGTCATCTCCTACACCCTGGATGCGGCGTTGGTCCTCTACTTCGTGATCTCGAACCTCTACCGGATCGGGCAGCAGTCCTACATCACGAGGAGCCTCTACGGGCCACACAGTCATGAGCCGGCCGTGGTCATGCCCGAGACCGTCGAGGAACCAGCCAAGGAGAAGAAGGGTGGTTCCGGCGGCGGGAAGTCTGCCGGAGGCGGCGGGAACAAGAAGCGGACCCCGGGAGGCAAGGTTGAGCGCCCCGGCGGCGGCTCCTCGTCTGTCGCTAAGCGGGGACGCACAACAGCCGGCAGTTACAGGAATGATTCTCAATCAGAGCCCAGGAAGGATGCCGACAAGGGCACAGGTGGGCTGTTCAAGCGAAAGAAGGCAGGGGATGAACCCGTGAACAAGGGGGATTCCGGTAGGTCCGGGAAGCGGACCGACAAGACCACGAGGCCGACGACCGGTCGTTCCGGGGGTGGGCGTACCACCCCGCCCGGAACGACGGGAGCACGTAGGGCCAAGAAAAAGCGGAGGAAATAGACAGTGGAATGGATCGAGACAACCGGCACGACTCTGGACGAGGCCAAGGAAAGGGCGCTTGACCGTTTGGGAGTTGCCGAGGACGAACTGGAATACGAGGTGCTCGAAGAGGCGACCAGCAGGATGCTGGGGCTCAAGCGTACCGAGGCAAGGATGAGAGCCAGGGTGCGACCCGCTAGCCCACGTGCGAAGAATGATCGTCGCGACCGGAATAGGCGTAGCGACAGGTCGCGAGGAAGTGGCGGTCGCTCAGGTAGTGAAAAGAGCAGGTCAGAAGGCAAAAAGACCAGCCAGCGCGGCGATGGCGACCGTGACGGTGACAAGCAGAACAGCGGATCTGGTCGGCGTCGGGGCGGTCGGTCAGACGGCCGTTCCGGAGAAAAGAAGTCGACAGGTGGATCAGGCAGGGATAGGGGTGGCAAGATCCAGTCCGAAGAAAAGACCGCGGCCGGAAGTGGCCGTGGAAACCGTGAGGAGAAGGTAGACGTGGAAAAGATGGACCTGCAGACCCAGGCCGAGATCACAGAGGGATTCCTTCAGGGCCTGCTCGACAAGATGGGCCTCGATGCCCGGGTTGCGAGCACCATCGACGACGATCGCCTTACGGTTGAGGCGCACGGCCTGAACCTGGGCCTCGCCATAGGTCAGGGCGGAGAGACCGTACGGGCCATTACAGAGCTCTCCAGAACCATCATTCAGCGCCGTTCGCAGGGCTCTGCCGCCGGTTCGCTCGTAGTTGACGTTGGTGGCTACCGCGAACGTCGCCGGTCCTTCCTTGAGGACTTCGCCAGGTCTCAGGTGGAGGCTGTTCTGGCCGACGGCCAGGCACGTGCCCTGGAGCCGATGGCGGCCGCTGATCGCAAGATCGTGCACGACGTGGTCGGAGAGATTGATGGTGTGACAACGGCCTCCGAGGGCAGCGATTCATCCCGCAGGGTTGTGATCCTGGCCGAATGAACTGCCTGATTCCTTGACCGGAAGCCTCCAGGAAGTTCTTGAGGCAGCCTCGGCGGCCGGCTTCGTCACCTCGGCGGCAGCTGTCGGAGGGGTTGAGCACAGCACAGGGTTCCTGCGACAAAATGCTGGTCAGCCGCCGATTCTACTAGCGGACTGCGATCTGGGAATAGACATCGGCTCAGGTGGCGGTCTTCCGGGTCTGATCCTGGCGGGGCTGACCGGAGGAACATGGGTGCTTGTCGAACGGGCAGCCAGGAAATGCACCTTTCTGGACTGGGCGGTGGGTGAGTTGGGTCTCAGGGACCGGGTGGATGTGGTCTGTGGCGACGTTGTTGATGTCGCCAGAGGCAATCTTCGTGGACGGGCTGCCCTGGTGACCGCACGCGGCTTCGGATCTCCACCGACGACTGCCGAATGTGGGGCTCCCCTCCTGTCAACGGGAGGAAGGTTGGTGGTGAGTGAGCCGCCGTCGGGTACGTCGAGGTGGTCAGTCGAGGCCCTCGAACAGTTGGATCTACGCGACGAGGGTGCCTGGCACACGGGATCGGCCCATTACCGGGCGTTGGTATCGGGAGGGTCGTGTCCGGAGCGCTTTCCGCGTCGCAACAGCCGACAGGCGGCTGATCCGCTGTTCTGACCGCCTATTAGGCAGGGATGTTTCACGTGGAACATCCCAGACAGTGAGTCGTGATCGCCGGTATGGGGTGGTGGGGAGCTCTTCTGGTGAGGGTCCTTGCATTCGATGGGCCCTGATAGCAGTATCCGGATGTATGGAATCTGAGAATGTTCTCGCGCGGGTATTGGCGGTTGCCAACCAGAAGGGGGGAGTGGGCAAGACCACCACCACCATCAACCTGGGTGCTGCGCTGGCCGAACAGGGACACAGGGTCCTGATCATCGACCTTGACCCGCAGGCCAACGCTACGACGGGCCTTGGGGTGTCCAGCAGGGACGTTGAAACCTCTGTTTATGACGTCTTGTTGCACCAGGTGCCGTTGGCAGATGTTGTACGTCAACTTGAGGTTCCCGGCCTCTCTCTGGTTCCGTCCAACCTGGCCCTTGCTGGAGCCGAGATCGAGTTGGTGGCGGCCTTCAGCCGCGAGAACCGCCTGAAACGGGCCCTTGAACCCCTGCTCGTCGACTATGACTGGATCCTCGTGGACTGTCCCCCGGCACTTGGTCTTCTTACGGTGAACGCGCTGGTGGCGGCAGATGAGGTTCTAGTGCCGATCCAGTGCGAGTACTTCGCACTGGAGGGGCTGGGCCAACTGGTGGGCAACGTTGACCTGGTAAGGGCCAACCTGAACCCGGACCTGAAGGTCTCCACGATCGTCCTGGTGATGTTCGATGCCCGAACAAACCTGTCTCAACAGGTCGCAGACGAGGTTCGTGCCTACTTCGGTGATCGGGTCTGCCGGCAGGTTATCCCCCGGTCCGTACGGCTTTCGGAGGCGCCTTCGTTTGGTAAGCCGATCACGGTCTTTGACCCCACGTCCCGGGGAGCACTGGCATACAGGCAACTAGCGATGGAGGTAGCCGCATGAATCGCCCGACGGGTCTCGGTAGGGGATTGGCAGCCCTGATCCCCGAAACGGTGCCGGCTCCGCCGGAGTTGGTGGGAGAGCATGGCACCGGAACTAATGAGAAATATTCCCGATATGTCGATATGCCGGTCGAAGACCTTTCACCCAACCGCTTCCAGCCCCGCAACGACTTCGACGACGAACGGATGGAGGAACTGGTCCGTTCCATCGGCGAGGTCGGTGTGCTGCAGCCGATTCTGGTTCGCCAGACCACCGACGGGTATGAGGTGGTTGCCGGCGAGCGGCGTTGGCGTGCAGCCCGCCGCGTCGGTCTCACAACCATCCCCGCAATCGTCCGGACGACTGATGACCGGGAGGCCCTCGAGCATGCGGTTGTCGAGAACCTCCACCGTGACGACCTCAACCCCCTCGAGGAAGCTCAGGCATATGAGCGCCTGATGGAGGAGTTCGAGATGACCCAACAGGAGGTGGCGGAGAGGGTCGGAAGGAGCCGGCCCTCGGTTGCCAACTCAATCCGTCTGCTCCAACTTCCTGACCTGGTCCAGATGATGCTTCGGGACGGCGTCATCTCAGCCGGACACGGCAGGGCACTGGCGGGCATGGATGACCAACAGGTCCAGGAAACCGTGTCTGAGAGGATCAGGGACGAGGGCCTCTCCGTGAGACAGACCGAGGATCTGATAAGGGACCTGGGCCAACCGGTACAGGCTCCTGTAATCACCCAGCGACACGGTGCCGACCGTGATCCCGGCATCTTGGAGGTCGAACGCCTGCTCTCGGCTCGGCTGGACACGACGGTCAGCGTTGTCAGTCGTGGGCGCCGCGGCCGCATCACCGTCGCTTTCGCAGACACAGAAGATCTGCACCGGATCTTCAACCTTCTCAACTCCTGAAAATAGAGAGCGTCAGGCTGGTCGGCCGACAGGTCTCGATCAGGTCGGATCAGCTGCAGGGTCGGCGATCCAGGAGCCGACGGCATCTACAAGTGCCTCAGCGATCTCAGCTGTGGCCTGGACAACGTCCACTGGTGGAGCCAGCGAACAGAGAACAGCCGGCATCCGTGTTCCCCTCAAGATGGGTAGGCGCATTCCCTGAACTGGGGATACCTCGAGTCCGGTGTCGGTTAGTGCCGAGGCGCACCTGTGGGCCAGGCGCAGCCCGCCCTCACTTCGGAAACCGTCGGTCTCGAAATAGGCGACACGACAACGGGAGTTGTTCTCGATCCTGAGCCCCAGGTACATCTCGGCATCGAACTGGTTGGCTGTATGTGCCTGCGTGGAATCATCAGGATGGTCCAGCGAGACGACGTCTGCTCCACGGTTACGCAGTGACCTGGTGACAGCCGTGGTGAGCACGGCGGAACTACCGAACTGACCGATAGCCAGGCGACGACTCGTCAGCTCCGGCCGACTATGGCGGAGCTTCTCCAGCTCACGAACCTGTGCAACCGGTGTGGCGTCTGGTGACCGACTACCCAGATTCCTGAGGCCCCTTACCGTCGCGGCCCCGGCAATCCCGTCAGCGACCAGCCCCGTGTTGCGTTGGAAGTCGAGCAGTGCCCGCGTCGTGTCAGGTCCGAAGATCCCGTCGATTCTCCCGGCGTCAAAGCCGAGGCTTCCCAATCGGAGCTGCAGGTCAGCGATGTCGTCACCACGCAACATCGGCGAATGCAGGTACAGGTGCCGGTCGCCGAGGTGGTAGCAGGCTTCGACGAGGGCCGCCGAGGTGGCTTCATCCAGCAGGCCGTTTTCGTTGAGACCCCGCTCGGCCTGGAACCGGATGAGGCTCGCGGCGGTCTGGTCTCCGAAGATTCCAGTTAATGCCTCTTCGCCGGCAACAGGAAAGGCGACAACTTCAAGGCGTCTATGCAGGTCACGGACAATGTCGCCGCCGGTGCCGGGACCCGGAGGTGTCGGCTCAGCCATGGTTTCCGGCCTGTCGTGGGAGCTGAGGGTGTTGCCGACCTAGATGAACTCGGCCAGTTCTTCGAGCAGTTGGGGCTTTCCCTTGGCCCCGACCAGGCGCTTTGCGGGCTCCCCGCCGTCGAAGAGGATCAGGGTGGGAATGCTCATAACCCCGAAGCGCTGTGCAAGGCTCGGGGCATCGTCGACGTTCACCTTGGCGATGCTCAACGTGCCCGCCTGCTCGTCAGCGATCTCTTCCAGGATCGGTGCGATCATCTTGCACGGTCCGCACCACTCGGCCCAGAAGTCGACGAGCACCGGACCCGTGGCCGAACCGATCTCCTCGTCGAACGTGCTATCGGTGAGGTTGGTGATTGCGCCTGCCATCGTTGTGTCTCGTCTCTTTCTGGTTGTTGTGTTGCGGTCTGTGTTCTATCGGATCAGGGGACGCATCGGGTTTCGGTGTGACACCCGACATCGGGTGGATGACCCGGCCACGTCGCAAGCGGGGTCTCTCAGTGTCTGCTCTCAAGCCAACGTTCGGCGTCGATGGCAGCCATGCACCCTGACGCAGCTGCGGTAATGGCCTGCCTGTACCTGTGGTCCTGGACGTCGCCACAGGCGAAGACGCCCTCGATGTTGGTGGTCGACCGATCGGGTCCGGTGACCAGGTAGCCGTTGTCGTCCATATCCAGCTGGCCGGCGAAGAGGCCGGAGTTGGGTTTGTGGCCGATGGCCACGAACACGCCGGAAACTTGCAGGTCACGGAGCTCATCGGTGACGGAATCGCGGAGGCGTAGGCCGGTGACCGTTGCGTCTCCCAGAATGTCGTCCACGACGGTGTTCCAGGCAAACTCAACTTTCGGGTTGTCAAAGGCCCTCTGCTGCATGATCTTGGAGGCACGCAACTCGTCACGACGATGGATGATCGTCACCCTGCTGGCGAACTTCGTGAGAAACGAGGCCTCTTCAAGCGCTGAGTCGCCACCGCCGACAACGGCAATCTCCTGGTCGCGAAAGAAGAAGCCGTCGCAGGTGGCACATGTGGACAGGCCGTGGCCGATGAGCCTCTGTTCCGCCTCGAGCCCCAGCATTACTGACTGGGCACCGGTCGACACGATCAGCGTCTCGGCCAGATGGGTGGGTGTTGCTGAGTCGGGATCACCGATCCACAGCTTGAAGGGCCGGCTGGAGAGGTCAACGCGGCTCACCTTCTGGCTGATGACCTCGGCACCGAACCGGACCGCCTGGGCTCGCATGTCGGCCATGAGTTGGGGGCCGGTGACCCCTTCAGGAAAACCAGGGAAGTTCTCGACATCGGTGGTCAGCATCAACTGCCCACCCGGCTGGTCGCTCGTTGAGGAGGGCTCTCCCTCAATTACCAGCGGTTCCAGGTCGGCTCTGGCTGCGTAGATGGCGGCGGTCAGGCCAGCCGGTCCGGAGCCGATGATGACCACCTGGTGGGTTGGAACGGACATTGAATCTCCAGTTGTACTCGGTAAGCGTCTGGCCCGGTCAGCTGTCCTGCGGGCCGGTGTTTCTCCGCGTCCACAGAAAGCCACCTGCAAGACAAAGGGCGGAACCCAGGATCAGGTGGGCCGACCAACTCTCACCGGGAACAACCACGTCAAGCAGGCGGAATATTCCCAGGAGCAACAGCACCAGCACGACGATCAGACAGATAGCGGCCAGGAGCCCGTAGACGACCCCACGCGAGGCCGTGAGAGCTGGCTGTGTGGTTACGGCACGGATTCGGTCCACGACCTCGACGACCCGATCCGTAGCCGATACGGCCCAGTCATGTTCCTCGTCGGGAGTCCCGGATTCCGGACCGGTACCGGTTGGGTCGGGCATGTGTCGATCCTACAGCGGGCCCGGGGGAGGTGAGCCGGGGGGGTGGGAGGGTGATGGCCCCGGTTCGACTCCCGACAGAGGCGCCTCGGCACCCTCGGGCCCGTCGTCGCTGCCGTAGAGAATCCTGGAAGCGGCGGATGCCACGGCGATGGTGGCGATCAGGGCGGCGATGGCAATCAGCCAACGGCTCGTCTGTCGACCACCGGTGACTCCACCGGGATGACGGAGGGTGAGCCTGAACTCGAGCAGGGTGGGCAGTTGGGATGGGTCCCCAGATTCCAGACGACGAGTCAGGTCAACCAGATGAGGTGGGATGGAAACCGGGTCGCACCGGGACAACAACTCTGCCAGCACGCGGCCAAGCCCCGCAACGTCAGATGTCACGTCCAACTGTCCCGACCCGTCGACCCGACCGCGAAAGTCCGTGAGATGGACTGAGCCGTTGTCGCCCAGGAGAATGTTGGAGGGTCTCACAGCACCATGTGGCACCCCGAGGTTGTGGGCACCGTCGAGTATCCCGGCTGCGCCGTCCACGATGTCAACGACGTCGTCGGGCCGGAGCGTCACCGCCTGTTCGAGGATCCGGTCGAGCGGCCATGCGTCGACCCACTCGGAGACAACCACGGTGAAATCCTCGTGGACGAGGATGTCATAGACAGCAACCGCACCGGTGACCGCCAGCCGTCCTGCTCCGGTGGGTGTGTCGCCGTCACGAACCACCTTGATGGCGACCGTTCTGTCGAGGATCTGGTCGTGTCCGCGCCAGACCTCGGCGCTTGTGGTCCGGGAGACCAGGGTTCCGATCTCGTACCGGCCACCAATTACCGTGCCGGTGGGTGTCAACTGTCGAGCGTGAAGCACATCCCCACGACGCCGGGACCACCGTGGCTTGCCACCACGGGACCAATGACGCCAACCCTCATGTCTGCGGGATCAACAAGCGCGGCCAGCATCTCGAGCAGGACGTCGATGTCGTCGGCCTGTGCGTGCATGACAGAGAGGTTCGAGATGGCGTCGCCGTGTTCGGCGACCTTGTCCCTCAGCCAGCCGAGCGACTTTCTACGGGTGCGCTGTCTGCCGGCCTCCTCTACAACCCCGGAGCTGATGTCTATGAGGGGCTTGATCGACAGGACGCTCCCAAGGAGGGCCTGAGCGTTGCCGATCCGGCCGCCCTTCTTGAGGTTTTCGAGGGTGTCTATCGCCCCGTACACGCGGGTGCGGGAACGAAGGTTCTCAACCAGGGCCACCACCTCATCGGCTGATGCACCCGAGTTGGCAGCGCGGGCAGCTTCGAGCACCATCGTGCCTAGGCCACCCGTGATGGACAGGCTGTCGACGAGGCGGATATCGCCATCCAGGTCACGTGCTCCGGTTTCGGCCGACTGCAGCGTCGCAGAGAGGCCTGCCGAGAGGTTGATGCAGACAACGGCATCGGCTCCCTCTTCGAGGCGATCCCGAAACACGGTCTCAAAGGCACCTGGTGCCGGAGCAGCGGTCTGGGGAAGGTCGTCGCTGGCAGCCATCTTCTCGTAGAAGTCGTCGACGCTCAGCTCATCCCGATCAAGGAACTGCTGATCGCCGAACCGAATGCTCAGCGGGACCACGTCGATTCCCAGCGACGAGGTTTCCTCGCTGCTGAGATCACAAGCACTGTCGGTGACAATTCTGACGGTCATGGCATCTCCTCGGTCGGCCGGAGCGTAGTCGCGGGGAGTGAACCCTCGAAGCGAAGGACAGCCAGTCCACCCGGACGGTCGACGAAGCCGAACCGTTCATACAGGGAGAGGGCGGCTCTGTTCTCAGGCTGGGTGTTTACGAGGACGGTTCGGACCCGCCTGCCGTGCAACCAGCACAGCCCGTCGGCCAGCAGGGAGCTGCCGATACCGACCTCTCTGCTCTGTGGTTCGACCGCCAACCTCTGGATGAAACCGGTCGTTCCAGCGTGTCCTGTGACCGCGTAGCCGAGGACGTTCGCACCGGATCTGACAACCCTCCTCCGGCTTTTCGGGGTTGCCGACAGTGCCTCGCGGAGGGCCTCAGCGTCGAACTGCCAGAAACTGGTGAACGAGGACGCGTCGATAGCGAGGCTGGGAGCCAGATCGCGGCGCCTCATTCGCCTTGTGGACATGGATGGCCTGGCCGGGGCATCGTCATCGAGGCTCAGCTCCAGCAGGCGGAGGGTCTCGTGTACCCGGAAACCGACAGCGAGGAACGGCTCCTGTTCGGCCGGGCCGAGAGCGGAGGTCAGGAACTCGCTGAAGCCGAGGCTCGAGACCACCTCGAAAACCTGGACCACGGCAGCTTCGTTGATGGGTCCCCCGCCGATTGGGACGATCTGAGCGGTCAGGGCAGATCCACGCCACGGTCCATGGCGGAAGCGCGCACCACCATCTGAGGTGAACACGGAACCGGTTGGCACCTGCGGCTGTTGGTCGGCGATCAGCCCACCCTACGTATTTTCGAGGAGTGCCCGGGGAGAGGTGGTGCAGTCCACTCCACAGGTCAGGGATGGACGGTTACGATCGACGCGTGACCGTGCTGATGGTGACAGATGAACGGTTCCTGGATCACCGCAGAGAGCGGAGCCATCCTGAGCGCCCTGCCCGCCTGGAGGCAGTCTGGGCTGGCATCGAGTCCGCCGGAATTGCTGCTGCGATCATCGGTCGTGAGCCTGTTCCGGTCAGCGACTCCGACCTGCTGCGCTGTCACTCCGATGCACAGTTGGCTCATCTCGCCGACCTGCATGCCGCCGGAGGTGGTCAGGTCGACCTGGACACCTACATGGGTGCCGGTTCCTGGGAGGCCGCACGGTTGGCGGCGGGGGCAGGACTCGTGGCGGTGACAGCCCTGCGCGATGGTGAGGCCGACGTGGCCTTCTGTGCGGTTCGGCCACCGGGCCACCATGCAACCTCAACGACCTCGATGGGGTTTTGTCTCGTGAACAACGTGGCCGTCACCGCGGCATCTCTGGCTGATGCAGGCGAGCGTGTTGCAATCATCGACATCGATGCCCATCACGGCAACGGCACCCAGGACGTCTTCTACGACGATGCAAGGGTCCTGTTCGCCTCGTTGCACCAGTGGCCGCTCTACCCAGGAACCGGCAGGATCGACGAGATCGGAGCCAATGGAGGGGTCGGGACCACCCTGAACCTTCCGTTACCGATCGGTGCCGCCGGCGACACCTATCGCCACGGGCTGGATGCCGCCGTCATACCCGTAGTCGAGAGGTTCAACCCTGACTGGCTGCTGGTGTCGGCAGGTTTCGACGGCCACAGGTCCGACCCTCTTTCCGACCTGGGGTTGACGGCGGGTGACTTTGCTGATCTGGTCGTCCGCATCGTCGGGCTGGTACCCGCCGGGCGTTGCATCTTGTTCCTCGAGGGGGGCTATGACCTGAGGGCCCTCTCGGACTCGGCAGGTGCAACCCTGGCTGCCATCGTCGGGGTTGACCACAGGCCTGAGGCCTCCAGCGGCGACGGTCCGGGACGCGACGTTGTCGACCAGGCCGCGAAACTCCACGGGGTCGCCATATGACGGTCTCTTTCGACTCACAACTGAAGGTGCTGGCACCCCTCGCGGATCGTTTCGACGGGGCAGGTCACCGCCTCTACCTTGTGGGCGGGGTTGTCCGGGACGCTCTCATGGGGCGTGAGGTGGACACCCCCGACCTGGACCTGACGACCGACGCCACGCCCGACCAGATGAAGGTCCTCGTTGACGGTGTTGTCGATGCCGTCTGGTTGCAGGGCGAGCGGTTCGGGACAATCGGTGTCCGGTTGGCCGGACACACTGTTGAGATCACCACCCACAGGGCCGAGGCCTATGTCTCTGGTTCACGCAAACCCGAGGTGTCCTATTCGACCGATCTCGTCGAGGACCTGAGCAGGCGTGACTTCACGGTGAACGCCATGGCCGTAGACGTGGTTGACGAGGTGCTCCACGACCCGTACGACGGCCGGTCGGATCTGGACGCCGGCTTGCTGCGGACGCCTCTGGGCCCGGAGGTGTCGTTCGCCGACGATCCACTGCGGATGATGAGGGCCGCACGCTTCATTGCCGGTTACGGCTTCACCCCGGTCCCGGGACTGCTCGACGCTGCTACAAGCCTGGCTGGCCGGATGGAGATAGTTTCCGCTGAGCGCAAGCGGGAGGAGCTGTTCCGTTTGCTGGCACTGCCCGACCCCGCCCCTGGTCTGGCAATGCTGGTCGATACAGGGGTGCTTGATCACGTGCTGCCCGAGGTCACGAGCATGGAACCCGGTGTTCTCAGGACGGTGCTAGATCAGATGGTCAGGGCACCTTCCGAGCCCCTGCTCCGTTTGGCGGTTCTGGGTCCGGTGATTGGCTCTACCGCCCTGAGAGAGAGGGCTCGGGCTCTAAGGATCTCAGGCCATGAGACCTCAGACCTGATGGTTGTGGCCAGAGGCATTGACGAGGTGGCCGGGGTTGGCGGCGCCGGATGGTCGGACGGTGATGTACGTCGCTTCGTTGCCGGAACCGGGCAGATGCTGGAGCCCCTGCTTCGTCTCATCAGGGCAATCGAGTTGGACGATGGTGATCTGGAGGCTGCTGTCAGACGATTGGCTGGGGAGGGAGAGCTTGACGATCTCGGCCCCGAACTGGATGGTGCCGCGGTCATGGCCCTGTTGAAGGTGGACACCGGCCCCGAGGTGGGCGAGGCCCTGACGTGGCTCACCGACCTTCGTCTCAGCGAGGGTCGCCTGGGTGGCGACGTGGCGGCGAATCGGCTTTCGGCCTGGTGGGCCGACCGACACTAACCATGTATCTGGCCCGCAGCAGACGACTCCTCCAATCCGGGGCCTGAGCCTGCCCTACAGTGGGCCGATGGCAGGCAGCCAGACAGGTCAGGCACGACAGGGACTGGTTCCTGCGCGCAGGCCGGCCGACATCGACTACCGCCTGGCTCGACAGTCCACCCTTAACGCCTGGCGGGCCGGGAACCTGGGTACCGAGTTCGTCTGCGACGCCCAGCCGATGCTCCGACGCAATGCCGCTGAGTGCGGTACGCCCACCCTGGAGACCTGTCCGGTATGTGATGACCATGAGGTGGCCCATGTCACCTACGTGTTCGGACCCAGGCTTCCCGCCCACGGTCGGTGCATATCAACACCGGGTGAGTTGGAGCGGCTGAACCAGCGTCGTGCTGACCTGTCGGCCTACGTGGTCGAGGTGTGCGCTGAGTGTGGTTGGAATCACCTGGTGCGGATTACCTCGTTGGGTCGGGGCCTGCCGTAGACAGCGGACGCTGTTAGCCTGACCGGACCGCCGGCAGCCAAGTGGCGCCGGACGGGAAGGAGGCCGAATCATGGCTCAGAAGTTGACGGTGCCCGCTGTCCGTTCGCGCAAGGTCGCAGACGGGATGGATCCCCTCGTGATGGTCACGGCCTACGACGCGCCGGGAGCACGGATGGTCGACGAGGCGGGAACCGACCTGATCTTGGTGGGTGACTCGGTGGCAATGGTGGTGTTGGGCTATGCCGACACGCTCCAGGTGACGGTTGAGGACATTGCCCACCACACTGCGGCTGTCTACCGGGCTGGGCCCTCGGCGTTGATTGTGGCCGACATGCCATGGATGAGCTTCCATGTGTCGACCGAGGACACGCTCCGCAATGCGGCGACCCTCGTGCGCGCCGGTGCCCAGGCGGTGAAGCTGGAGGGTGGCCGGAGGCGGCTTCCGATGGTTGAGGCCCTCGTCGCCGCTGAGATTCCGGTAATGGGCCACATAGGCCTGACACCGCAGTCGGTGAACGCAATGGGCGGGTTCCGGGTCCAGGGAAAGAATGCCGCTGCCGCCCTCAATTTGGTTGCGGCTGCCAAGGCGCTCGCCCACGCCGGCTGCTTCGCAATCGTTCTTGAGGGCGTACCGGACCAGGTCGCGGCGATGGTCACGAGGTCGGTCGACGTTCCTACCATCGGGATCGGCGCAGGCCCAGATTGCGATGGGCAGGTTCTTGTGTTCCACGACGTGCTTGGTATCGAGCAGCGGATTCGACCCAGGTTCGTGCGTCGCTACGCGGACCAGTACTCCGACGGGGTTGATGCTCTGAGCAGGTATGCCCGGGATGTGCGGTCGGGAGCCTTCCCCTCGGCTGAGGAGAGTTACCGTTTGAGCGATGCGGATGCGGAGTCCCTTGCCCTCTACGGCGCGAGCTGAGCGGGCCCGTGGCGGACATCCTCTGGGTTCCCCCGTCGACTGTTCGGGGGCTGTCACACCCCCCTGACAGGATGACGGCGTGGATCCGATTTCTCTGCCGGTAGCCTTTGACCGCTTCTCCCCGAGAAGCCTGACAACCAGTCCCCCTGCCCCAAACGGGGCCCCGGGCCCATCGAGGCCCCTGTCCACAGGAGGTGAGTACCTGCAATGCGGGTTTACGAACTGATGATCATCTACAACGGCGACCTCGACGAGGAGGCCGTTGCGGCCTGGCAGGCTCAGGTCACCACCAACATCGAGGCCGAGAACGGCCGCGTCGCTACCGTGCTCGACTCTGAGCCGTGGGGTCGCCGCCGCTTCGCCTACCAGATCGACCACAAGTGGGAGGGCATCTATGTCGTCCTCGAGATTGTGACCGAGGCGAACGATCTGGCCTCAACCGATCGGATTCTCCGACTCGCGGACCGCAGTGACGTGGTCCGCCACAAGATCATGCGCCTTCCCGATGACGAGGCCACACGACGTGGCCTGATCGGCGAGGCAGAGCCGGCAGACGTCGGCTGAGAAAGGAACAATCACATGGCATTCGACAACACAGTCACCCTGGTCGGAAACATCACCCGGGACCCCGAGTTGCGGTTCACCCCCGCCGGTATTGCAGTGACCAACTTCGGTTTGGCCTGGAACCGTAAGAACCGTGACGGCGAGGAATCGGTTTCCTTTTTTGACGTCACATGTTGGCGTGACCTAGCCGAGAACGTGGCCGAGTCGCTCAGCAAGGGCAACCGCGTAGTGGTCTACGGACGTCTCGACCAGCAGTCCTGGGAGAACGACAACGGCGAGCGGCGCTCGAAGGTGGAGGTAATTGCCGACGAGGTGGCACCCAGCCTCCGCTGGGCGACAGCAGAGGTCACCCGGACCGAGTTCAAAGGAGACGGCGGTGGCTCAGCCCCGTCAGGCGAGGGGTCCAGCCGGGGTGCCGCACCGGCCCCCACAAACATGACCGATGAGGAGCCTTTCTAATGGCACGCAAGTCGAACTCCCGCCGCGCAAAGCCCAAGAAGGTCACGCGTCGCGGCAAGAAGAAGATCAGCGCCCTGACCATCGCCAAGATCGAGTACGTGGACTACAAAGACACCGACCTGCTCCGCAAGTTCGTGTCTGAGCGATCCAAGATCAAGGCCAGGCGAATCAGCGGGAACGATGCGGGCCAGCAGCGCCATGTTGCCCGGGCTGTAAAGAACGCCCGCGAGATGGCGCTCATTCCGTACACGAACCGTGTTACGACCCAGCGTCGTGAGCGTCGCACCGATGATCGTGCACCTCGCGCCGATGGCCCACCGCCACGTCCCACGGCACCGCCCCCCGGATCATCTGCCGATGGCACCGAGGTCGAGGCTCTCGAACAGGGCGCTGTTGACGTGCTCGAACAGGGTGCTGTCGAGGTTCTGGACGAGGGTGCTTCACCCGAGATGCCCGAGTCAATCGCAACCGGAGGTGACCAGTGAAGGTCCTCTTGAGGAGCGACGTGGATGGTCTCGGTCGTACCGGCGACATTGTCGAGGTGGCCCGTGGCTACGCCCGGAACTACCTCGTACCGCATGGCTTGGCGGTTGAGGCCGGTGACGGCATTGCCGCGCAGGCTGAGGCAATGCAGCGCAAGCGCGAGCTCAGGTCGGTTTCGGAGCGAGCCGATGCCGAGGTCGTCGCAGGTCGGATAGCAGGTCTGGTGTTGCACATCTCGGCGAAGGCATCTGACGAGGGTCGCCTGTTCGGTTCGGTGGGATCGGCCGAGGTCGTAGACGCCCTGGCTGCGCAGGCCGGGTTCGAGATCGACCGGAGCCATGTGCTCGGCGAAACGGTGAAGGACCTGGGTCTGCACGAGTTCACCGTCCAGATCCACCCTGAGGTGGCGGTGCCTGTGGGTGTCGAGGTAGAGGCGGCTGACTGACTTCATGTGGCACGGCCGTTGTCCCCAGATGATGGCCATGATCCACAGAATGATCCCCCGAGATCCACCCGGTTTTCCCACGGTTTTCAGCAGTTTTCCACTAGCAACTCACAGGGCTGCCCGGGCAGACTTGACCATCATGTGTGCCGATGAGATGGGGACTTCAAGGTGAGCGCGCCCGACGATGAAGCCGCTGACGTAGGCGGCTTGAGAGGCCCACACGCAGACCAACCACCGGCACCGGGTTCTGATTCTCCGCCGCTTCCCGCCGAACCACCAGATGACCTTGACGGGTCCGATGGTCCGATGCCCGGTTACGCCCCGACCACGCAGTCGAGGCGCCAGACCAGTTCGGGTGGAGGCCGGCGGCCATCCATTCGCGTGCCGCCACAGAACATCGAGGCCGAGGCCTCCCTTCTGGGAGCGATGCTCCTATCGCGCGACGCCATCGCCGATGCTCTCGAGGTCGTGTCAGCGGAACACTTCTACAAGCCCTCCCACGCCCACGTGTTCGATGCCATCTGTGGTCTCTACTCGGCTGGTGAGCCAGTTGATCCGGTCACGGTCGCCGAGGCGCTGAGCCGGGCCGATCTCTTGGCGAGCCTGGGCGGTACCGGGCTCTTGTTGGAACTTCAGGCGGCTACACCGGCCACGTCCAGTGCATCCAAGTACGCCCGAATCATCCACGAACACGCAACCCTTCGGGGCCTGATCGGGGCGGCCAACGAGATCGCCGAGATCGGCTACAGCCGTCCCGACGACGTCATCAAGGCCGTCGACGAGGCCGAGAGCCTCGTGTTCCAGGTGGGGCAGGGTCGGGTGACCGACTCAATGGCAGTCATTCGAGAGCTGCTCGACTCCAACCTGGATCGACTGGAGATTCTCTTCGAACAGGGCGACAACATCACCGGAACCGAAACCGGGTACAAGGACCTCGACGACCTGCTCTCCGGTCTTCAGGAGAACTCGCTTGTGATCGTGGGTGGTCGACCGGCCATGGGAAAGACCTCGTTTGCCCTCGGCCTGGCGGCACACATCGGCGTCGAGTCCGACCTTCCCGTGCTGCTCTTTTCGCTAGAGATGAGCCAGCTCGAGTTGAGTCAGCGGATCCTGTGCTCTGAGGCCCGCGTGGACTCCAAACACATCAGGAACGGCCAGTTGACCCATGACGACTGGTCGAGGATCAACCACGGCATCGGCAAGTTGGCCGAGGCGCCGATCTGGATCGATGACAACCCGAACATCTCGGTCATGGAGATCAGGGCCAAGGCTCGTCGGCTCAAGAGCCGGGTGGGCAAGTTGGGTGTCATCGTCGTCGACTACATCCAGCTGATGACGGGTCGGTCCACCGCCGAGAGCCGCCAGATTGAGGTGTCCGAGATCAGCCGAGGTCTCAAGATCCTGGCCAGGGAACTGGAAACTCCAGTGGTCGGCCTGTCACAGCTCTCCCGTGGGCTGGAGGCCAGACAGGACAAGCGGCCGATGCTCGCCGACCTGCGGGAATCCGGATCCATCGAACAGGACGCCGACGTCGTGATATTCATCTACCGAGATGAGGTCTACAACCCGGAGAGCCCCGACATGGGCACTGCCGAGGTAATCGTTGCCAAGCATCGCAATGGTCCGACGGGAACCGTCCGGTTGGCGTTCCTTCCCCACTACACGCGTTTCGCCAACATGGCCCGGTTGGGCTGAGCCGGCCGGTGTTCCTGGGCGAGGACCTTTTGGCATGGCTCCTGTTGGCGCTTGGTGGTGCGATGGCCGTAGGCAACCTGGCCGCACTCATCAGGCCGCCGGCCGACCGGGATCCTGGCGGTCAGGCACCACCGGACCTTGTAAAGCCTCCGCTCTGGCGGAGCCTCATCTACATCCTGTTGGGTTCGGCCGTGTCGGTCTGGGCGTTGATGACCCTGATGGCCTGAGTCCTGCGGGAGGAATCCGTCCTGGTCGCCGTGTTGTGCCGGGATGAGCCGATGACCGGTTGCTGGGATACCGTCCCGGCTTGGAGGTGACGGTGATGGCAATCGAACTGCTGGCTCAGGTGGCTTCTTCGGGTTTGTCCGACGCCTGTGGCGACAGCCCGGGATTCATCTGTGAAGCCGTCTGGGACGCTACGGGTAGTGGGGCGGCTTCTGAAATTGCGGCATGGTTCGTGGAGCGTCCGCTCAAGATCGGCATCATCGTGGTGGGTGCTGTAATTGTGAACAGGCTGGTCAAGCGAACAATTGATCGCATGGTCGAACGTCTTGTCGCCTCCCGGACGGCGGAGGAGGACGAGGCGGAGTCTGATGCAATGGTCGCCCGGCTGGGCCGGCGGGCCAGGGGCAGGCTGCGGAGGATCCACGAGCAGGCTGAACGGTCACGCCAGCGGGCACTCACGCTGGGAGCCGTGCTGCGAAGTATCACCGGGGCGGTTGTCTATCTCATGGCCATGATGCTGGCCCTCGGGGAGATCGGTTTCGACCTGGCGCCACTAATTGCTGGTGCGGGAATTGTCGGTCTGGCGATTGGTTTTGGCGCACAGTCGCTGGTGGCTGACTTCATCGCCGGGATCTTCATCGTGATCGAGGACCAGTACGGGGTGGGCGACTACGTCGACGTCGGAGCCGCGTCGGGCACCGTCGAGCGGGTCAGCCTGCGCACCACGGTCCTGCGGGACGTCGAGGGGGTCGTCTGGGTGATTCCCAACGGCGAGATCCGCCGGGTCGGCAACTCGTCACAACTGTGGGCTCGAACTGTTTTGGACGTTGACGTGGCCTACGACACCGATATTGACCTTGCGGCCAGCGTCATCAAGGACGTGGCGGACGAGGTCTGGCGGGAGAAGCGTGAGACGACCACGATCCTTGAAGAGCCCGAGATCTGGGGTGTTCAGAGCTTCGGTGCCGACGCGATCTCCATCAGGTTGGCAGTAAAGACCGAGCCAGGCGAGCAGTGGGCAACCGGCCGACTGCTACGGGCCCGCCTCAAGAGGGCCTTTGACGAGAACGGCATTGAGATTCCGTTTCCACAGCGAACCGTGTGGATCAGACAGGACCAGGAAGATGCCGGCGCGACCGGTCCCACAGTCGAGATCCGTTCCGACCTGCTCGGTGGTCGACCGGGTAGCGACGGTGGCGAATAGCGGCCCCGGATCCTTGAGGTCGACCTTCAGGCGAGAGGACTCTCTGGAGCGTCTGGCAGCCGAGGAGTTCGACGTCCTGGTCGTGGGTGGTGGCGTTACCGGTGTCGGCGTGGCTCTGGACGCCGCATCGCGTGGTCTGTCCGTAGCGCTTGTGGACAAGGGCGACCTTGCGGCGGGAACGTCATCGCGGTCCTCAAAGATGGTCCACGGCGGGTTGCGGTACCTTCAACACGGTGAGTTCGGGCTGGTCTATCAGGCACTGGCTGAGAGACACCGTTTGCTTCGTAACGCCCCACACCTGGTGTCCGTTCTGCCGTTTGTGATCCCGATCCTGAAGAAGGGCGGCGTTGTCGATCGGCGCATTGCCTTCGGCCTGGGGCTGGCCATGTGGCAGTACGACCTGACCGGAGGTCTCCGGATCGGCCGCCGGCATCGGAAGTTGAATGCCGGCAGGGTCATCGACCACCTGCCGAGCCTGAAAGGTGATCAGATCGCATCGGGGTATCTCTACTTTGATGCATGGGCCGACGATGCCAGGTTGACCCTGGCCATCGCTCGGACAGCGGCTCTGGATCATGGTGCGGTGGTTGCCACCTATGCGGCACTTACCGGGGTGGATCGTCGGGACGGCAGGGTTGTTGGCGCGACCGTGGAGGCCGATGGTCGCCAGATTCGGGTGACATGTGCTGCCGTGGTGAACGCCTGTGGCGTATGGGCGGCTGATGTGCAGTCAATCGCCGGGGTCGAGAGCGATCTGGAGATGCGGCCAGCCAAGGGTGTGCACGTGACCGTACCGCGTGATCGCCTCGAGGTTGATCTGGCTGTCCTGTTGCCTGTCAGGGGTGACAGGCGGAGCGTGTTTGTCCTGCCGTGGCGTGATGGGCACACCTACATAGGAACCACCGACACCGACCACGACGGCTCCCTGGATGAACCGCTCTGCGATGCGGACGATGTCAAGTACCTGCTGGATGCCGTCAACGCCATGACCGATGCCGACCTCACCGTCGACGACGTGACCGGGACATGGGCGGGCCTGAGGCCGCTGGTGACGCCCACCGACGCGGGCCGTACGGCTGACCTCTCCCGGAGGCACGTTGTGGAGGGGGACGGAACCGGCGTGGTGACCGTGACCGGCGGGAAGTTGACCACCTACCGCCGGATGGCGGCAGACACGGTTGACGCCGTGCTGGAGTTTCGAGGCGAGTCGAGACGTTGCCGGACGCGGCGGCTGCGCCTTCGTGGTGCCGTCCCAGCAGGTGCAACCGGGTCGACCGGGGAGCCTGAACCGCATCTGGTGGGTCGCTACGGATTTGAGGCCCGTGAGGTTGGTGCCCTCATTGCCGAGGACCCACTCCTTGCCGAGCCGCTCGTAACCGGGCTGCCGTACTCTCGTGCCGAGGCGGTCTACGCGGTCAGGTGCGAGATGGCACAGACGCTTGACGACGTGTTGTCCAGGCGGACGAGGGCCCGAATCGAGGACCGCGACGCGACGCTCCTGGCAGTCGATGCGGTAGCCGAGTTGATGGGTCTCGAGGCAGGTTGGAGCCCGGAGCGTCGCCGGTCCGAGGTAGAGACTTTTGAGGCTCTGGTAATGGCCGAAGACGAAGCCCAAAGTGGTTTCTGACATGGAGGAAGCGATGACCTCATACGAGACTGTTCCAACGCCCCCAATTGACTGGGGCGTCGAACCTGTCGATCTGGAGGTCAGGCTGGATGCCACCCGGGTGGAGGTTCCACCAGAACTTCTCAACGAACTCAAGGGTCGGGGAGTAGAGGTTCTCACCTCTGTTGACGAGCGGGCTGAGGCGAGCCGGGACTGGTGGCCGTTGGCGCAGATTTGGGCTCTTGACGGTTTGGCACCGGCGATTGCGGATGCAGTGGTCAGACCGACATCGACCGCCGAGGTGGTGGCCGTCATCGTGGCATGTGCCGAGCATGGCGTTCCGGTCACCGCGGCCGGCGGCAGATCGGGTGTGCTGGGGTCCAGCGTGCCGGTACACGGTGGAATAGTTCTTGATTTGACTGCGCTGTCGGGGATCCTGACGGTGGATGCGGACTCGATGGTCGTAGAGGTTGCGGCCGGCACCTTCGGCGACGCCCTGGAGGACGACCTGGCCGAGCGGGGGCTCACGGTCGGCCACTGGCCGCAGTCCATTTCGTTGTCGACCGTCGGCGGCTGGTTGGCGTGTCGGGGTGCCGGCCAGCTGTCGAACCGCTACGGCAAGGTCGAGGATCTGGTTATCGGGTTGGAGGTCGTGCTTGCCGATGGCCGTGTCATCACAACTGGTGGTCATGCCCGTGCAGCGGCAGGACCGGATCTGACCCAGGTGTTCGTGGGTTCAGAGGGAACCCTCGGAATCATCACGAGGGCCTGGCTGCGACTACATCATCAACCGAATGCACGGACGACGTTGGCGTTCGGGTTCGAGAGCTTCGGTGCTGCCAACGATGCGTGCAGGCGGATCATGCAGACGGGAGCCACGCCAGCCGCGTTGCGGGTGTATGACGCCACTGAGGCAGCACCCCGCTTCGATACCGGAGACGCCCACGTTCTCCTGGTTCTGGATGTGGGTGACGCTCACCTGGTCGAGGCTGACATGGCCGTGGTGGCCGAGGAGTGCTCGGCGGCCGAGCAACTTGACCCAGAGTTGGTGGAGCACTGGTGGGAGGATCGCAACGATGTAGCGGGTCTGGCGGCCATCACGAAGAAGGGGTTTGTGTTTGACACGATGGAGGTCACGATCTCCTGGAGCAACCTGGATGCCTGCTACCGGGCGGTCTTGGCGGCCGTTGGCGCCATGGACGGCGTGAGGGTTGTGTCGGCCCACCAGTCTCATGCGTACTCCGATGGTGCATGCCTCTATTTCACGTTTGCCTCTCGACCAGAGAATGCTTCTGAACGTGAGGCCTGGTATGTGGCTGCCTGGAATGTTGCCGCCCGAGCAGCGCTGGATGCCGGTGCCTCGCTCAGCCACCACCACGGGGTGGGCCTCAATCGGGCCAGGTTCATGGCTGAGGCTCTCGGGCCGGCGTTCGAGGTGATGGTCGCGTTGAAGGAGGCCCTGGATCCGCAGGGAATCCTGAACCCGGGCAAGATGGGGCTGCCCGACCGATACGGCGAGGTCGCCTGGCCGTGACCGTCTTGGCCATTGATGCGGGAACGAGCAGCATCCGTGCGCTGATCGTTGATGCCGATGGTCGCCCGGTCGGCGAGGAGAGGCTGAGCCTTCCACCCGCCAGCCCCGAACCAGGCTTCGTCGAGTTCGACCCGTCAGAAGTGGCGAATGCCGTGGTGGGTCTGGCAACCGATGCTCTCGCCAGCCATGGCCCCGTGGTTGGCGTGGGTATCGCCTCCCAACGCTCGTCAGCAGTCGCATGGGACCGCACCACCGGCGAGCCGGCTGGTGCGGGCATCGGCTGGCAGGATCTCCGTACAACTACTCGGTGTGGCGAGTTGCGGGCAGAGGGTGTCTTCGTGGTGCCCAACCAGTCGGCGACGAAGTTCGAGTGGTTGATGAAAGCGGCTCGGACCGGGAGCGGGGGTGACATCTGCCTGGGGACGGTCGACTCCTGGCTGGCGTGGGTCCTGTCGGGTGGTGACGTCCACGTGACGGATCTGACCAGCGCAGCGGCGACAGGGCTGCTGGGTTCCGACGGTTCATGGGACGAGGCACTCCTGGACCGATTGTCGATTGCGGTTACCTCCCTGCCCGAGGTCGTCGGGTCGGCAGGTGTCGTCGGTGCTGCATCCGTACTGCCCGGTTCTCCTCCCATTGCAGCCGTGGTTGGCGATCAGCAGGCATCGCTCATCGGGTTGGGGTGCGTCTCGGCCGGCCAGGTGAAGGTGACTGCCGGAACAGGAGCGATGGTCGACATGTGTACCGGTGGCATTGCCGTGACGGGTGTCGAAGGTTGTTACGCGATGCCGGCATGGGCAACAGATGATGGCGTTGCCTGGATGCTCGAGGGTGCGGTGTTGAGTGCCGGTGCCGCGGCTGCATGGTTGGTCGACCTCGGCGTGGTGCCTGACGTGGAGTCGACCCACAGCCTGGCATCCGAGTGCGAGGAGTCTGGAGGCGTCGTGTTTGTACCGGCCCTGTCGGGCCTGGGCACACCGACATGGGATGACGGAGCACGTGGAACGCTGCTGGGTGTTACAAGGGGTACCGGACGGGCTGAGATCTGTCGGGCCGTGCTGGAGGGCGTGGCGAACTGCTGTGCAGATGCGGTCGAGGCGGTAGCGGCCGCATCTGGTACATCCCCCGGGTCTCTACGCCTGGACGGGGGGATGAGCACCAACCCAACGTTCGTACAGGCCCTCGCCGACGCCACGGGGGTGGTGGTGGAGCGGTCCGACGCGGTCGAAGCGACCGCTCTCGGGGCTGCGGCGCTGGTTCGGGTCGGAACCGGTTCTGCGACCGATCCGGCTGATGCCATGGCCGGCTGGCAACCGGCAGAGATGGTCCATCCTGTTCGGCCAGGCGACAGGGGTCGCTGGGCTGAGGCGGTGAGCCGAGCGAGGTCCTGACTACGGCGGTGTGGGTCAGCGAACCAGAGGGTCCGTTTCGTCCGTCTGTTCAAAGACCCTCTGGACCTTGCCCGCTTCGGTCCTGAACATTGAACCAGCGGGAACCAACTCGACGCCTACTCGGATACGGAGGCGATCCAGGAGGACTTTTTTGAGTCGAGCCGAGGAGTCCTCTGTCCGGCCGGCGGCCTCGGCGGTGAGTTCTGCTCTTACCCTCAGCTCGGCCATCAGGTCCCGGCGATCGACAACGATGGCGTAGTTGGTTCCGATGTCGGGGTCTTCCATGAGGACGGTTTCTATTTCCCGCGGATAGACGTTGATCCCGCGAATGATGATCATGTCATCGACCCGTCCCGTGAGGCGTGCTATGCGGGTCCAGTTTCGACCCTCGATTCCGCTACCAGGCAGAATCCGGGTGATGTCGCCCGTGCGGTACCTGACGACGGGCATCGCCTCCTTTGTGAGTGTTGTGAGAACCAGCTCACCCCATTCGCCATCGGCAACCACGGTCCCCGATGCCGGATCGACGATTTCCGGAAGGAAGTGGTCGTCGAACACATTCAATGCGCCGAGGTCGTCGGGTGCCTCCATTGCCACTCCGGGCCCGATCACCTCGGAGAGGCCGTAGATGTCCAGTGCCTGGAAGCCGTGGCCCCATGCGGCTTCAATGCGGCTGCGCATCCCCTCGGACCAGGGCTCTGCACCCAGAATGCCGATCTCAACTTTGAGGCGGTCCAGCACTCCCTGTTGGCGGGCACGCTCGGCGAGCAGCAGAGCGAACGAGGGCGTGGCCGACATGACACGGCTGCCGAGGTCCTCGAGCAGTCGGAGTTGGAGGGCCGTGTTGCCACCCGACACCGGAACAACGGTGCATCCAAGGCGTTCACCACCGTTGTGGAGTCCCAGGCCACCCGTGAACAGCCCGTACCCGTACCCGTTGTGGAGGATGTCATCGGGCCCTGCTCCAGCCAAGGCGAGTGCCCGGGCGTTGACCTCGGCCCAGATTGCGATATCGCCGGGCGTATAGACGACGATTGTCGGCTTGCCGCTCGTGCCGGAGCTGGCGTGGAGCCTCGTGGTGCCGGACATCTTCGTGGTGACCATGCCCAGGGGGTAGGTGTCGCGGAGGTCCGCCTTGACGGTGTATGGCAGAGAGGCCAGGTCATCGACCGAGGTGATCGCCCTCGGATCAACGCCGGCGAGGCGCTCAGACCAGAAGGGGTTGTCACAGTTGGACAACCTCTCAACCAGCGCATGGAGACGTTCACCTTGCAGTCGGACCTTTGCCTCCCCCTCGAGGCCGGTCGTGTCCAACGGCTGTCTTGAGGTCACAGTGGGTGACGATAGATGGCGGGTGGTGGCTCTGTGTGGTCAGCGCAACTGGAACCCGAGGCCAATCGGGTCGTTCGGGTCAAGGGTGAACCTGCTCGTGGCGTGCATCCAGGCGGAACCTTCGACGGTGGTGATTATGCCGGCATCGGTGTTCGCGATGATCTGGCCATAGAAGACGTCGCCGGCGATTCCCTCGTTCAGGAACTGGTCGTTGAGGTTCACCTGTCCGGATCGTTGCAGCAGTGCCAGGCGGGCTGATGTACCGGAGCCACAGGGTGACCGGTCAACCTGGCCGTCAGCGAAGATCGTGATGTTTCGTTGGTGCAGCGGATTGGCGTCCATGGTCTCATGGAAGATCGTGCCGTAGAGGTTTGAGAGCCGGCCGTCCGGGCCGTGCGCCACGGTGGGTGAGCCATCAAGGGCAGCCCTTATCTGGCGCCCGAGGGAGATCAGGTCGTCGATGCATTCGGCGTCGGTTGAGAGGCCCATCTTGTCGAGGTTCACTGACGCATAGAAGGCGCCACCGAACGAGATGTCGGCTGACACGGTCCCGAAGGTGGTGGAGATCTCCATTCCCGTGGCGCTGACGTAGGCGGGAATGTTTTGGAATCTGACGCTGGTCACCACGTCCCCGTGTAGTCGTGCGAGCGTAGGCAGACGACCGGAGGGAACGTCCACAACCACTTCCACGGTGTCGCCGGTGGCAGCTATCAGCCCCGTGTCGATCGCCCAGGTGACGATGGCGATGGTTCCGTGGCCGCATGCGGTGCTGAAGCCGTCCTTGTGGAAGAACACGATCCCCAGGTCGCCGTCGGGGTCGTTGGGCGGTACGACGAAACCGCCGTACATGTCGGCATGCCCGCGTGGTTCGTTGATGAGGAAGCGCCGGAGGTCGTCCAGGTTTTCCATCGCCCACTCGCGTCGGTCGCCTACGGTTCGGCCCTCCATGGGGCCGACGTCGAGGATGCGGAACGGTTCACCTGCGCAGTGGTAGTCGGTGGTTTCCAGGAACTCGCCCGGTCCGGGGATCATTGCCGCACCGTAGCGTCGGACCAGATGGCGGTCGGGTCGATGCCCCTGACCTTGTTCATCCGGGCAAGCAGCGCTGGGAAGTCTCCGTGCCTCTGTGTCCGCCCGGTGAGTTCAGGAGCCGAGACACTTCCTATGTCGATGTCCGGGAACCGGGTTCGAACCCGGTCGGTCCATTCAGGCAACATCGTGTCGAACGGCGCCGAGGCGACGCCTGCCTCGACGGCCTCCGCTTCTTCCGCAACCGGGTCGAACAGGCTCATGGCGAGGGGCAGGAGGTCCCGTACGGCGTCTGCCAGCCGGTCGGCGCTGTCGGGTGTTCGCAGCAGCACGTCGATCAGGCCGTCGGCATGGCGGATGTGGAACCTTTCTTCACGGGCTGCATGGGCAGCAGCGTCCTTCAGCGGTTCGAGATCCGAGTCCTCGACGAGGGTCCACCGGAGTTCCTCTGCGGTGTCGTAGAGCCAGTGGCGCACGAGGGCGTGTGCCCAGCCGGTGCAGGCCACCTCCACGATTTGTGCCGATCGGTAGTCGTTGGCGGTCCGGTCAAACGCCAGCTTGTCGATAGCACGGTCATCGGGTGGGCCACCCTGTCCGTCGTCGGCGACGATGGCGTAGAGGAGGGCCGCATGGCTGAGCTCGTCCTGGGCGATGCTGGCGAATGCCATGTCCTCTTCGAGGAACGGTGCGATGCCGATCCACTCGGTGTGCTGTTGTCCCATGAGGTGCTCGTCGTCGGCGAAGGCCAGCAGGAACTCGGCTGTGCCAGGGGTTATGGGGTTCATGTGCTTTCCCTCTGGCTCTTGCGGTGGGCTGCCACGAGGAGCCCGTCATTGTCCCTGTGTGGCTTGTCGGAGTTGGGTGCCACGAAGTCCCTGTCGCCGATCAGGAGGTGTGCGCGGTCGACCATCCAGAGAAGGTCGCCCTCGGCGCGGCGCAGGTAGTTCTCGCGGGCCAACAGGAGAGCAAGCTCGTCATCGGGGGCGTCGATGCTTCCGGCATGTCGGTATTCCTCCTGTCCGTCCCTTTTCAGGAATATCTCGTAGGTCCGCATGTGTCCTCCTCTACCTGTCCCGCATGACTTCGACCACCTCACGACAGGACTCACACCGGTGTACAGCCCGGCACCGGCTGGGACCGAACTCAGATTGTTCAACGGTCGGTGAGCCACAGCGGGGGCATGGTGTGGGGCCGGTCCCGATCCTGACCGCCACGGTCAGGTCTGTGGCCATGGTCGTCCTGGCCTCGGACGTGACTCGCTCGATGTCCCAGACTGGTGCGGTCAGCCAGCTGACGGTTACCGCCTCAACCCCGGGTAGTGCCGCCACGGCTGCCTCCACGTCGGAGGCGATCATGGCGAGTGCCGGACAGCCGGAGAATGTGGGGATGAGGCCGATGGAGATGTGGCCTTCGTCAGTTGTCGTGATTGTTTCGAGCAGGCCGAGGTCGACAATTGAGACACCCGGAATCTCGGGGTCGTCAACCGTCGCTACGGCTGCGAGGGCCCTCTCCAGGAGTGGGGAATCAACCGTCAGGGTGCTCATGCGACCGCTCCAGCCGGGGTCGCATCGAGGGCGTCGCGCACCCACCGGGTGCTGTCCCAGGCAGCGGAGGCTTCGGCGATCCGACGTGCCGTGTCCGGTCCGTCCATCGCCATCGTCTTCTTGAGGGGTTCCCAGTCGATTGGCCCGCATGTCCAGACATCAGTTTCGGGGTCATGGGTGAGACCGGGGTCGGGCACGGTGAACCCGTAGCCGTGCAGCATCGGAACGAACTTCTGAACCCAGCCGGCCCGCATCACCTCGTTCTTCTCTGACTTGAGGCGCCAGCGGGCAAGCCGGTCGTTGGGCTTCGAGTCGGGCCCAAACAGTCGGAGCGCCGGCCACCACCAGTCGTCGATCGACTGTTGGAACATGGCACGTTGGGCGTCGGTTCCCTCGGCGATCCTGAGCACCCGCTCTTCGCCGAGGCGGAGGTGGAAGCCCTCTTCGGCGATTATTCGTTTCAGGATTCGCTTGTAGGGGCCGTAGGAGCAGTCCTTGTAGACGGCCTTCTGGCTGGGTACCGCAGCGCCGTCCACGAGGAGGCAGATGGCGACCTGGTCTCCCCAGGTTCTTGCCGGGTAGTGGAAGACGTTGTGAAATCTGGACCTTCCGGCGAACAGGTCTTCGAGCATCTCCCGCCTGGTCTTGACGCCGAGGTCCGCTGCCACCATGTACAGCAGGTGGCCGTGGCCGATTTCGTCCTGGGTCTTGGCCAGTACGGCCATCTTGTGGCGTAGGCCGGGGGTCATGGGTATCCAGTCGCGTTCTGTCAGACCGCCCATCAACTCGCTGTTGGCGTGCAGTTCGATGAACCTAAACACGGCGGCCCTGTACTCGTCGGGCATGTCGTCGTCCACCTCGACCATGCCGCCGTCGTCGAGGAATGTCTCGAAGTCGTCCATTGAGGACCAGGTGCGTCCCATCAGGCTTTGCCTCCACTTTCAGTTGACTCGTCAGGGGCGCCGTTCACCCCGGGCTGGTTTGCGACCATCGTGAGGACGTCGTAGGCGGCGACGACGTCCTTGTCCTGGTTGAGGACCTGGGCGTCCCAGGCCACCTCTCCGTAACCGGTTCCGGCCCGCAGTGTCTTGCGTTTGCATGTCAGGAAGACGGTGAGGGTGTCGCCCGGATAGGTCGGCTTGGCGAACCGGCATCGGTCGATTCCGTAGTTGGCAAGGACGGGTCCCGGGTCGGGCCAGACGAACAGTCCGGCTGCCAGCGAGAGGACCAGGTAGCCGTGGGCTACTCGTCCTCCAAAGATGGGGCTCGCCGCTGCGGCCTCTTCGTCCATGTGTGCATAGAAGTGGTCCCCCGTGCTCTCGGCGAAGTTCACGATGTCGTCGAGGGTCACCGTGCGGGAGTCGGTTTGGATCGCCGTTCCGATGTCGAGGTTCTCAAAGTTCAGCTTGAACGGGTGGCCACTGTCCAGGTCACGGGTTGAGCCCGGCATCCACTCTCCGGTCACGGCCGTGAGCATGTCGGGCGAGCCCTGTACCGCTGTCGTCTGGAGGTGGTGGCGTACACCACGCAGACCGCCCATTTCCTCGCCGCCACCGGCCCTGCCGGGGCCACCGTGGACGAGGCTGGGTAGCGGGGAGCCGTGGCCGGTGCTGCTATCGGCTACCGATGCGTCCACTACGTGGATGCGGCCATGGTGTGCCGCTATGCCGGTCGCCAGCACATGGGCCTCGACCGGGTCGGCTGTGTAGATGGAGGCGACGAGGCTCCCGCCACCGAGGGCTGTGAGCGAGATGGCGTCGGCCGGGTCCGTGTATCCCATGATCGTGCTGACCGGTCCGAAGGCCTCGGTGGTGTGCACATTCGGGTCGGCTGGGTTGTTGGAACGCAGCAGGGTTGGCGCAAGGAACGCTCCACGCTCGGCGTCCACGTCGTGGAACACGCAGGAGTCGATGACCACGTCGGTAGAACCGGACAGGGCCGTAATGGCGTCGAGCACCTCTGCTCTCTGGGCCGTGCTGACGAGGGCACCCATGCTGGTTTCTGGGTCAGCTGGGTCGCCTACCCGGACCTCGCCGAGTGCGGTTGCCACAGCGTCGGTCGCCGCCTCCAGGTGCTGCTTGGGTACCATTGCCCGGCGTATGGAGGTGCATTTCTGACCGGCCTTCACGGTCATCTCGGCTACGACCTCTCTTACGAACAGGTCAAACTCGGGTGAACCGGGCTCCGATTCGCTGCCCAGGATGGCGGCGTTCAGGGAGTCGGCCTCGGCGTTGAAGCGTGCTGACCGTTCGACCACGGCCGGATGGGCTCTCAGGAGTGCAGCGGTTGCGGCCGAGCCGGTGAAGCCGATCAGGTCCTGGCCTCCAAGGTGGTCGAACAGGTCGCCCAACCCCCCGCAGACGAGCTGCAGTGCTCCGTCCGGGAGAATGCCGGACTCAACGATCAGCCGGACCATTGCTTCGGTCAGGAAGGCGGTCTGTGTTGCGGGTTTGATGATTGCGGGAACGCCCGCCAGGAGGGCGGGAGCCAGCTTTTCGAGCGCACCCCAGCAGGGGAAGTTGAATGCGTTGACCTGCACGGCGACACCGTTCAAAGGTGTGGCGATGTGGGCGGCGATGAACGATCCGTCGCGGGCCAAGATTTCGGGTTCGCCATCCACGAGGACCGTCGAGTTTGGGAGCTCGCGCCGCCCCTTGGATGCGTAGCTGAGGAGAACTCCCGCACCGCCTTCGATGTCGATCCAGGAGTCCGCCCGGGTGGCGCCAGTTGCGGTGGACAGGTCGTAGAGCATCTCCTTTTCGGCAAACAGGTGCTGGCCGAGGGCTTTCAGGAGGGAGGCGCGTTCGTGGAATGTCATTGCCCGGAGGGTGGGGCCGCCGACGTCGCGTGCATACCGGGTGGTCGCTGCGAAGTCGATTCCGTTGCTGGACACGGAAGCCACGGGGTCGCCGGTGACCGCATGGTTGGTCACCACGCCACCGGCTTCGGGCGAGTGCCACGATCCCTGTACGAAGCTTTCGAGTGTGCGCACGCGTCTCCCGGTCCCCGGCAACCCTCAACTCATGATCGTATAACCTTTGATCAGTTTGTCAAGGCATGAGGTTTCCCTACCTGTTGCATGCGGACGCGACACACGACTGCGAGGGTTGCAGTCTCGGTGTGTTTGGCCGATACTGGAAGGACCACGGGCACTAGCCTGGGGAAGCAGACCCGGTTCCTCTCCGGACGGTGAGCGACCGGGTTTTGCGCGTCTAGGGTGCCGCAACCCGAATCAACTCTTTAATCAGGCCATGCGCCTGGACTCGCTTCCGCCACTCTCCCCCTCGTCCCCACGCCCATGCGATGGCGTCCGGAATCCAGAGCAGTGGTTCTTCTGCTGAACGTTGATGCGCATACGAGAAGTGGGGGCCTCGTCCGATGCGTAGCGAATGATAGATCGCTGAGCGGTCGTGGTTGTCCTGACCATCTCGGGAGTCGAGGACAAGGCGGGACACCCCTCTACCTCTAAGGTCGGGCACCATGATCTGAACAATCGCAGTGCGAGATTTCACCTGATTACGACTGTGGGCAACGTAGATCACCGTCGTGGTCTCGAGGTCAGACATCCTCGCCAAGATGGTGCGCCTTCGCCTGTCGCTTTCACTGACGAAGTGAATTCGTCGCTGGCCGGATGCTCGCATGCAGCGAAGGGCGGTTCTGGTTGACACGAGGTTGGGAACGGCTATTGCAGTGGCACAAATCAGGTAGCTGTCTCGCCGGACGGATTCGTCGGCGAATGCGTGCATGGTCACTTCTCGCCTCGAACTCTCTTTGATCAGTGACGGTTTAGGCGCGAAGCGAGAAATAGATTCAGGCCATGTGGCGTGGGCCGAACGGAGCGGGTGAGGAGAATCGAACTCCCGTCATCAGCTTGGGAAGCTGGGGTTCTACCATTGAACTACACCCGCGAATCCCCGTGTAGACGGGAACAAGTGCCGTGGCACTTTTGGGAATCTACCCGTGACGCCGCGTTCTCCGGACAGGCTGTCGGCTTGCCCTCAGCCTCGGGCCAGTCGAACAGCCCGTTCCCTGACCTCGGCAACGGCCCTCTCCGTATCGACCGTCAGCACCTCGCCGTCGGCGACCACCTTCTCACCGGCGATCCAGACATCGGTGACCTTCCTGCTTGATCCGGACCATGCCAGGTGGGCGAGCAGTTCGTCGGTGTCGGTGACCGGTACGAACGTGCTCTGGTCGAGATCGATTCGGATCATGTCGAGCGCGTAGCCATCGGACAGGCAGCCGGTGTCAGCCAGGCCCACCGCGGATGCCGAGTCACGGGTTGCCATGGCAAGCGTTTCGACGGCAGTGATCAGGGTCGAGTCGAGCGAGTGGACCCGGGCGAGCAGTGCGCCCATCTTCACCTCTTCCCAGAGGTCAAGCGAGTCGTTGGAGGCTGGACCATCGGTTCCGTATGCGACGGTGACACCTGCATTCCTCATGGCGGCCAGAGGGGCGATTCCTGACCCGAGCTTCATGTTGCTGACGGGGCAGTGGGCGACGGCGACACCGTTGGCGGCCAGCAGTTCAATGTCGGTGGAGTCCACCCAGACGCAGTGGGCGGCCAGCACCCGACCCTCGAACACGCCGTGGTCGTGGAGGATTTCGGTGATTGAGCGGCCGTGAGCGGCCTCAAGTTCCGCACTCTCCTCCCGGGTTTCGGCGAGGTGGAGGTGGAGCACCGTGTTGAGGGACCTGGCCAGGTCGGCCAGATCGACCACTGCGTCTATTCCGAGGTCGTAGGCGGAGTGGGGGGCGACACCCACCGTTACCCGTCCGGCTGGATCGTGGTGCCTGGAGAAGAACTCGGAGATCTCCCCGGTCCGGTCGTTGCCGCTGGAGTGGAGCGCCGCTACGACGCCGGGTGTCATGACCAGCCGGGCGCCCGATGCTCTGGCGGCGTCGACGACCGAGTCCTCGAACAGGTACATCTCGCAACTCGTTGTCACCCCGGCAAGCAGCATCTCGGCAGACCCGAGGGTCATCCCCCACCATGCATCCTCGGGCGTCATCCGGCCTTCCCGTGGCCACATGGCCTCGGTCAACCAGCGGTGCAGGGGCAGGCCGTCGCCAGACCCGCGCACAAGCGTCATCGGCGTGTGGCAGTGGGCGTTCACAAGGCCGGGCATGAGCAACCCACCGACGTTGTTCACCACCGCGTCGGTGACATCGGGTGCATCCCCTGGCGGACCCACCCAGACAATTCGCCCGTCCACCGTGTCGACCACGCCCGGTGCGTACACCGAGTCGTCGGTGTCGCAGGTGACCACGATGTCAGCGGTGAAACGGACCTGAGCCATCGGTGTCTATACGACCCGCTCGTTTCCGCCGTCAATCGGGATGTGTGCGCCCGTCGTGGCGGAGAACGTGTTGGTGCACAACTCGACTGCGACCCGTGCCACCCCTGCCGAGGTGACCTCGGTCTGCAGGAGGTTGCGGGTCTTGTACTCGTCGACGGTGAGGCCGTAGTTGTCGGCCCGTTCCCTGAGCAGGTCGTCGTTCCAGAGTCCTGTGTCGAACACGGCGTCAGGGTGGACCGTGTTGACGCGGATGCCGTCGTCGGCCCATTCGAGGGCTGCCACACGGGCGACCTGGCTGAGGGCGGCCTTTGAGGTCGAGTACGACAGGGCTCCCTTCCCCGGGGCAGCCACGTTCTTTGAGCCGATGATCGAGACACGTCCTCCGACAGGTGACCTGGCCAGGAACGGGTGGGTCGCGTGCAGGAGGTTGACGACGGAGTCGACGTTGACATCCTGGACCCTCCGGTAGTCACCGGAGTCGAGAGCACTGATGGGTGCGCTGGCGCCGAAGATCCCGGCGGCTACGAGGACGATGTCGAGGCCACCGAAGCGCTCGACTATTGCGTCGACCGCTGCTACCTGGGCATCCGGATCGGAGACGTCCACGGTCCGGCCCAGCCAGGCTGGGCTCTCGAAGGTGGTTGCGATATCGGGGTCGATGTCCATGCCGCCCACGGCGCACCCGCGTGCCAGCAACTCGGCGGCACAGGCCCGGCCGATTCCGGAGGCGGCTCCGGTGACCAGCGCGACCATTCCAGCCAACTCGGCTGGTGGGCCGGCGAGGCGGAGCTTGGCCTGTTCAAGGTCCCAGTACTCGACGTCGAAGATGTGGCCTGCGTCGAGTGCCTCGTAACGGTCCAGGTTGTCTTCGACCCGCTCAAGGGCTGGCATCGTGTGCTCGTAGATGTCAAAGGCGATGTCTGCAGCGGCAATGGTTCTGCCGGCGGTCAGTACCCCCAGCTCGGGGTCGACCACGATGCGTGGAGCCGGGTCCAGCATCGTCAACTCGGTGCGCCCCCTGCGTTCATGTTCTCTGAAATAGTTCTCGTAGGAAGCCGTGTAGGCGGCTACATCCCGACCCACCAGCGGTATCCGCTTGGTGCGGATCACATGGTCGGGTGTCAGGGGGCCCCTTGTTGCAAGGCTTTCCAGGTCGCCGCGCTGGACGAACCGGGTGGAGACCTGGTCGCAGTGACGGCACAGGAGCATCGGCTGGCCCGCAGCCTCGGAGACGTCCCGCCGGAGTCCGGCAAGGGCGATCGCGTCGAGGTCCGGAAGAGAGGGAACCGTGGAAGCCGGGAGGGGAGCGTTCTGAGCCAGCCATCGTTCGGCCTTCGAGATCAGCTCATGGTGCCTTACATAGGCCTCGTGTGTGGTTTCGCCGAAGGTGAAGAGGCCGTGGTTCAACAGCACCATTCCGATGGTGCCGGCGTTGACCTGGTCGGGCCACGATGTGGCTACGACCTTGGCCAGGTCGAAGCCGGGCATGACGTAGGGAATGACGACGACGGTGTCACCGAAGATCTCGTGTACGTATCCATCGGAATCACCCACGTTTGTGAGCGACACGATCGCATCGGCGTGGCTGTGGAGGATCGCCGGGTGGGGGATGTAGGCGTGCAGCAGGCTCTCTACCGACGGTGCGGGTGCCGCAGGGTCGAAGCTGGCGGACATGAGCTCGCGCATCATGTCGGGATCGGAGAGCGAGTCGAGCGCCAGGAGGTTCTTTAGGCGCCGCAAGGTCAGCGGGGCGAACCCCTCAGGTTCGATCGACGCCAGGTCCCAGCCGGAGCCCTTCACGAACAGCGTGTCGGTGGTGGATCCGGTGATGTCTGTGAACGGGGCCTTGACCGACGTGTTGCCACCACCGTGAAGCACGAGGGCCGGGTCAGAGCCGATCAGACGCGACCCGTACACGCACTCGTCGAGGGGGGTATCGAGGTTCTTGGAGACTGAGAGGTCCCAGCGGTCTTCCACGGGTCACTTCCTACTTGACTCTGGGGTCACCACGTGGGCCGGGTGAGTATCCCGCCGTCGACCACAAGGTCGATTCCGGTGATCCAGCGGGAGAGGTCCGAGCACAGGAACACGCAGGCGTCGCCAACGTCCTCGGGTGTTCCGAGCCTGGTGAGTGGGGCTGCCGCCTTCCAGCGATCGACCCCGTCGGGCCATTCCTCGTCCAGGCCGGGTCGTGTGATGAGCCCGGGTGAGACCGTGTTGACACGGATGCCGTCTCGGCCGTATGAGAGTGCCGCAGCCTTTGCCAGCATCACCAGTGCGGCCTTGGAGGTGGCGTAGTGCCCGTGCACCCTGGTCGGTTGGTGGGCCTCGATTGAGGCAATGTGGACAATCGAACCGCCCGTTTCGCGTGAGCGCATGGCCGTCGCCGCCAGGTGTGTGAGGTGGTGAACGGCCTTGAGGTTGACGTCCATCGTCTGGGACCAGATCTCATCGGTGATCTCGTCGAACGGTACGACCGGCTGGATTCCGGCATTGTTTACCAGCCCGTCCAGGCGGTCGAATTCCCTGAGCGTGGAGTCGATGACGTTGGTGGGACCGTCGGGCGATGTCAGGTCGGCTCGGAGACTCGACACGGGGTTGCCGTCAAGGTCGAGAAGGTGGTCGGTGGACGATGACCGGGTGTGGGCGACGACAGTTGCTCCGGCGGCAACGAGCCGGTTGACGATTCCGGAGCCGATGCCTCCGCCGGCACCGGTTACGACGATGACGCGGCCGGAAAGGTCCAACAGGTCCCGGGGTGACTCGGTCACGGTCACGGCTGGTTGTCCCTTACGAGGTCGGTGATACGGGCTGTAGCTTCAGGGAACCCCTCGATGAGTTGTTCAGCTGTTCCCAACTCGAAGCCATCTGGGTCGTACGGCGGAGCCAGCGTGGTTCCAACGAGCGACCAGTCTCCCATTGTGGATGCGCCCATCCAGACACCGGCCGGTACAGCCATGAACGGGCGTTCACCGGCCGTCAGGTCACTTCCCAGCACCGGGGTTTCGTGAGATCCGTCCGGGTTCAAGAGCAGGAAGTCGACGGGTGCACCGCTGTAGTGGTGCCACAACTCGGTCCGGTTGAGGCGGTGCATTGCTGAGAAATCGTCTGGTTGCATCAGGAAGTAGATCGCCGATCCGTGTTCGTCGTGCCAGGTTTGTGCCCACATCCCGCCCTCTTCTGGCAGGGGCACGAGCCCGAGAATGGCTGCGATCTGGTCGGCGTTCATATGGTCGTCGACATCCTCAGGGTTGTTCAGGGAGCCGCAGGACGATACTAGTAACCTGACGACAACCCGGAGACTGGATCATGGGCGAGCTTGGCGGAAAGACCCTGGACTGGGTTGATGGCACCATCTTGATGGTCGACCAGACGAAGTTGCCGACATCAGTCGAGGTGTTGCAGATCGCGACGGTGTCCGACCTGGTCGATGCCATCCGCCGGCTGTCGGTTCGTGGGGCACCGGCAATCGGTGTCGCCGGTGCGTTCGGCGTTGTCCTGGCCGCAAAGGTGGACGGTGTCGGGACCGAGGCCTTTGCAGCAGCGGTGGAGTCGATTCGTTCAGCGCGGCCAACTGCCGTGAACCTGGCGAAGATGGTCGACCGGGTGGTAGCCACCTCAGACGGTGGCTTCGACGCCGTCCTGGCTGAGGCGTACGCGGTCAGAGACGATGAGTTGGTCGCGTCGGTGAAAATGGGAGACAACGGCGCTGACCTTGTGGTTGAGCTCACAGGTAGGTCCGACTCGGTCCGGGCGCTCACGATCTGCAATACGGGTGGCCTCGCCAGCGTCGAGCGGGGGACGGCTCTGGCCGTGATCCAGACCCTCCATGAACGCGGTCTCCTTGAAGAAGCCGTTGCCCTTGAGACGAGGCCGCTGTTGCAGGGGGCGCGCCTGACAGCCTGGGAACTACAGCAGATGGGTGCACCGTTCAGGTTGATCGTCGACTCGGCCGGACCCCATCTCATCTCCACTGGGTCGGTGCACGTGGTCCTGGTAGGGGCCGACCGGATTGCAGCCAACGGCGACACGGCAAACAAGATCGGCACGTACTCGCTGGCACTGGCGGCACGGTATTCCAGGGTCCCGTTTGTAGTTGTTGCTCCGGAGTCCACGATCGACATGGCCACCGTTACAGGCGACGACATCGAGATCGAGGACCGGGGTGACGACGAGGTCGTTTGCTTTGCGGGGGTGGCCTCGGCTCCAGATGGCACGCATGCCCTCAACCCTGCGTTCGATGTCACGCCCGCTGAGTTGATCACGGCGATCGTCACCGACACCCGGGTGGTGAGGCTTGACCGTGGGGAATCGCTGGACTCGGGGCAGGGGTGACTGGCACACTGGCCTCCCGGGCAGTGTCACCGGAAACGTGGCCGCGTCCACCTAGTCTGCGGCGGTGACAACAGGCCCCGCCATCATCTGGTCTGCAGCGCAATGAGATGGCTGAAACCGGTAGCGGTCCCTCTCATCGCAGTTGGCCTGGCGCTCGGAATCGGTGCCATCATCCTCGCCCTGTCCGGGGCCAACCCCATCGAGGCGTATAGCGCGCTGATCGACGGATCGCTGTCAAGCCAGAAGACGATCGGACGTACGCTCGAGAAGGCAACCCCGCTCATCATGGGTGGACTGGCCGTGGCTTTCGCCTTTCGCGCCGGGCTCTTCAACATCGGTGGCCAGGGCCAGCTCGTGATCGGGGGCATCTTCGCTGCGGCTGTGGGTTTCGGCTTCGAGGGCCTGCCTTGGATCATCCACGCTCCGCTTGCACTTGCCGTGGGTGCTCTGGCCGGCGCAGCCTGGGGTTCGATCGCCGGGGTGCTGAAGGCCACCCGTGGAGCCCACGAGGTGATCACCACGATCATGCTCAACTTCGTGGCCCTCAACCTGACGGACTGGTTGGCCTCGAACCCATGGAAGGACGAGGGGATCCTGTCCCGGACGCCGGCGGTCGAGGAGAGTGCCGTAATCCCGCAGTGGGGTGCTCTGCCAACAGGGTTCCTGGTTGCCGTTGCGGCAAGCATCGGCTGTTGGTACCTGCTGGAGCGGACCACCCTCGGCTTTGAGATCCGCTCCGTTGGCCTGAACGGCGACGCTGCCAGATACGCGGGCATCTCGGTGAAACGGATAGTCGTGGCCACCATGGCGATCAGCGGGTTCCTGGCCGGTGCCGGCGGTGCCATAGAGACCCAGGGTGTCATCGGAAGGTACGAACCCGGATTCAACGCGGGCCTGGGGTTCAACGGAATCACCATCGCGCTGCTCGCCCGGAACAATCCGATCGGCGTGATCCCCGCCGCCCTGCTTATCGGGGCCATGGAGGCCGGAGGTTCGATGATGCAGTTCAACGCCGACGTGTCACCCGAGATCACCGACATCATCGAGGCGCTCATGTTGTTGTTTGTGGCGACTCCGATAGTGGTTCGTTGGTTCTTCTCCCGCCAGGATGTCGCTGAGGTCTCGATTACCTCGGGTTGGGGTTCGTCATGAGCGACCTGTTCATACGTACACGCTGGTGGGTGTTGACGATCCTCGTGTTCGTGCTCATAACAATGTTCACCGCCGAGTTCCAACAGGCCCAGACAACGGCAGTTCTGGCCAGCGCACTACGCCAGTCCACGCCGCTCATCTTCGGTGCGTTGTGCGGTGTCATGTGTGAGCGTTCCGGGGTCGTCAACATCGGCATCGAGGGTCAGATGCTGCTTTCGGCGTTTGTCGGGTTCATGGTTGCCTCCTCGACCGGCAGCCTCGTGGCTGGTGTTCTGGCCGGAATGGCGACTGGCGCCCTGATGGGAGCCGGTCTGGCCGGGCTCTCGGTGACCCTGCTGGGCGACCAGATAATTGCCGGAACCGTTCTCAACATCGCCGCCTTCGGGATCAGCAGCTACTTCTTCCAGCAGGGTCGCACCCTGCCTTCCGGCAAGACCCCCCAGGTATCGCTCGGCCCGCTTGCCGACCTTCCGGTCGTCGGCAGGGTGTTCTTCATCAACCGTCCCCTCACCTACATATCCCTGATCCTCATCTGGGTTGTGTGGTTCATCCTGTTCCGAACTCGGTGGGGTCTGTGGACCAGGTCCGTGGGCGAGGTGCCGAGCGCAGCCGAGACCGTCGGGATCTCGGTTGCGCGGGTCCGGTACACGAACCTCATTGCCGGCGGATGCCTCGCAGGGCTGGGTGGCGCCTATCTCAGCCTCGAGGCCGTCGGATCCTTTGAGCGCATGATGACCAATGGACGGGGCTTCGTGGCGTTGGCGGTGATGATCTTCGGCCGTTGGAACCCGATCGGGATCTGGGGTGCAGCCCTGCTATTTGGCTATGCCAGCGCGGTGCAGACCCAACTTCAGTTCAGGGGTTGGCTGGCCGACGATCCGCAGTTCATCGGAATGATCCCCTACGTGGTCTGCATCGTTGTTTTGGCCGGCTTCGTTGGTAGGGCTCGACCGCCTGCTGCCATCGGGCAGCCATATAGCCGTGAGTGACGCGGTGAGCGTGGCCGCGCCTCCGGCCCTCGAGGTTCTGGGAGTCACCAAGCGATTCGGCGACGTGCTTGCCAACGAGGATGTCGATTTTCGCGTCGAGCGCGGTCGCGTTCACGCCCTGCTGGGCGAGAACGGCGCTGGCAAGAGCACGCTTGTCAACATCATCTTCGGGCTCTACCGGGCTGATAGTGGCGAGGTGCGACGCAACGGTGAGGTTGTGCACCTGAACGGCCCGCGCGACGCAATTGACAGCCGGATCGGAATGGTTCATCAGCACTTTCAGCTGGTTCCCGTCCTGACGGTCGCTGAGAATGTGGTGCTGGGTAACGAACCGACGAGGCGCGGTGTCGTGGATCTTGATGAGGCGGCTTCTGTGGTGAGGGCCCTTGCAGAACGATTCGGCCTGGAGATTGATCCGTGGGCCCGTGTCGAGGATCTGCCCATCGGGCTCCAGCAGAGGGTGGAGATCCTTCGTGCCCTCTTTCGCGAGGTGGACATCCTGATCCTGGATGAACCTACGGCGGTTCTCACCCCTCAGGAGACGACCCACCTGCTGGGTGTCCTACGGGGCCTGGCTGACACCGGGGTTGCTGTCGTGTTCATAACGCACAAGCTCCGTGAGGTCATGGCCGTAGCCGATGACATCACCGTGATGCGTCGCGGGAAGGTCGTGGGGAGCGCTGTCCCGGCCGAGACCGATGAGGCAAGCCTCGCTTCGATGATGGTTGGTCGCTCCGTGGAACTCAGCCTGGAGCGGACCCCAGCGTCACCCGGAGACAAGGTGTTGACCATCGTCGACCTGGTGGTCAACGACGACCGTCGCTCTCAGTCCCTCAACGGAATCAATCTTGATGTCCGCGCTGGCGAGGTGGTCGGTGTGGCCGGCGTGGAGGGTAATGGACAGCGCGAACTTGTAGAGGCCATAACAGGCCTCCGTGGTGTGGTCTCGGGTTCCATCACTCTGGAGGGGGTCGAGATTGCCGGCATGTCTCCCCGCCAGATCAGCACCATGGGGGTGTCACACATCCCTGAGGACAGGGAGAAGTTCGGCCTGATAGGTGCACACACCGTTGCCGACAACATGGTCCTGAACCGTTATCACCAGCCTCCCTACTCCCGGCACGGGATCAGGAGTCCGGGGGCTGTTGAGGATAATGCGGAAAGGCTCGTGGCCGAGTTCGACGTCCGCCCGTCGAACATTGGGGCGATGGTCGCGACCCTCTCGGGTGGCAACAAGCAGAAGGTCGTGGCTGCGCGCGAGTTCTCCCACGAAGCCAAGGTGATGGTCGCGGCACAGCCGACCCGCGGTATCGACATCGGCAACATCGAGTTCATCCACCGCCGGCTCATCGAGTATCGCGATGCCGGCATGGCGATCCTTCTGGTGTCGGCGGAGTTGGACGAGGTCCTGGGTCTCGCCGACCGGGTGGCGGTCATCTACGGAGGCCAGATCGTGGCCATTGAGTCAGCCGACGGGATCGACCGTGACCGCGTGGGTCGGTTGATGTTGTCAGGGACCGACAACTGACCGGTGGTCGCTACCGTTTCACCATGCTCGGCCTGATCACCGGAAGTGGTTTCTATGACCTGCCGGGTCTCGTGGGTGCCAGGGAGCAGGAGGCTTCGACCCCCTACGGCTCCGTGGGTCTGGTGTCTGGTACCTGGATGGGATGCCCGGTGGTGTTTCTGCCGAGGCACGGTGCCGACCACAGCGTTCCACCGCAGCGCATCCCCTATCGGGCGAACCTCTGGGCTCTCCACGATGCAGGTGCCCGGGCGGTGTTCGCCACGGCGGTGAGTGGTGGGATCAACCCGGCATACCGGAACGGCGAGTTGGTGCTGATCGACCAGTTCATCAACCTCACGCACGGTCGTGAGGACACCTTTTTTGATGACGAGGTTCGCCACACCGACATGACCGATCCCTACGACCCGGACCTGCGTCGGCTGCTGGCGGAGGTGGCCGGCTCAGCGGGTGTACGTCTGGTTGACGGTGGAACCTACGTATGTGCAAACGGGCCCCGCTTTGAAACTCCGGCCGAAATTCGCATGTATGCGGGCTTCGGCGGTGATCTGGTCGGCATGACCGGCTACCCGGAGGTGGCGCTGGCCAGAGAACTGGACCTTCCGTATGCAGCGGTTGGAGTGGTGTCAAACCCGGCAGCTGGACTTGGCTCAGAGGATCTCAGCCTTGAGGACATCTTCGCTGTGCTGGAGGACGCTGTCGAGCCACTGCTTTGTCTTCTGGGTGGTGCGGCGGAACGGTTGGCGCAACGGTGGGCCTGAACCGACGCTGACCGAATCAGTCGAAGAGGAGCGAGGCGTCCTCAAAGTCGACCAGCCAGGTTCTTCCACCGGTCTCCGAGTGGTATGAACTCCAGCCGAGCAGTTCACGTGCCCGCTCGGGAAGCTCAGTGGCTCGGGACCTGTCGACCACGAGAGGGCTGGCCTCTTCGGGTCGGAGCCATCCCACGACAAAGCTGACGTGCATGCCGTAGCGCCATGAGTCGGTCGTGTTCTGCCCGGCCCCGTGGATCACCCGGCCGCTGTAGATCATGCCGCTGCCGGCGGGCATGGATGCGTAGGCGGTTTCTTCGTCTGCAAACTGCGCGCCCCGTATTACCTCGGCGGGATGGTTCTGGGTTCCTGGGATCACGACGGTGGCTCCGTTGTCCCGGGTGAAGTCGCTGAGGGCGAACATGCAGCTGACGGTGATCTCGCGGCCGTCGGCGATTGCCTCGGGCCAGTTGGTTTCGTCCCGATGCAGGTACTGGGCGGGCTCGCCTGGACCGACGGCCATTACCTGTCCTGTGTTCAACCAGTAGCTGGTGGCGTTTTCCAGGAGGTAGTGGTCGGCCACTGCCAGAAGGGTCGGGTTCAGGAGGGCGTGGTTCACGAAGGCGTCGCTGCGGGCTGCCAGGCCGCAGAAGCGCCTTGTGTTTGCACCGTGGAAACCCTCCCAGTGTTCTATCCCGCTCTTCGAGCCGGGGACGGTCTGATCGAACGTGTCGGCCAGGTCATCGAGCAACTGGAGCCTGGAGGTCTCGGGAAGCAGGTCTTTCACGATGACACCTCCGTCAGCGTCCATCGCCGCAGCGATGTCGGTGAGGGTGGCATCGTGTCCGAGGGTCGTCAGGTTGGCCATCTCCGCACCCTATGACCCGGTCTGGGCAGGCGACCACGTGTGCAGGAATCCTCGGGTTGCCAGAGGGCTACGATCAGCCGCGACAGGGGGAGGACCGCCATGGCCGATGCGCACAGACCGTTGAGAACCGATGTGATTCCTGAGATCGTCGTTGATGGAGCCAGCTCCGCTCTGGCCTTCTACGTTGAGGCGTTCGGGGCCGAGGAGATGTCTCGACATGAGCTTGAGGATGGACGAATCATCCATGCAGAGGTCTCCTTTGACGGTTTCGTGATCTTCCTTACCGACGATTTTCCCGAGATGCACGGTGGTGTCGGCACTTCCCCCACGGCTATCGGGGGTACCCCCATCTGCCTCCACCGTGACGTGGTTGACGTGGACGCATCGGTGGAGCGTGCGGTCGCCGCTGGAGCGACGCTGATACATGGCCCTGAGGACATGTTCTGGGGCGACAGGTATGCACGCCTCTCGGATCCGTTCGGCCACCAGTGGTCCCTCGCAACCCCTGGGCCCGGGCCCGACGCTGCTGCCACCGAGGAGGCCGTAGCCGAGTTCGGCGGCGCAGAGAGCTAGGGCAGTGACGCTCCCTGTCACGGCGTAACATCGGCGGCTCATGATCCTCTCTGACCGTTCCATCCGTGAGGCCGTTGCCGACGGCCGGATCGTGATTGAGCCCTTCGACGACTCGTGCGTGCAGCCTTCGTCTGTTGACCTTCACCTGGATCACCGGTTCCTGGTGTTTCGCAACCACACCAGGGGTCTCATCGACGTCCGTCAGGATCTGTCGGACCTGACCGAGATGGTCGAGGGGTCCGAGGACGATCCGTTCATCCTGCATCCCGGCGAGTTCGTTCTGGGTTCCACCTCGGAGAGGGTTGGCGTACCAGACGACCTTGTTGCCCGGCTCGAGGGAAAGTCCAGCCTTGGTCGACTCGGGTTGTTGATCCACTCGACGGCGGGCTACGTGGATGCCGGTTGGGATGGCCAGCTGACGCTCGAGCTGTCCAACGTGGCGAGCCTGCCGATCACCCTCTACCCGGGCATGAAGATCGGTCAGATCTCGTTCATGCACATGACGACCGCTGCCGAAAATCCCTACGGGGCCAGCCGGCTGGGTTCCAAGTACAGGGGCCAGGAAGGTCCACGCCCCAGCCGCTACTGGGAGAACTTCGAGCGGTAGCTACCGGTTCAGGAGTCGCCGGCTTCGATCGCCTCGAGTACATGAAGGGCGATGTCGCCCACCTTTACCTCGGACTCTTCGACGCCCTCGCCCTTGACGCCGTCGTCAATCATCACGTAGCAGAACGGGCAGGCGGTGGCTATCCGGGTGGCGCCGGTGGCCAGGAGTTCCTGGGAGCGTTCGACGTTGATGTTCTTGCCGGTCTGTTCCTCCATCCACATGCGCCCGCCGCCCGCACCGCAGCACATGCCCTCTGTGCCCTGCCGTTCGGCCTCTACCACCTCGACGCCGCCGAGGCTTCCAATGACCCGACGTGGCGCCTGGTAGATGTCGTTGTGGCGGCCCAGGTAGCAGGAGTCGTGGTAGACGATGCGTTCATCGAGGCGGGCATCGGACACGTCTAGCCTGCCCTCGTCGATGAGCCATTCCAGGAGTTGGCTGTGGTGGACCACCTCGTAGTGGCCGCCCAGCTCCGGGTACTCGTTGGCAAGCGTGTTGAAGCAGTGAGGGCACTGCGTGATTATCTTGCGGACGCCCATTTCGTTGAGTGTCTCCACGTTCTGCATGGCCATCATCTGGAAGATGTATTCGTTGCCGGTCCGCCTGGCGGGATCGCCGGTGCACATCTCCGAGGGCCCCAGGATTGTGAACGACACGCCGGCGCGGCGAAGCAGTTGGGCCATCGCCCGTGAGACCTTCTTGTTCTTGTCGTCGAACGAACCGGCGCAGCCGACCCAGTAGAGGTACTCGGCTTCGACCGGGTCGCCACCGTCGATGATGTCGACTCCTTCAAGGTCACCGACCCAGTCGGCCCTCTCGCTCTGGGAGAGACCCCACGGGTTGCCGGAGTTCTCGATGGACCGGTAGGCGGCACCCAGTTCGCTCGGGAAGTCCGATTCCATGAGCGACAGGTAGCGCCGCATGTCGAGGATCTTGTCCAGGATCTCGATGTTGACCGGGCAGATCTCGTCGCAGGCACGACAGCTGGTGCAGGCCCAGAGTTCTTCACCGGTGACCCGTTCGAACATGGAGTTGGCCGACACCGCGATTTCAGGATCGACGCCGATCGGTGGTGACACGACGGTTGAACCGGTTGCCGCCATCACCTCGCCCGTCTTGAGCACGATCTCGCGGGGGTCGAGCGGCTTGCCGGTCGCATGGGCGGGGCACACGCTGGTGCAGCGACCGCACATGGTGCATGAGTCGGTGTCGAGGAGTTGTTTCCAGGTGAACTCCTCGATGGTTGACACCCCGAAGCTCTCCAGCTCGGTCTCCATGAGGTTGGGTATGGGCCGCATTGCCCCCTTAGGCCGGTCACGGTCCTTGAGGTACATGTTCAGAGGCGATGTGAACATGTGGCGGAGCATGGTTATCGGAAGCAGCGCGAGGAAGGCCATGAACGACACGACGTGGGCTATCCACCATCCCTGGTGCCAGCCGGAGGCGTGTGGGGCCAGGCCACTGTTGCCGATTGCCTGCGCCAGCGGGTAGCCGATGATCGACCAGGTTTCGGCGTCGGCGCCATGACCGTCGGCTGAAACCTGCGTTGCAATTCGGAAGGCCTCGGCAGCAAAACCCGTTACCCCGATGGCAAGGAACACCATGAGAGCTGCGGCGTGTTCGGGCCTGGTCTTGATCCGTATGCGGTAGGGGCGAAAGCGCCCTGGCCCGTACCTACGAACGATCGCCCAGATGACGCCGGCAAGGAACAGCACGCCGGCCACATCTCCGACGAGCGTGTACGCCCTGTAGACGTCGCCGTGCAGGAACTTGAGCGCTGGTGGTACCTGGTGGTTGATCTCCAGCACTGTCGTGACGGCCAACAGGATCAGGAACGGGAAGTAGATGAGCGAGTGCATGATCCCCGCAGCAGGCTCGCGCAGGAGGGTTCTCATGTAGACGCCCGACCTGAAGTCGCCGAAGCGGCGCTTGGCGTTGTCGCGGGTTGTCGCCCGGTTGTCTGGTGTACCTCGCTGCCAGTTCTGCACTCTGTATGAGAACAGGACGGCTCCCCAGATGATCAGGAGTGGGATCGCCGAGTAGAAGGCCAACTTGAGTGGTCCAGGGATGTTGCCGAACACCTCGCGGGTGATGGTGGAGTCGTCGTGGAAGCCGTTGACGAGTGATGCCACACCGGAAAGGACGGTAAAGAGGGCCACGAGGACCCCGAGGCCTACAACAGCGTGGTTGGGTCGTATTCGTCTGTCGCTCATATCGAGGGGACATTACCTGCAGGACGGTCACGGTCACGGCTTGAGGGGATTGTTGACCGTCGGTTCATTGTCACGAAACAGATTCGAAACAGCGCGTATCTAGCGTCGTCCTCGTTCGATCCGGGATCCACCGAAAGGCAGCCGCCGTGCCAACTCCGTTTTCCTCCTCAAGCCCTGTCAGACGGGTAATGGCGGGGGCCTGGCGCTCCCGCTCATCGCGAAGCCGGTCGCGGAAGGTGGGCCTTGGGCTTGCCGGAGTCGTGGGTGCAGTGTTGATCACCGCTGCCCCGGCTGCAGCACAGGAGCTCACACCGGCCGAGTACAACACCGCCCTGCTGGCGAGCCTCTGGTTGATAGTTGCCGGCTGTCTGGTGTTCTTGATGCAGGCTGGCTTCGCCCTTGTGGAGGCGGGTCTCACCCGGGCCAAGAACGTTGGCAACATCATGGCCAAGAACCTGGCCGACATGGCGATCGGTGCCCTGGCGTTCTGGGCGGTCGGATTCGGATTCGCCTTCGGGTCTGACGGGGGGAGCCTCATCGGCACCGATGCATTCTTCCTTTCGGGTATGACCGAGTCGTTCGATACCGGTGACGTCCTGGCTACGCCTTCGTTCTTCTTCTTTCAGGTGGTCTTTGCTGCCACGGCGGTGACGATCGCCTCGGGGGCGATGGCGGAGAGGACGAAGTTCTCCGCTTACCTGATCTTCAGCGCTGTCATGACCGGCTTCATCTACCCGGTGGTGGTGCACTCGTTCTGGCATGGAGACGGCCTGCTGTCGGATCTCAACATTGGTGACGCCCGCTTCAGCGATTTTGCCGGTTCGAGCATCGTGCACAGCGCAGGCGGCTGGGCGGCCCTCATGGGTGCGGTGTTCCTTGGTCCACGCATAGGAAAGTACGGCCCGGACGGCAAGCCCAGGGCAATTCCGGGACACAACATCAGCTACGCGGTGATTGGTGTGTTCATCTTGTGGTTCGGTTGGTTCGGGTTCAATGCCGGCTCGGAACTGGCCTTTGACGCATGGGTGGCGCACGCCATCATGACGACCCTTCTGGCGGCGTCGGCCGGGGTCTTGGCCGCTGGTGCCGTCATCTGGAAGAAGACAGGTGCAATGGATGTCGGCATGGCAGGCAACGGGGCGCTGGCCGGCCTGGTCAGCATCACGGCCGGGACGGGGGCTATCAACTTCATGGGTGCTGTCGTCACCGGTGCCATTGGTGGGGTCATCGTCGTCTACTCGGTCCTCTTTGTTGAGCGCAGGGGCGTGGACGATCCGGTTGGTGCGGTGTCGGTACATGGAGTGTGTGGCGTGTGGGGAACCCTGGCAGTGGGTCTGTTCGCCCGCCATGACGACGCGTTCCTGGGTCGAGAAAATGCTGGCCTGTTCTACGGGGGCGGGTTTGACCAGCTTCTGGTTCAGGCGATCGGTGTTGCGCTGATTGCAGCCTGGGTGCTGGGAACCTCGGCGATCCTGTTCAAGGTGATCGCATCAACCGTTGGCCTGCGTGTCTCAGAAGAGGAGGAGTTGGCTGGTCTGGATGTGGCCGAGCACGGCTCGCCGGGCTACGGGCCTGAGCCGAAGCAGTTCGTCTGAGCCGCAGGCTTGTCTGGATCAGCCGGCCTGCCTGGCGACGGCCTCGGCGGCGGCGCGGGCTGCTTCAGGGTCGAGTGATCGTTCGAGAACCGCGATGTCATCGACCGGCTTCATGTGGTTGTCCAGTTCGTAAAGCAGGGGGTCTCCGGTAGGGATGTTCAGGTCCACGATGCCGTCGTCGCTGATGCCGTCAAGGTGCTTACAGAGGGCCCGAAGGCTGTTGCCGTGTGCTGCCAGCAACACGACCTTGCCGGATTCCAGATCGGGGATGATCGCTGACTCCCAGTAGGGGACGAGGCGGGCGACGACGTCGGCCAGGCACTCGGTGAGTGGCGGGTCGGCGAGTTCTGAGTATCTGGGGTCGGTGTTGGGGTTGAACGGATTGTCCTCGGCGATAGGTGGCGGTGGGGTTGAGTAGCCGCGGCGCCAGGCCTGCAACTGCTCGGCGCCGAAGCGTTTCTTGGTTTCGGCCTTGTCGAGGCCGGTGAGGTCTCCGTAGTGCCTCTCGTTCAGGCGCCAGTCGCGTCTGACCGGTATCCATGCCCGGTCCAGGACGTCGAGGGCCAGGTTGGCTGTTCGGATGGCTCTCTTCTGGAGGGAGGTGTGGACCACGTCGGGCAGGATCCCGGCGGCGGCTAGCAACCCGGCTCCGGCCCGGGCTTCCTGTTCGCCCAGGCTTGTCAGGTCGCAGTCGTACCAGCCGGTGAACCGGTTCGAGGCGTTCCACTCGCTCTGGCCGTGGCGCAGCAGGATCAGGGTGGGCATGTTGACCAGTCCACCAGAACCCGGCCGAAAATCCACCCTCAGAAGTTGATAATAGTCGACTCAACTCTCTATAGTGTTAGAGACATAGAAATGGTCTGGACACATGTAACAGCCCGTATCCTGACCCGCCGGCACACGGTTTCCCCCCACCGTCGTGTCGGCGGGTCCCTCCGGAACCGGGTCTTTGAACCCTGGTTGTAGTGGTCCGGACCAGACCCGACAGGTACTCAATACCGGAATCGAACAGGAGAAATGACATGGGCAAGGCCGTAGGCATCGACCTCGGAACCACCAACTCGGTGGTCAGCGTCCTCGAAGGCGGCGATCCCGTCGTAATCGCCAATGCAGAGGGCTCACGCACGACCCCGTCGGTTGTCGCATTCGCCAAGGATGGCGAGGTCCTGGTTGGAGAGGTGGCCAAGCGACAGGCGATAACAAACCCGGGCCGCACGATCAGATCGGTCAAGCGCCAGATGGGATCTGGCTGGTCTGAGACCATCGACGACAAGGAGTACACGGCCCAGGAGATCTCGGCCCGCGTCCTCCAGAAGCTGAAGAGGGACGCCGAGGCCTACCTCGGAGCCGATGTCGACAAGGCCGTCATCACCGTTCCCGCCTACTTCGATGATGCCCAGCGAACCGCAACAAAGGAGGCAGGCCAGATCGCCGGCCTCGAGGTGCTTCGGATCATCAACGAGCCCACGGCAGCAGCTCTCGCCTACGGCCTCGACAAGGACGACCAGGACCAGACCATCCTGGTCTTTGACCTCGGTGGCGGCACGTTCGACGTGTCGGTACTCGAGATCGGCGACGGGGTCTTTGAGGTCAAGTCGACCCACGGCGACACCAGCCTCGGCGGCGACGACTGGGACCAGGCCGTTATCGACTGGCTCATCACCTCTTTCAACAACGACCATGGTGTCGACCTGGGCAAGGACCCCATGGCTGCTCAGCGGCTCAAGGAGGCCGCCGAGAAGGCCAAGATTGAGCTGTCGCAGGTCCAGCAAACCCAGATCAACCTGCCGTTCATGACAGCAACCGATGCCGGCCCACTTCATCTCGACTACTCCCTCAGCCGCTCCAAGTTCCAGGAACTGACAGCCGACCTGCTCAAGCGCTGCCGGTCACCCTTCGAGCAGGCAATCGCCGATGCGGGCCTTAGCAAGGGCGAGGTCGACCAGGTACTGCTGGTTGGTGGTTCCACCCGCATGCCAGCTGTCGTGGAGCTTGCTCAGGAGATTGCCGGGAGGGAGCCCAGCAAGAACGTCAACCCCGACGAGGTTGTTGCCATAGGCGCCGTCGTCCAGGCCGGTGTCCTGGTGGGAGAGGTAAAGGACGTCCTGCTCCTGGATGTGACCCCGTTGTCGCTCGGAATTGAGACCAAGGGCGGTGTCATGACCAAGTTGATCGAGCGCAACACCACGATCCCCACGCAGCGGTCAGAGGTGTTCTCGACCGCCGAAGACGGTCAGCCGTCTGTGGAGATCCACGTTCTCCAGGGAGAACGCGAGATGGCGCAGTTCAACAAGACGCTTGGCAAGTTCCAGCTGGTCGATCTGCCCCCCGCTCCCCGCGGCATACCCCAGATCGAGGTCACCTTCGACATCGACGCAAACGGCATCGTCCACGTGTCGGCCAAGGACCGTGCGACCGACAACGAGCAGTCCATGACCATCACGGGTCAGTCGGCACTCGACAAGGACGTGATTGACCAAATGGTCCGTGACGCCGAGGTGCACGCCGACGAGGACCACAAGCGGCGCGAACAGGCTGAGGTTCGCAACAACGCCGACAACCTCCTGTACCAGACTCGAAAGCTGGTTACCGACGAGGGTGCCGAGTTGACCGACGAGGAGAAGTCCAACGTCGAGGAGAAGCTGGCAACGCTCGAGGCTTCTCTCGAGGGCGAGGACATCGACGCCATCAAGGCTGCCACCGATGACCTCATGGCTGCCAGCCAGGAGTTTGGCCAGCGCCTCTACGAGGCGGCACAGCAGGAGGCTTCGGCCGGCGAGCCTGATGAGGGTGATGACGACGTGGTCGATGCTGAGATCGTTGACGAGCAGTGAGCGAGCCTGCGGGTGGGGTTCCCACCGTTGGAGGCGAAGGTCCATCAGACGGACCGACGGCTGAGGCGGTAGATGAGCTGATCGAGGAGATCCTGGAGGCCGATGAGGCCGCCGCCGACAACACCGAGGTTGCCGACCCGATTGCGGAGCGAGATGCCTTTCTTGCTGATCTGCAGCGTGTCAGCGCCGAGTTCGCCAACTTCAGGAAGCAGACCGAGCGTCGTAATTCCGAGGTGGCTTCTCGTGCCAGATCTGATCTGGTGCAGGTGCTGCTGCCTGTTCTGGATGCCTGCGACATGGCCGTCGACCAGGGGTCAGACGAGATTGAACCGATTCGTGTGGCTCTCTCGGCTGCTCTCGTTCCGCTCGGGTTTGAGGTCATAGATCCCGTTGGTGAAGCGTTCGACCCAAACCGCCACGAGGCGGTGGTGCACGACCCAGGCTCCGACGGCGGCGGGAGCCTCTGCGTGGTCGAGGTCCTGCGTCGCGGATACGGCTGGGCCGGTCGGGTGCTGCGGCCGGCGATGGTACGGGTGCAGGGCTGAGGCCCGCATCACCCGACAGCTGACATGACCGCGCAGAGGGAGTGGTTCGAAAAGGACTACTACCGGACACTTGGCGTTGACAAGGGGTCATCGGCAAAGGAGGTCACCAAGGCCTACCGGAAGTTGGCCCGCAAGCTCCACCCTGATGCCAACCCCGGCGACGCTGCAGCCGAGCAGCGTTTCAAGGAGGTGACTGCCGCCTACGACGTCCTCGGCGACGAGACCAAGAGGGTCGAGTACGACCAGGTTCGGGCAATGGGTCCGGTCGGTGGCATGGGCGGCGCTCCCGGTGGAGGCTTCGGAGGCCAGGGTGGCGTCCCGTTCGACCTCGGCGATGTCTTCGGTGGTTTGTTCGGCCAGGGGGGCCATGGTCGTCAGGGCGGGAGCCGCGGAGCAGATCTTGAGACACGCCTTGGCCTGTCATTTCTCGAGGCAGTGAACGGTGTAACCACATCGGTTCACCTGACCAGCGACGCTCCATGTTCCAGCTGTGGCGGGAGCGGAGCCCGTCCGGGAACCCGGCCGCACCGTTGTGGTACCTGTGAAGGAAGCGGTACAACTGCAGACAATCAGGGCCCATTTTCTTTCAGTCGACCCTGTGGATCCTGTGGTGGCAGCGGCCAGCAGATCGACGATCCGTGCGGTACCTGCCGGGGCAGTGGTGTCGAACGCCGTCCCCGCGAGGTGAAGGTGCGGATCCCAGCGGGGGTTGAGGACGGGCAGAGAATCCGTCTTAAGGGGCGCGGAGCTCCCGGACGTGGTGGTCCCGACGGTGACCTCTTTGTGGTCGTAGCGGTCGAGCCGCACCAACTGTTTGGGAGGTCCGGGAAGAACCTGACCCTCACGGTTCCGGTTACGTTTCCAGAGGCTGTGTTTGGTGCCGAGGTGAAGGTACCGACGCTCCAGGACGGCCCGGTAACGTTGCGGCTTCCATCAGCAACCAGAAGCGGTCGCACGTTCCGTGTCAAGGGGCGGGGTGTCGGAACCCGTCGGGGTAGGGGCGATCTCCTCGTGACCGTTGAGGTGGTCGTACCTGAGGATCCCAACGACGCTGAGAAGGCGGCCATCGAGGCGCTGGCCGAGGCCGGCGACGGCAACCCTCGTGACAGTCTGGCAGGATGAGTGACGTGACAGAGAATCGTCTTGCCGTCGAGGCCTCGATCGGGGGTGCCATCAGATGGTGACCATCAGATCCGACCAGGCCGTCTACGTCATTTCGGTGGCCGCGGAGTTATCGGGGATGCACCCCCAGACCCTTCGCATCTATGAGCGGAGGGGCCTGCTCGATCCTGCCAGAACCACAGGTGGAAACCGCAGGTACAGCGAAGCCGACATTGCCATGCTCCAGCGGATCGCCGATCTGACGTCCGAGGGAATGAACCTGGCTGGGGTCAAGCGGGTGCTCGAGCTGGAGGCCGAGGTGGCCCGCCTGGAAAGGGACTTGGCTGAAACCCGTGAAGCAGGCTCTGAAGCGGTGGCACAGGTGCACCGGCAGTACCGGCGTGATCTGGTGCCGGTGCGTCAGAGCGTCACCGTCTACAGGGACCCGAAGAGGCGTTGACCTGCGAGTTTCCGTGTTTCCGGTTGAGCATCCAGGACCCCGTTTTGTTTGTTACAACCGGGTTTCGTTCCACAGAGAGGCCCTTTAGGACATAGGGGAAACGAGACTTTTCCACAGGGGGTGTGGAAAATGGCGATCTTGAGCGTAGGTGACTCATGATCGAGTGTTGAAGACCCGTGGGGCCCGACAACCGGATCGACAGCCTGCCCTACTCGGTAATCAGCCGACCACCCAGCCGACCCGGCGATAGGATCGTCCCGTAAGGGACCCGATCAGGACTCAGGAGGGTTGCCGTGCCCGCGACTGTTGTGGTCGGGACGCAGTGGGGTGACGAAGGCAAGGGCAAGTTCACCGACCTTCTGGCCGGTGAGATGACCATGGTTGTCCGCTATCAGGGCGGCCACAACGCCGGCCACACCCTTGTCGTCGCCGGCGAGTCCTTTGCTCTCCAACTCGTACCGAGTGGTGTCCTCTATGAGCACGTGACACCTGTGATCGGAAACGGCGTCGTCGTTGATCCACGGGTGCTGATCGCCGAGATGGACATGCTCGAGAGCCGTGGTGTCTCGACCGAGAGCCTCCGTCTGAGCGGCAACGCCCACCTCATCCTGCCGTACCACCAGGAACTGGATGCCCTCTACGAACGCCATCTGGGCAAGAACAAGTTGGGAACCACCAAGAGGGGGATCGGTCCCGCCTATGCAGACCGGTCAATGCGGGTCGGCCTGAGGGCCCAGGACATGCTTGACCCCAAGATCTTCAGGCAGAAGCTGGGCGCTGTTCTGGAACACACCAACAAGGTCCTCACGCGGGTCTTCAACCGGTTGCCGATCGACGCCGACGAGATTGCCGATGAGTACCTCGATAGCTGTGCGCCTCGTCTCGCCCCACACATCGCTGACACCGTGGCGCTGATCCACGATGAGTTGGATGCAGGCCACAACATCTTGATGGAGGGAGCCCAGGCGACCTTCCTGGATCTGGACCACGGGACCTATCCGTTCGTCACATCCTCCAACCCCGTGTCCGGCGGAGCCTGCACCGGCGGTGGCATAGGTCCCAGGGACATCGACCGGGTGATTGGGATAGCCAAGGCCTATGTAACGAGGGTGGGCAGCGGCCCGTTCCCGACGGAGTTGTTCGACGAGGTCGGCGACCACCTTGTAGAGGTTGGCCGCGAATACGGAACCAACACCGGGCGCCGCCGCCGCCCGGGCTGGCTGGATGCCGTAATGCTGCGTTACGCGGTGAGGGTCAACTCCCTATCCGAGTTGGCAATAACCAAGCTCGACATCCTGGACGGCCTCGAGACCATCAAAGTATGTGTCGCCTACGAGGCTGATGGCGAGCGCCACGACCAGCTGCCCTATCACCAGTCCGTGCTCCACCGTTCGACACCCATCTACGAAGAACTGCCGGGTTGGCAGACAGACCTGTCTGAGGTAACCGAGCGGTCGCAGTTGCCGGCCGCAGCCGAGGCATACCTGAAGTTCGTCGAGGACCAGGCCGGCGTACCGGTTGGCATGGTCGGCGTTGGCCCCGGCCGCCGTCAGGTTCTGGACTTCAGTGCCTGAGGGCCCCAGGCCGTCCTGATGCGCGTCTGCGTAGTCGGCTCGGGTGGTCGCGAGCACGCCCTCGCACATGCGCTCGCCAGAAGCTCAGAGGTCCTGGTTTCACCCGGCAATCCCGGCATTCCCGGCTCGGTTGCCACCCCACCCGAGGAGGTGGATGCCGACCTGTTCGTCATCGGACCTGAGCAGCCTCTTGTCGACGGTCTGGCCGACCGCCTCCGCTCGCGCGGTGAGCTTGTCTTCGGTCCTGGTGCCGACGGTGCCCGACTGGAGGGTTCGAAAGCCTGGATGAAGGACCTTCTAGCAGAGGCCGGTGTGCCAACCGCCCGCCACGGGGCATTCACAGACGAGACATCGGCATTGGCCTTTCTGGACCAGATGCACGACCTGTTCGTTATCAAAACCGACGGCCTGGCGGCAGGCAAGGGCGTGCTGGTCACCACGGATCGTTCAGAGGCGACTGCCGCCGTGGGTGAGTATCTGTCAGGTACGGCGTTTGGCGATGCTGGTCGGCGGGTCGTGATCGAAGAGGGCCTTACCGGGCCAGAGTTGTCGGTGCTGGCAATCTGTGACGGGATCAAGGCCGTGCCGCTGGCACCAGCGCAGGACTTCAAGCGTCTCGGCGACAGCGATGAGGGTCCAAACACGGGTGGGATGGGAGCGTTCTCGCCGGTACCGATAGCCACAAACGACGTTGTCGATTCCCTCATGGAAGAAGCGGTGCTGCCGACCCTGGCCGTCCTACGTGCCAGGGGCATCGACTACCGGGGGGTCCTCTACTGCGGTCTCATGTTCACCCCGGACGGGCCCAGGGTGCTCGAGTACAACGTGCGCTTCGGTGACCCGGAGACGCAGGTGGTTGTTCCACGTCTCAACAGCGATCTGGCTGATCTTCTGGCCTCGGCCGCGACCGGTTCCATTAGCGAGGAGCCCATGTTCGAAGACGGTGCGGCCGTCGGGGTCGTGTGTGCTTCACAGGACTATCCGTCATCACCCCGGACCGGGGACCCGATCATCGGGCTCAACGCCGCCTCCGAGGTCGACGGGGCCACGGTCTTCTGTGCCGGAGTAGGGATGGTTGACGGGCATCTCGTCACCGCAGGCGGGCGGGTCCTCACCGTTACCGGAACAGGTGGGACGGTGACCGACGCACGTGACATTGCCTACACGGCGGTGGCTGAGATCTCGTGGCCGGGGATGCAGTACCGAACCGATATAGCCGGTGCCGCGGCTAACGAGGCCAACACCGGCTAGACAGAAACCGACAAGGAGATCGACATGACTTCCAGAGTTGCAATCCTGATGGGATCACCCAACGACGGTGACAAGATGGCACCCGCCGCGGAGACGCTGGAGCGTTACGGCATCGACGCCGAGGTCCACGTCATGTCGGCCCACCGCAGCCCTGCCGTGGTGTCCGAGTTTGCCTCGTCGGCACGTGACAACGGATTCGTGGCGATCATCTGTGGTGCCGGCATGGCTGCCCATCTGGCAGGTGCGGTAGCTGCACACACAACCCTCCCCGTCATCGGAGTCCCCCTCTCCGGCGGTGCCATCAACGGCTGGGACTCGCTGTTGGCCACCGTCCAGATGCCCAGGGGAATACCGGTCGCCACCGTGGCCGTCGACGGTGCCATGAACGCCGCACTGTTGGCCGTTCAGATCCTGGCCGTCGACAATCCGGACCTTGTCGCTGCCCTCGAGGCACACCGCCAGGAGATGACCCCCCGGTAGCCGGCTCCGGTCGCCACAACCGCCTCACCATGCAGAACGTCCTCGCCTCCCGCTACGCCAGCCAACCGATGGTCGACCTCTGGTCCACCGAGGGCAGGGTGGTCATGGAGAGGCATTTCTGGATCGCCCTGCTGGAGGCCCAGAGAGAACTGGGGATCGACGTCCCAGATGGTGTGGTCGACGCCTACCGGGCTGTGGTTCACCAGGTCGATCTGGATTCGATACGCGAACGCGAGAAGGTGACGCGCCATGACGTAAAGGCGCGCATCGAGGAGTTCTGCGCGCTTGCCGGTCACGAGCACATCCACAAGGGGATGACCTCACGTGACCTCACCGAAAACGTCGAACAACTTCAGGTCCGTCGCAGCCTTGATCTCGTCCAGGACAGAATCGTGGCGACCCTGGCGAGGCTCGGGAGGCTCTCAGCCGAGAACTCGGATCTGGTCATGGTCGGCCGAAGCCACAATGTGGCGGCACAGGCCACGACACTCGGCAAGAGGTTCGCCTCGGCGGCCGAGGAACTCCTTGTCGCTTACGGCCGCATCGTCGATCTGGTGGCCTCCTATCCTCTCCGCGGGCTGAAGGGACCGGTCGGCACCCAGCAGGATCAGCTAGATCTGTTCGACGGCGATGCTGAAAAGGTCAACCGGTTGGAGCGTGCTGTCGCCGGACATCTCGGGTTCGAGGTCGTGCTTGACTCGGTCGGGCAGGTCTACCCGAGGTCGCTTGACTTTGATGTCGTGTCGGCCCTGGTTCAGGCATCTGGTGGTCCATCCAGCCTGGCTCGCACGATCAGGTTGATGGCCGGCCAGGAGCTGGCAACCGAAGGGTTCCGGTCGGGACAGGTCGGTTCGTCTGCCATGCCCCACAAGATGAACGCCAGGTCATGCGAACGGGTCAACGGTTTGGCCCTGGTGCTACGTGGGCATCTTGCAATGGTCGGAGGGCTGGTGGGAGACCAGTGGAATGAAGGAGACGTGAGCTGCTCGGTGGTTCGACGGGTTGCGTTACCGGATTCGTTCCTGGCCGTCGACGGCATCTTCCAGACGTTCCTCACGGTGCTGGACGAATTCGGTGTCTACCCGAAGGTGGTCGAATCAGAGGTGGCCCGGTATCTGCCTTTCCTGGCGACCACCAGGGTGCTGGTTGCCGCCGTCCAGGCGGGGATGGGGCGTGAGGCCGCACATGAGGTAATTGGTGAACATGCCATTGCAGCGGCGCTGGCCAGGCGCGAGCAGGGAGTCGTCGAGACCGACCTGATGGATCGCCTTGCATCCGATCCGCGCCTGCCGTTGGATCGGGCTGTGCTTGATGACCTCCTCGCCGATCCGTCCACGTTCGTGGGAAATGCGGATAATCAGGTAGGTGCTGTGATCCAGAAGATCGCCGATGTGGTCGCTGCACGCCCGGCTGCAGCCGCGTACGATCCCGAACCGATCCTCTGAGCCGCTCCGGAGACACCCTTGACCAGCGAAATGAACCTGCCACTTGTCCACTCCGGCAAGGTGCGCGACATCTACGAGGTCGATGAGAACCTGTTGTTGATGGTCACCTCCGACCGGATCTCGGCGTTCGACGTGGTCATGGCCGAGCCAATCCCCGAAAAGGGTCGGGTGCTCACGGCAATGTCGGCCTTCTGGTTCGACCTCTTGTCCGATGTGGTGCCCGGGCACCTCTTGGCCACGGGCCCCGAGGAAATCGGTTCCAACCTGAGCGGACATGCCCCCGGGTTCCCGGCCCATTGGACCGGTCGAACGATGCTCTGCCAGAGGGCAGAGATGCTCCCGATCGAATGCATCGTGCGTGGCTACATAACCGGTTCTGCATGGAAGGAGTACGCGGCGTCGGGGACGATGCACGGCAGTCGTCTACCGGAGGGTCTGCTCGAGGCCTCGCGTCTGCCTGAGCCTGTGTTCACGCCGTCGACAAAGGCTGACGAGGGCCATGACGTGAACATCTCGTTCGAACAGGCTGTCGACCTGGTCGGCAGGGACCTGGCGGAACGGGCGCGGGAGGTGGCGCTCGAGTGCTATCGGCGTGGTTCAGAGTGGGCTGCCGCCAGGGGGATCATCATCGCAGACACCAAGTTCGAGATGGGCCTGGTTGATGGAGATCTGGTTCTGGCCGACGAGGTCCTCACCCCGGACTCGTCACGCTTCTGGCCGGCCGAGACCTGGGAGCCGGGTGCCACGCCCCCGTCGTTCGACAAGCAACCGGTGCGTGACTATCTCGATGGCCTTGACTGGAACAAGCAGCCGCCGCCACCCAAACTGCCAGACGAGGTGATCTCGGCCACCTCGTCCCGGTACGTAGAGGCCTACGAACGCATAACCGGACTGTCATTTAGTGATTGGCCGGGAGTGGAGCGTTGACCAGATGGATTCGACGGCCCCCGGAGGGATGACGTGAAGTTCAAGGTTCAAGTTGACGTGAGCCTGAGATCAGGCATAGCTGACCCCGCCGGAGCAACCATCGAGCGTGCGTTGCCTGCGCTCGGGTACGAGGGTGTGAGCGGGGTGAGCGTCGGAAAGACCATTCGGTTCACGATCGAGGCCAGCGACCAGGAAGAGGCCGAGGCCCACGCCGAGGATCTCTGCGCCTCCTTCCTCATCAACCCCGTGATCGAGGATGCCACGGTCACGGTCGAAGCCGGAAACGGTGACCTGTGACAGCTCTCGTGGGCGTCGTCGTCTTTCCGGGTAGCAACTGCGAGATGGACTGCGTCGAGTCGGTCGGTCTCCTCGGGGGCGAGGGCCGACTTCTCTGGCATGGCGACGATGACGTGTCCGGGGTCGACGCGGTGATCGTGCCCGGTGGGTTCGCCCACGGCGACTACCTACGGCCGGGCGCCATAGCCCGGTTCTCACCGGTGATGTCCGCCGTTGCCCGCTTTGCTGCCGATGGCGGGCCCGTCGTCGGAATCTGCAACGGCTTTCAGGTTCTGACCGAAGCCGGCCTGCTGCCCGGTGCCCTACAGAAGAACAGCGGCCTCAAGTTTCTCTGTCAACCATCGACGATTCGGGTTTCATCTGAGAACTCTTCTTTAACTTCAAGGGCGTCGGTTGGAGATGAACTGTCAATTCCCATCAACCATTTTGAGGGTAATTACACGTGTGATTCAGAGACCTTGGCGAAGCTCAGGGGCGAGGACATGATCGTCCTCCGGTATGTCGACAATCCCAACGGCTCGGTTGATGACATAGCCGGCGTCTGCAACGAGGGCCGCAACGTGGTGGGGTTGATGCCACATCCGGAACGGGCCTGCAATGAGATCCTGGGGAGTTCGGACGGAGGGGTGCTGTTGGGCTCCCTCTTGGACCTGGCTGCCTGAACAGGGGTGGGCGGGAGCGCCTTCCCGCCAACGAACTTTGTTGTCGAAGCGCAGGTCAGGAACTACGTCGTATCCCGGCTGCCTTGAGGGTGTCTGCTGACACGCCTACTTCCCGCCATGCGGCGTGGGAGATTCCGCGGCGTCCGCCGTAGGCAGCAGCGGCGTCAACGAACGCTGCTTCAAGGCTCGCCATGTCGACCGAACCGGCCTGGGTGAGCGCATCGATCTCGGCCTGCAGGTCTAGGCGCTCCTGAACAAGGGTTAGCCGCTTTGTTGCAGATGCGTCTCCCAGGGATGCCTCGATTGCGGCAACCCTGACCCCGATGCTCTCAGCGGTTCTCTTACGACCTCGCTTGGGCCTATTGGCATCAAGGGCATCAAGATAATCGCGAACAGCCTTGTTCTCGGCCTTCTCATGATCTGAAAGTTTGGCTCTTGGCATTGCTTCACCTCATTGACAATTAGATGGTTGTTTTGAGTATACAAGTGCTGGATTTGAACATAGATTTCAATCTCCTCAACCTTGTGTCGGCGACGCGCCATCGTGAGGCCGTCTACCGCTACGGTTCGGGTTCGTGAGCCAACCCCTCCACCGTGCCCTCGGTCTCACCGACGATGAAGCCGGACGTATCGAGGAGATCCTGGAGCGTCCGGCCAACCCGTTGGAGTTGGCGATGTACTCGGTGATGTGGTCCGAGCACTGCTCGTACAAGAGCAGTCGCATCCACCTCAAGCGTCTTCCGACCGAGGCACCGTGGGTGCTCGTCGGCCCGGGGGAGAATGCCGGTGTGGTTGACGTGGGCGATGGCATCGCTGCCGCGATCCGGATCGAATCCCACAATCATCCGTCGGCCATTGAGCCCTATCAGGGAGCCGCAACCGGTGTGGGTGGAATCCTGAGGGACATCTTCACGATGGGTGCCCGTCCCATCGCCCTCATGGATCCCCTCAGGTTCGGCCCACTGGATGATCCTCGCAGTCGTTGGATCGCTGAGGGCGTCGTGGCGGGTGTGTCCGGATACGGCAACGCCGTCGGCGTGCCTACCGTTGGCGGCGAGGTCGTATTTGACGAGACCTACCGGGGCAACCCGCTGGTGAACGTGTTGTGTCTGGGCCTTCTGCCTACCGAGCGTCTGGTGCTGGGACAGGCCTCCGGCATAGGCAACCTTGCGGTACTTCTGGGTTCGAGCACGGGCCGTGACGGCATTGGCGGCGTGAGCGTGCTGGCCTCGGCAGGCTTTTCCGATGCTGACGACGGCGACAAGCGACCCAGCGTCCAGGTTGGTGACCCCTTTGAGGAGAAGCGCCTCATCGAGGCCTGTCTGCAGTTGCTCGACGAGGGCCTGGTGGTGGGCATTCAGGACCTGGGTGGGGCAGGCCTCACGTGTGCCACCAGCGAGACCGCTTCCCGCGGTGGGGTCGGTATGGACGTTGACGTGTCGGCGGTGCCCCGTCGCGAGCCTGAAATGGAACCACACGAGGTGATGACCAGCGAGTCCCAGGAGCGGATGCTGGCCATCGTCGAACCCGAGGGCATGGAACGCGTGCTGGCCATCTGTGAGAGGTGGGAGGTGCGGGCCGCCGTGATCGGTCGTGTCACAGAGGGTGGCTCACTCCGGATCCTGGACGGCTTTGACGGTGAGGTCCTTGCTGACGTACCGGCAGCGTCCCTTGACGACGAGGCACCCCTCTACGACCGCCCGCGTGAGGAACCGCTGCATCCCCTTGGACCGTCCGCCGACGATCTGGAGCCGCCGGTCGATCCGGGCGAGGACCTCCTTGGTCTCTTGACCGACCCCTCATGGGTCTACAGCCAGTACGACCATCAACTCTTCTTGAACACCGTCGTCGGTCCGGGTGACGATGCGACGGTCCTGCGGCTCAAGCATCCGACAACGGGTCATGACACAGGCAGGGGTCTCGCCCTTACGACCGACGGCAACCACCGCTGGTGCGCGGTTGACCCTCGTCGTGGAACGGCGCTCGTGGTCGCTGAAGCGGTGTTGAATCTGGCCTGTGTTGGTGCGCGTCCCCTGGCCGTCGTGAACTGCCTCAACTTCGGCAACCCTGAGCACCCGGAGGTGATGTGGCAGCTCTCCGAGGCTGTCGACGGCATGAGCGAGGCATGTACGGCCTTTGGCACACCGGTCATCGGTGGAAACGTGAGCCTCTATAACGAATCGGCCGGATCCGACATCGCCCCGACACCTGTAATTGGTCTGCTTGGCCTTGTTGATCGTCTGGTCTCACGCCCACCCGGCGCACACCTTGTCGAAGGAAACCGACTGCTTCTGCTGGGGCCCGCCGAGATCGGCCTGGGCGGATCGCTCTGGGGAGCGTCACGGGGCGCTCCGGGTGGAGAGATGCCGTCTGTTGACACGGCTATGCACACCAGCGTCTCTGATCTGGTGAGGGAGCTGGTGTTGGACGGCATGGTCGAGGGGGTACACGACCTCTCTGCGGGGGGTCTTGGAGTTGCCCTGGCCGAGATGGCGACACGGTCGGGGGTCGGGGTGCATGTGGCACGCGTCGCCGGCCATCGTGAGTTGTTCGGGGAAGGGCCCAGTCGTGTGGTGGTTTCGGTCGACCCCGAGGTCCTTACCGAGGTCATGGACCGTGTCGAGGCTGCCGCTGTCCCGGCCTCACGTATCGGTATGGCCATCGGCGACCGCATGATCGTCAAGGACCTGATGGACCTTTCGCTGGTGGAGGTTTCAGCCGCCTTTACCAGCCGTCTGCCTGAGGCTCTCGGGTCGGGTACGACCAACCGTCAACCGGACGGTAGGTAGAATGTCGCAGGTGTCGAGCCGTTCCCCGGGCCCCCAACCACACGTTTCGGACCTCGACGAACCCCTCTCCGCCGATGACGACACACCCAGGGAGGCTTGCGGTGTCTTCGGCGTGTTCGCTCCGGGACAGCCCGTGGCCCACCTCACCTATCTGGGCCTCTACGCCCTTCAGCACAGGGGGCAGGAATCGGCGGGCATGGCCGTCAGCGACGGTCAGACCCTCACCGTTGTGAAGGACATGGGCCTCGTCTCCAATGCCTTCGATGACCGCACCTTGGCTGCGTTGACTGGTGGCCTCGCTATCGGACAGACCCGCTACTCGACGTCGGGCTCCAGCACATGGCGAAACGCTCAACCCGTCTACCGGGGAGTCGACCACTTCGAGTTCGCTCTCGGCCACAACGGCAACCTGGTCAATACCGAGGAGCTTGCCGGTGCTGCCGGAATGCTGCCGGGAACGGTGACCTCCGACAGCGACCTGATAGCGGAGCTGCTCGCCGCTGAGTTGTCGGCAACGCCCGGGCTTGAGGCCGGTGAGGCCTTCGACGCTGCGCTGCTGGCCGTGCTTCCCACGCTGAGGGGAGCGTTCTCGCTCGTTCTGGCCGACCGTGATCGGATCGTCGGTGTGAGGGATCCCAGCGGATTCCGCCCGCTCTGCCTCGGGAGGCTTGACGGTGGTTGGGTCCTGGCTTCAGAGACCCCGGCCCTGGACGTGATCGGGGCGCACATGGTACGTGAGTTGGATCCGGGCGAGGTTGTCGTGATCGACGGTTCGGGATGCCGCTCCTTCCACCCGTTCTCCCCGGACGTGGTCGAGCCGGCACTCTGCCTGTTCGAGTTCGTCTACTTCGCGCGGCCCGATGCGGTGCTCTACGGGCAGAACGTCCACCACGCCCGCGTGCGAATGGGAGAGGCCCTGGCCGAACAGGCACCGGTCGAAGCCGACCTGGTCATGGGCGTTCCCGAGTCGGGTATGCCGGCGGCGGAGGGCTATGCCCGGGCTTCGGGCATCCCCTACGGCCAGGGCCTTGTCAAGAACCGATACATAGGCCGCACGTTCATCGCGCCCACCCAGGCCCTCAGGGCTGCAGCGGTCCGCATGAAGTTGAACCCCCTACGTGACAGCACCGAGGGTCAGCGCCTGGTGGTGGTTGACGACTCGATCGTGAGGGGGACCACCACGAGGGCGATGGTGCGGATGCTGCGCGATGCCGGGGCGACAGAGGTACACATGCGGATCTCGTCACCGCCGTACCGCTGGCCCTGCTTCTACGGAATGGACACCGGCGCCCGCGGCGAACTGTTGGCCGCGAACCTGACCGTCGACGAGATCCGTGAGTACCTGGATGTCGACAGCCTCGCCTACCTGACCATCGACCGCCTCATGGCATCGACGGGTGCGGTGGGGGCCGGGTTCTGTGATGCCTGTCTCACCGGTGAATACCCGGTCGAGATACCGGTCAACCTCTCAAAGAGCCTGCTCGAGGCAGCCGACATGAGCGACGGGACCGAACGGACGATGCCCGTACTGAGAGACGATCCTCACGGGAACCTGCCCACCGACGACGCAGCCAGGCTGTTCGGAAGAACCTGATGGTCGACGACTATCTGGCAGCCGGGGTGGACCTGGATGCCGGCGACGAGGCCGTCCAGTTGATCAAACCGCTCGTTCGAGCCACCTACAGGCCCGAGGTGGTTGGCGATATCGGAGGGTTCGGCGGGCTGTTCGACATCGCCCGGTCGGGTTACCGGGATCCGCTGCTTGTCTCGGCCACCGACGGCGTGGGAACCAAGGCAGAGATCGCCAGGCAGACCGGTCGTCTCGACACGATCGGCCGCGACCTGGTTGCGATGTGCGTAGACGATCTGGTCTGTGTCGGCGCCGAGCCCCTCTTCTTCCTCGATTATCTGGCGGTCGGACGACTCGATCCGGGGTCGGTCGGGCAACTGGTCTCTGGTATAGCTGCCGGATGCTCCGAGGCCGGTTGTGCCCTGATCGGCGGCGAGATGGCTGAGCATCCGGGGGTGATGGCCGACGATCAGTTCGACCTTGTCGGCTTTGCCGTCGGGGCAGTTGAGCGAACAGCGCTCCTGGATGGTTCGGCAGTCGCTGCCGGCGACGTGCTCGTGGGCCTGGAGTCCCCGAACCTGCGCTCGAACGGGTTCTCCCTCGCACGGCACCTTGTCTTCGAGGTTGCCGGTCGGGACCTCGACGATCCGGCATGGAAGGGAGCCGACTCAAGCCTTGCCGAAGAACTGCTTGCACCGAGCCTCATTTACTCACCTGCTGTTCTGGCGGTGATCGCCGCCCACGAGGTTCACGCAGTCGCACACATCACTGGTGGGGGGTTACCCGGGAACCTTCCACGGGTACTGGGCGGAACGGTCGACGCGGTGGTCGACACCGGTTCGTGGGAGGCCCCCAGGATCTTCACGGAGTTGCAGGCAATGGGCGGGGTGGCCGATGCCGAGATGGAGAGGGTCTTCAACATGGGGATCGGAATGGTTCTGGCTGTTCCGGCCAGCGAGGCCGGCGAGGTGGTTGCCATGCTGGACGTCCATGACCGTCGGGCTCATGTCATAGGAGAGTTGGTCGGAGGCTCCGGCGTGGCTCACCTCCGTCGCTAGGGTCGCTGCCATGGGAGAAGGCCGGTCCGCTCTGATCGAACACCTGCTGGAGCATTCGATCCGCACAGGTGACTTCATGCTCAAGTCGGGACGACAAAGCACCTGGTTCTGTGATGCCAAGCAGTCGGCGTGCCGGTCCGACGGGATTCTCCTCATCGCCGATGCGGCGCTCCAGGTCATCCCCGGCGACGTGACAGCCATCGGTGGGTTGGCCGCAGGAGCCGACCCGGTGGCGTTCGGAATAGCAGCGGTTGCCGCCACCAGGGGTCACAGCCTCCGGTCCTTCAGCATCCGTAAGGACTCAAAGGACCACGGCGTCGAGGGTCGCCTGGCCGGAGCCCTGCTTCCAGGTGACCGGGTTGTCATCTGTGAGGACACGGTCACGAGGGGAACCTCACCCCTCGAGGCGGCCAGGGTGGTGCGTGAGCTGGGTGCAGAACCGGTGCTGATCCTCTCAGTTGTGGACAGGGGTGGAACCTGCGGTGCGGCTGCCGAGGCCGCTGGTATCCCGTTTGCACCGCTTGTGACGGCCCCGGACCTCGGGTTCCCCTACGAGGGTCCCTGAACGTAACTACCCGAGCGTCGGCAACAGGGTCGCCGTAGGCTCATCGGCCATGGCGTTCCTCTCCACGGCGGCGTACTCAATGAACCTGAAGGTGGCGATGGACAACGTCCCCAACACCCTCGGGCGGTTAGCCACCGCCATTGGTGAGGCCGGTGCCAACATCATGTCGATGGGTGGCTTCGACATCCGGGGCGACCTTCTGATCGACGACATCGTCGTCAACTGCCGTGAGGAATCGCACGCACAGGCGGTGCTTGATGCTGTCAACGCCCTTGATGGCGTCCGGGTCATCTCATGGTTCGACCGAACGTTCGAGATGCACGAGGGCGGCAAGATCGAGGTGCTGCCGTTGGTCTCGGTGGGCGATGAACACGACCTCTCAATGGCCTATACGCCGGGCGTGGCCCGGGTGTGCATGGCGATCCACGATGATCCGGCCAGGGTGCATGATCTGACAATCAAGAAGAACACGGTGGCCATCGTCACCGACGGCACCGCTGTCCTGGGTCTCGGCGACATCGGCCCTGAGGCGGCGCTTCCCGTCATGGAGGGCAAGGCCCTCTTGTTCAAGGAGTTTGGCGGGGTCGACGCCTTCCCGATCTGTCTCGACGTGGATGATCCGTCGCAGATCATCGAAGCGGTCATCCGGTTGGCGCCGGGTTTCGGTGGCATCAACCTGGAAGACATTGCAGCACCGGCCGCTTTCGAGGTCGAGGATGCCCTCAAGGAGGCCCTGGATATCCCGGTATTCCACGATGACCAGCACGGGACTGCCGTCGTGGTTTTGGCGGCGCTCTGGAATGCGCTCAAGTTGACCGGTCGCGAGATTGGAGATCTTTCGGTCGTGATAGCGGGTATGGGTGCGGCCGGCGTGGCGGTAGGAAAGATCCTCCGCAACGCGGGTGTCGGCGAGCTTGTTGGAGTGGACCGCGCCGGTGCCGTCTACTCGGGACGTGACGGCCTCAACTTCGCCAAGGAGTGGTTTGCAGAGCACACCAACCCTGACCGCAAGATGGGGAGCCTCCAGGATGTTCTGCGGGGATCCGATGTGTTCGTCGGTGTCAGCGGTCCGGGTCTCATCGATGCTGCCGACCTGAGGACGATGGCGCACAATCCGATCGTGTTCGCCATGGCCAACCCCGAGCCGGAGATCAGGCCAGAGGATGCTGACGGCCTGGCAGCAGTCATGGCAACTGGTCGCAGCGACTACCCGAACCAGATCAACAACGTTTTGGCATTTCCGGGCATCTTCCGGGGGGCGTTTGACGCAAGGGCCACGGACATAACCGAGAACATGAAGATCGCTGCCGCCCGCGCTATCGCCGAGTCTGTGTCCGACGGCGACCTGAAGCCCGAGTTTGTGGTGCCATCGGTGTTTGACAAGTCTGTGCCATACGCGGTTGCCGAAGCGGTGGCAGAAGCCGCCGTTTCCGACGGGGTGTGTCGACCCTGACTCCTACAGCGGTCACGTTTGACCTCTGGAACACGCTGCTGGTCAGCGATCCGGGCGGAGTGGAGGTACGCCGAGATGCATGGCAGCAGGTGGTCGACGAGCGTGAACTCGACATTTCCGGGACCCTCCTGGATGAGGTGCTCGAGGCGTTTCCGTCAAGGTTCGAGTCGGAGTGGCGCGCTGGTCGGCAGTTCGGGGCACCGGAGGCGATGGCTGAGGCCTTTGTTGCCTTTTCGGGTCTGATATCGGCTGATGACGAGAGAGCTCTTGCCGATGCCTTTGATGTTGCGTCCACCCGTCTTGTCGTGGACGTCGTAGCGGGGGCGCCGGAGGTCGTTTCGCTGCTGGCAGGGCATGGCATCGGGGTGGCGATTGTCAGCGACACTTCGCTCACGGGAGGGATTCACCTTCGCGGATACCTGGACTTCCACGGGATCCTGGACCATGTCGATCATGCTTCCTTTTCGGACGAGGTCGGGGTCTACAAGCCTCATCCGTCAATTTTTCATGACGCCCTGGCCGGTCTTGGGGTCGATGATCCCACCGGGGTCGTGCACGTTGGCGACCTAAAGCGGACTGATGTGGCTGGTGCCCGGGCGCTCGGAATGACGACGGTCCGTTTTCGTGGCGCTCACGACGATGACGAACATGGTGACGAGGCCGACCATGTCATCGACAGGCTCGTCGACCTGCCGGCGGTACTGGGGCTGGCCTGATCTTCTGCCCGGGGTGGTGGCCCGGACCAGTCAGAAATGGTCAGCCGAAGGTGACCGGCAGGATGCGTGGTCCCCTTACCTGGCCACCGGCCCATGTGACCTCATCGGGGGCCGACAGCGTGAACTCGGGGATGCGTTCGAACCAGGTTCTCAGCGCCACGTCCATTTCCATTCGGGCCAGATTGGAGCCTGCGCAGCGGTGGATGCCGGCACCGAAGGCAATGTGGCGGTTCCGCTGCCGGTCCAGGATGACGGTGTCGGGATCATCGAAGACCTCGGGGTCATGGTTCGCACCCGGGAAGTTCATGAGGACCTTGTCGCCGGGCTGCAGGCTGGATCCGCTGATCTCGACGGGTTCCATGACCGTGCGGGCCATGGTGACAGGTGAGTAGGCCCGCAGAAGCTCCTCGACAGCTGTTCCCCAGAGGTCATCGTCGGCCTCTGCCATGCGGCGACGGTCGTCATCGTGGCCGGCGAAGTGCCACAGGGCTGATCCGATTGAGGACCAGGTGGTGTCGATGCCGGCAACCAGCTGGAGGTTGCACATTCCAACCACGACCTGATCGGGTAGCAGATGACCGTCCACCTCCGTGTTGCAAAGGGCCGTGATGAGATCGTCACGCGGGTTTTCGCGCCGGTCTGCGACCTCAACCGCGAAATAGTCGTGGATCAGGTCTCCGCACTTGAGACGTAGTTCCGGATCGGTGAGGCCCAGCTCGAGCACACCGCGGACCCATTCGATGAACTGGTCGACCATGCCGCCGTCCACGCCCAGCTTGTGGGCGATGACACGTGGGGGGATCTGCTGGGCGTAGTCGACCGCAGCGTCGCAGCCGCCGTTGTCGATGAATCCGTCGATCAGCTCGTGGCAGAGCTTCTCGGTGAACTCTCGTTGCGGTGCGATGGCCTTGGGCGTGAAGTGTGGCAACAGGGCCTTGCGTGTCCAGGTCTGCTCCGGTGGGTCGGCGCTGATCGGTGCGGCACCGTTGTAACCCTCGCGTTCGGGACGGCGAAACTCCTCGGGGATGTTCACGACGATCGGCCCGGGGTTGGCGCTCGACAGTTCCGGGACCATCTTGGCCAGAGCCTGCACGTCGTCGTACCTGGTTGGCAGCCAAGATCCGCCCCAGCGTTCGGTGTGGGCGATGGGGCACTGCTCGCGGATCTCCGACCATGCTGGAACGGGATCGTTCACGTAGTCGGGGTCGAAGATGTCGTAGTCGGTGGCCAGGTCGGTGATCGGGCAGCGCTCGGTGTCGGTCACGGTTCAGTCCTCCACGATCTCGATGGCGAACTCGGGACAGTTGTCGATGATCAGCTGTGCACGGTCGTTCAGGCCGGCGGGCACCTCGCCGCCGTTCAGTTCGAAGGCGTTGCCCAGGTCGTCGACGTCGACCAGGTCCGGTGCCAGCGAGTAGCAGCGGCTGTGCCCCTCGCACTTGTCACGGTCGACCTTGATCCTCATGACGGTGCCCCCGGTTCCATTTGTGGTGTCGGCTCCAGTTCCGGGACCCGACGTCGGTACGTGCCGCGAAGGTAGTGCGGGTCCGGCGCTGTGCAAATTCGGGCGGTAGCGGGTTACCCCATGGGCAGGTTGATCTGCTTGGCCTCGAGGAACTCCTCGAGGCCGAAGCGTCCCAACTCGCGCCCGTTTCCTGACTTCTTGTAGCCACCGAACGGTGCGTCGGTGTTGAGAAAGGCGCCGTTCATGTCGACCTCGCCTGTGCGGAGTCGCTTGGCGACGGCCAGGGCGCGGTCCCTGTCGGTGCCCCACACGCCGCCGGAGAGGCCGTATTCGGTGTCGTTGGCGATGCGGACTGCGTCGTCCTCGTCGGCGTAGCCGATGATCGACAGCACCGGTCCGAAGATCTCCTCCTGGGCGATGGTCATGGAGTTGTCGACGTTGGCGAACACGGTCGGCTTGACGTAGAAGCCGCTTTCGAGGCCCTCGGGCTTGCCGGTGCCGCCGGTGACGAGCGTTGCTCCCTCGTCGATTCCCTTCTGGATGTAGTCCTGGACCCGGTCCCACTGTGCCTGGGAAACGAGAGGGCCGAGCCGGGTGCCCGGGTCGTCGGCCGGGCCCACCGTGAAGCCTGCGGCCGCCTCTGCCGCCAACCCGGCGATTTCATCCATCTTGTCGTTGGGAACGAGCATGCGGGTGTGGGCGCTGCAGGTCTGGCCCGAGTTGAGGTAGCAGGCACCGACTGAGCCCGGCACGGCGGTGGCCAGGTCGGCGTCGTCGAGGACGATGTTGGCTGACTTTCCTCCGAGTTCCTGGTGGACCCTGGTCACGTTGACAGCGGCAACCTCGGCGACACGGGTACCGGCCCGTGTGGAGCCCGTGAACGACACCATGTCTACGTCGGGATGGGCGGCAATGGCCTCACCGACAACCGGACCGACGCCACAGACCAGGTTGAACACACCTGGCGGGAAGTCGAGGCCGTCGATGATCTCGGCCAGCAGGAAGGCGTTGAGGGGTGCCACCTCGCTGGGCTTGAGGACGACCGTGCATCCGACGGCCATGGCGGGGGCGACCTTGGCCATGATCTGGTGCAGCGGGTAGTTCCACGGGGTGATGCAGCCGACAACGCCCACTGCTTCGCGCGTGACTATGGAGCGACCCATGTCCTCTTCGAACGCGAAGGCGCGTGCGGTGACCGGGACGCTGGCGGTGGTTGCCGCCGGCATTCCAGCCTGGATCATCGTCGCCAACCCGGCGGGCATGCCGACCTCACGTGAGATGAGCGTGCCGATCTCGGGGGAACGTTCAGCCAGCTGGCCTGCAAGCGCCTCGATGTAGCCGAGGCGCTCCTCGAGGTGGAGGGCTGACCATGCCGGGAACGCAGCCCGGGCGGCGGCGATCGCTGCGTCGACGTCTGCTGCGGTTCCCGCCGGGACGCTCCCGATGACCTCCTCGTCGGAGGGGTTGACGACGTCGATGCTGCCATCACCGTCGGACGGCACCCACTGGCCGTTGATGTAGATCTGGTCGTGGTTCGTCATTACCTCACCTCATGGTCGTGGTCGGGTCAGATCATGCGACAACAGAGGGCACAGTGCCAACGGCGCCGTCGGTTTTCGCGTGGATGGTTCAGGTCAGAACTGCATGGGTGAACGTCTCGAACCGGTCGTCGTCGATGCCGAGCCCGTTCCGGCGGAATGACTCCCACGTACCCCAGGTGTCTGTCACGGTCGAGAAGGCGGCTTCCAGGAACGGGGCCTGGCACCAGAGCAGGGAGCGGAGAGCCGTCAGGTGGTTGTCGCCCACCTCTGTGGAATCGACTCCAAGCCTGTCGGCGATTACCTGCCGGTGCTGCTGCTCACGCTCGGCGATCCAGTGACGTCGAACGTCGTTGCTGAGTAGGTAGTCGGCCATTGCGATGTCGGCATCGACTCCCAGCAACCTGAGGAGGATTCCGGCAACGAAGCCGGTCCGATCCTTGCCGGCGGTGCAGTTGAACAGGAGCGGAAGGCGATCAGGGTCGGTCGCCAGTTGGAACACAGGCCGGTAAGCGTCCAGGCGGTCGGTGAGGTTGCGTCGGAAGTAGTCCTCGACCATGCCGGGGCCGTCCACGTGGCTGGACGTGTTGCCGAGCAGGTTCGCCACGACGGCGAACTCGTTGTCGTCGCTGGACACCTGACAGCGGATCATCTCGGTGCCTTCCATGTCGGGGTGGGGACGGGACTCGATCTCGGAGGGCCGTCGCAGATCAACGATGGTCCGCAGGCCCAGATCGGTCACGGTGGAGATGTCGGATTCGTCGAGTTCGCTCAGGTGTCCGCCCCTGAACAGCAGGCCTTTTCGAACCTGGCGATCGTCGGCTGTCTGAATCCCACCCAGGTCCCGCAGGTTGGCAGCGGCGAGGATCACCCGGGTCTCGTCGGTCGGCATGGGAGGCGACCGTAGTCGTGGCAGAGAGACCCTGAATTGGCGGAGCCCGCCTCTCGAGGCGGGCTCCATCAGATGTGGTCGGGCCCGGCGTCGATCCGGGGACCTTCCGCTTTTCAGGCGGACGCTCTG
>JACKQG010000138.1_pt1 | contig 103336 bp, 103 predicted proteins | sample 8237621 | NCBI WGS metagenome assembly JACKQG01 (sample SAMN15677084, study PRJNA649215) | marine metagenome | biome: marine; feature: Black Sea; material: saline water; isolation source: suspended particulate matter (SPM) from the Black Sea western gyre | collected 2013-06-09/2013-06-10... | reverse complement strand
GAAGGCTTTGCAAAACCCTGTGCGTAAAGAAAAAAGAGTTAAAATTTGTCTGATTAAGGCGGGAAATGCAGTCAATAATGGTATTATGGACAAATTTTCCAACGAAAAGCAGGCAAATTTTAAACATTTTAATTTGTGTATCGGGTTTTGCAAAGCCTTCAAATAGTAAAATAAATATCTTCGATCTTCCGTCACCCATTTTCCGCCTCTCATTTTCCATCTAGGTTATTGCCTCAACTTTTTTTCCAAATTCAATTCCTATGGAATTCAACAATGGGAACGGTAATTCACCTCCGGCGAAAATAAATACAAATTCATTATCTAATTCTAAGGCGCCGTCCTCAGTTTTGAGGGAAACTGAATGTTGATCTATTTTTGTCGGACTGGAATTAAACACCACATTGAGTAATTTTTCTGAAATGGCTTTTTCAATATTTTTTTCATTTCGTGCTTTGAGTCGGAAGAAATTTTCTTTCCGATAGGAAAGGGTCACTTCATTACCAGTTTGATGGGCCAAACCCAACGCTGCTTCGATGGCACTGTCACCACCACCTACAACCAATATTTTCCGATTTTTATATGTTTCAGCATCCATGAGTTTATACATGACTTTGGATAAATCTTCTCCCGTGATTCCCAGTTTCCGAGGTGATCCTCGTCGACCTAAAGCCAACACAACCTTGGAAGCAGATGCAGGTCCAGAAGATGTTTCGACTGAAAAATTCCCGGTCTCACCTGAAATGCCTGTGAGTTTATAACCGGACAATAATTGAACCTTTTGATCTGCAATGACCTTTTTCCAAATTTCCAGCAAATCTTCTTTTGAATATTCGCCTTTTTCAAGGGAGCCGTATAAGGGTAATTCAACCGGTTGGACTAAAACCAATTTTCGTCGCGGATATTGGAGAATAGTACCTCCCGGTTGATTCTGATCTAAAACCATATATTTCAATCCCAATTCTATTGCCCGTAAAGCGGCTGATAATCCCGCAGGGCCCGCACCAATAATTACCACATCAAATTCAGCATTTGAATTTTGCGGTTCGGTCTTATAAATATGATCCATGGACGTAACGCCATGGCTGATGGCATTTTTTATCAGGGCCAGTCCACTGAGTTCGCCAATAATATATACACCGGGAATATTGGTCTCAAAATCCGGTGAAAGTTGAGGAATATCTTCACGTTGACTGATGTCACCTAGGCCGACTTCAATGGCACCTACAGGACAATTTTCGGCGCATTTCCCATGACCGACGCAATGACTCCCATGAATAATAGTAGCCTTTCCATCAATAAGCCCAAGCACATCACCTTCCGGGCATGAGTCCACACAAATACCGCAACCGATACAGAGAGATTGATTAATAATGGGATGCTGGAGAAGCGCTTTATCCTGACGTTTAGATTGAGTTTCTTTCAATCTCTCTTTTGTCCGCGCTTCCTTTTTTTTCATACTTCGGATATATGGAATCAGAAATAATAGAATAATTCCTATTCCTAAAAGAAATGATAATGTAGTTTCACTCATTATTTAATTGACGAACTAATTTATTAATCTTTATCTTTTTCATTCAGGTTTTTTTTCTCTCCAAAAGTATCAATTAATCCTGCTATAAATATTTCTCTTTCATCATCTGTTAATTTTTGGTTTGGTCGGGGAATAAAATAAAACCATGGCGGCATTTCTCCTTCTTTTAATTCTTTAGCAGCTTCATCTCCCGCATTGTGTTCTTGAGTACTCCACATAGAAATATTAAAATGTTCCCGCCCTTCATTCACATCATGTTGGATTAACCAGGATATAGGCGCAATATTGCTATACCAAGGCCATTCAGTTTCATTGCTATGACAATCTTTGCACGTTTGAAAAAACATTTCTCTTGTTTCAGGACTATTCCAATTCGGTTCCGTAACAACAGCAGGGTTTGTATGGTCTCTTCCGAAGGGAATTATCTGAATTACTATAAATAAAGATAGTATTGATATTATTATTTTTTTATTCATTAGTGACTCCATTTGTTAAAAAATGTGTAAGATAATAATAATTAATAATTCCAGGTATATCCCAGAGAGACTGCAACAGCAATATGGATAAACATAATAACAATCATGGTATAAGCGAAGGGTTTATGAATCACATGCCAATAATGAAACAATCGTTGGGCTGCTTTCCAGAAAGCAATTTGCCGATCCATTTTAACGATTTGTCTCAATGATTGTTTAAATTGGTGAATTTCACTTTTTGAAATTGTGGATGATTTTTGAATTTCCTTCTTAATCCCTATCCAATTGAACCAACCGGTTATATCCATTAAAAAAATCGTAAATATGCCGAGCAACCCCCTGCTTTCAATTTTTTCTGCCCCGGACAAATGAAGGACTTTATCGATGGTAGAATCTGAAAGGCCGAAATCACTTTTAAATTGGTGCGTCATTGTATGTAATTTTTCTTTGAATTCATCCTGGGTAAGTTCCTTGCCGCTCACATGGTGGGGAATCTTGATATATATATACCTTCCGATAAATCCACTGAGTGCAACCGCAACCATGGACCAATACGAAATGGATACCAAACCGCCGAATTTCAATGCTGTATGAAATGTCACGAGGATGGGTCCCGCGATTCCCAGGAAAATATGGTAATTCAGCCAAGTGGGAAGTTTCCCCCATTTATGGAAAAAACGGACACGTTTTCGGATTGAATAGACAAACATGATAATCATCATGCTGCCCCCAAGAATTCCCAGTCCGTGACCAATGGTGCCTCCCGGTTTCCATAATTTATGATTCGGGTGGTGAGGGCGATCCATTAAATCTGTTAGTAAATAATTACCGGATTCTTTAATGATTAAGCCAATAAACATTAAAGTAGCCAGAGATAATAAGAATATGATTATTTTATGAATATGTTTCACAATAATTAATGGTTTGAATTTGCAAGATATATTAAGATTGTATAATCCGAATTTAGATACAAGTATACGTAAAATTGTTCATATTTAGATGTGATGCGCTTCACATTATATGAATAATTCTAAGAAATACTTGAATATATGTAATAATTATTGTAGTATCCTTCTGCAACTAATAAGGAGAAAATTGTATGAAACCATTTATAAAGGTAATAATCGGCATATTAATTGTTTTTATCCCTGGTTGTGAGGATAAAAATGACGAACCGAATCGACCGGATGAATTGGTGGGGATTTGGGATTTGTCCGAAACAGATGCATCATTGTTAATTGGATCTAAAATTGCCCAAACAGGCGCAGATATATTTTCTAAAGGTGAATCTTCGATCCAAGTAACGGGAACACCCAATGCAGAATTGGCATATATGTTTGTTATACCGCCGGAAGAAGGGGAAGGAGATGGTCCAGAAATTATTCTGACGAATAGATCATTAATTGAGATGGATAGTGAAACGGGTCCGGAACTCCCAATATTTTCACTCATGGTTGGTGAAGAGTCTCCCCAGGAAAAGTTTGCATTTCTGAGTGTACAAATCAGTGAAACAGATGGTGGCTTTTATGCAAATATGTCTGATTTTGTATTAGACGAAAGTAATTTTTCTTTAACCATGACCAAGGACACCCTATTCTCAATTGATTTTAATACGGGTGAAATGGACCCCACAAAATATTTTGTAGTCGATGGTACATTCAAAGCGTCAACAATTCCTTTTGCTGCCTCTGATTCCAATGAAGTGGCATTCCCCATGTTGGGAGCTGATTTAATGAATGGAAACATGTCAATTACCATGGAAAAAGATGGGGTAGTTACCACTGTCTTTACTGATGAAGAAGGACTTACTGAAACAGATATCGGTGAATGGTATGCAACGGACAATAATGTATTGGTCGCCATTTTTGAGTTCGAGGATGGTGAAATTGATACCATGGCCATGCCCTATTCATTCTCCGGTTCTCAATTGCAGCTGACTGTGTATGGAGATTTTTGTGAGGAATTTGAGGAAGATGCACCTTTATCCAAGCGATTTCGGTTAAAGTTGTCAGAGCCCTGCTATGGATTTATCGAACAAATGTATTTATTGGAACCTAACTCAGTGACCAGTGCCATCAGTAAAATTAAAATGAGTTTTATTCAAGCCATAGCCAAACAACGGACGCGGGTCGAATGGGAACCACCTTCAAATGCTAATTGGGTAAAAGCGAAAAGAATATTACTGAATAAGTAGAAAATGATTTGTATAGTACGGGGATGCAGTTTTGCGTCCCCGTACCATTAAAAACCTGATCCAAATGCAATTTTCCCTTTTTAGGGAGAATTAATAATGAAACCATCGGTGGTTTAGATAAAACCACTCTAATTTATAGACCTATGAAACGCTTCCCAATTTTCATTTTTGCCCTATCAATATTATGGGGTCAACATCCTGGAGATGGTGCTGTTCGTGCGGGAGTTGATGCGTTTTATAATTACGAATTTGATAGGAGTATTGAAATACTCTCTCAAGCCAGAAAAGATTTCCCCGACCACCCGGGCGTGCACGTAACATGGGCAGCCGCAAATTGGCGACGGAATGAAGCGTATTTACCCCAGGATGAGATTTATTCTAACTTGGATGCTAATCTGGATGAAATTCAAGTGATTTACGAAAGCCAATTGGACAAATTCCCGGGCCACCCGGAATATATGTTATACATGGGTACAGCCAAGGGATTGGATGCACGTATTCTCTTAGGACAAAAACAATGGTTGCCCACTCTTTATGCCGCTTTTCAAGGATTTCGTATTATTCAAAAAGCATTTGAAAAAGATCCATACCTTACAGACGCTTACTTGCCCATCGGCATTGTGGAATATTATGCCGGTTTGAGTAATGTACTGGTCCAGGCGGGGGCAGAAATGTTTGGGTTGGATGCGTCCAGGGAAGAGGGGATTCGAAAGATAGAAGTGGCGGCGACTCAAAGCCAATGGGCATGGACAGAAGCTATGAGTATACTCTCTTTTATTTACCAATTTTCAGATATTAATAATGCCCGCGGGTTAGAAGTGAGTCGAACCTTATTTGAAACATACCCCAAAAACTTTGATTTTCACGTTCATTATGTAGAGAGCTTGTTGCGAAATGGAAAATTAACATTGGCGAAGAAAGAATTAAACCGTCTTAATCAGCGATTACCTAAACTGACTCCACGCCAGCAAAAATGGTTCACCTCCTATTTAAACTATGTGTGGGGACATTATTATTTTTTACTGGGTGAAAACAATAAAGCATTGGGCTTTATCACTCAATGTATCGATTTATACGATGCAGAGCTGGACGCCATTTTGGCCAATGCCTATTTATTACAAGGTCAAATCCATGATAATAAGCACCAGCGGCGCGAGGCGATTTCTGCTTATAAAAATTGTATAAAATTGGACAATCACGCCCATGCGATTATTTTGGCAAAACAATATTTGGATGAGCCTTATCAAGGATAGTCTGTTGTAATTTTCCGACCCAAAATTATGGCAAAACGAAAGAAAACAAAGCAAGTCCAAGTTGGAGAACTCCTTATTGGTGGCGACCACGCCATTACGGTTCAGTCTATGACCACCACCAAAACCCACGACATTACAGCCACACTTAAAGAAGTTGAACGGCTGGAAGAAGCCGGGTGTCAAATTATCCGAATAACAGTGCCGGACCAACCTGCGGCGGATGCACTCTATGAAATTAAAAAACGAATGAATGTTCCCTTAGTAGCAGATATTCATTTCAATTATCGCATGGCTTTAGAAGCGGTGGATGCAGGCGCGGATAAAATTCGTATCAACCCCGGGAATATCGGTGGCAAAAAACGAGTCAAAGAAGTATTGGAAAAGGTAAAGGGTGCGAATCTGCCCATCCGGATTGGGGTGAATGCAGGGAGTCTAGAAAAAGATTTAATTGAAAAATATGGATATCCCACCGCCGAAGCCATGGTGGAGAGTGCCAAACGCCATATTGATATTTGTAAAGAACATGATTTTGAAGATATTATTGTTTCACTGAAAGCATCGGATGTGAACCTCATGATGGCGTCTTACGAATTATTTTCTGAACAATATGAATATCCGCTACATTTGGGTGTGACGGAAGCGGGCCCCACTAAATCTGGATCTATCAAATCATCCGTGGGTATTGGCACATTATTAGCGAAAGGAATTGGAGATACAATTCGCGTGAGCTTAACGGACGACCCCGTGAAAGAAGTGCATGTGGGATTTGAAATCTTGAAATCATTGGGATTGGCCAGTAAAGGTGTCACCATTGTGGCCTGCCCCACATGTGGTCGGTTAGAGGTGGACTTATTTAAAATCGCAGGAGAAATGGAAGAAAAACTCCAGAATATAAAAACACCTATGACGGTGGCCCTCATGGGATGCGCCGTAAATGGCCCGGGAGAAGCCACCCACACAGATCTCGGAATCGCCTTTGGTAAAGGGTCTGGACATTTGTATTATCAGGGTGAAAATCGCGGTAAAGTTTCGGAAAAAGAAGCCATCGGCAAGTTAGAAGATCTTATTACCGAATTTGAAACAGATCATCAGAAAGATTAATATGAAATTGATATTCACACTACTATGTTCCATAATGCTCATCGGCGCACAGGAAAAGAAAATTGAACCGGCGCCCAACGCAATTGCTGTCTATTGGAAGACTTTGGAGTCGCAGGAAAAAGAATTATTTTTATTCTCTTATCTCACTCAGGTATATGATACCCACCAGAAAATGATTAAAGATTTGGGGTATGGTGAAGTCACCACTTGGTACTTTGACAATAAAGCAGAAATGATTTACGGCATTTTTGACCAAGTGAATCAAAGTGGCATGAAGGAATTTGTCGGCTGGATTGATGAATATTACAGCCATGAAGAATTCACTGGAAATTCTTTTGATGATGCCCTGGCGTTTGCCTTTCGGTTTCAGCAAGCCGCCGGGGAGACGATTTGGGAGAAGTACGAAAACTTAAAATTTGGAAAAATAAAACCGGAAAACTAATGTCATTTTACCGCCCAAACTTTATTAATGAATGGCGGGATATCAGAAGAGAAGGGGGATATAAACTTCTCCTGAAAAAGAAAGGGTGGCAGGTGTTGACGGCCTTTTTCTTCTTTTATCTCATTCGCGATTCAATCCTCTATATCATTATCCCCTATTTTGGATATACGACCCTAAAGGGGTGTTTCTAAGTCCCACCTTTTTTTTACAGGGATTCTCCTGCATCTCCCATCCATTTTAATCCCTTGCCATGTGATGCAACAGAGATAGAAATTCCATGTACACTGATTGCGTGGTTCCTATGATTAAACATAACAAATATCCGTCTTTATTGAAAATGAAGATGGTTGTCTTCTTTGGGATATCTTTGATTATTATAGGTGGATGTGATCAAAAAGATTATGAATCACCCATTCTCAATGTTGTATATCCAACCAATGGTCAAACAGTGAGGGACACGACCATAATTGATGCACGTACAAAAGATGAGGGTGGCATTTCTCATGTGGACTTTTTCATTGATGATTCACTTTACTTTTCGGACAGCACATATAAATACCAATTTGCCTGGGATACAAAAAAACATGACAATGGGGAACATTTTATTAAAATTATATCCAACGATGAATCAGGGAATTTCACAGAAGAACGAATAACGGTAATTGTTGATAATCTTCCCGGTGACTACTATCCTGATAAAATTGAAAATTTCTACGTTTGGGATATGGATATAAATAAACCATATATTTATGTTGCATTGGACCAGGAAGGATTGTGGCGAAAAAATTATACTATTGAGAATAGTGAATGGGAATATATGGGTTTTTCTGACACGTCAAATTATGCCGGTGCGATTGGTGTGACGGTGTATGGGAAAGATATTATTGTAGCTGGTTGGAGCGAAAATTTTTGGCATAGCCTTGACAGTGGAAAAACTTGGGTAAATACTTTTTTAACATACCCCAAACAAGACAGGGAAGGGCTACATGTCTTCAAGGTTAAACGGTCTCCACACAATCCAACTGTATTGATTGCTTTGGAAAGTTTTGGTGCTTTTTATCGCTCCGAAGACGGCGGCTACGCCTGGGATAAAATATATGGGCATACTAATGTTAGTTCAGGATTTGAATTTATCGTTTGGCATGACCATAATTCTGAAGAAGTGTGGGCTTTTGGAGAGGGATCAAATTGGGTGGGGTCTACGGGTCGCATGATGGGTTTTCAGGATATGGGTGCATCGGTTAAAGTTATCGTTGACTTAGATGAGGTCCTCCATACATCTGGAGTAAAGCCAAGCAATATCGTATTTAACTCGATAGATAATAAGATTATTTATTTTCTTGGTGCTTTAAGGATATTTAAATCTGTAGATGGGGGATATAATTGGGTCGTAATCGAAAATGAATATTCGGGAATTAATGTAAATTATATATTTAAAATTTTGGAAGACCCAAGATCACCAAATTCATTTTTCGTTCAAATTGGCCTTGATAAATTGTACTATTCTGCAGACGGATTAGAAACATTCGAATATCTTAGGGATATTGATATAAACCGTTGGTGGGTGACGATAAAAGATGATTTATTATTCTACGTATTTAATAGGGATATTAAATTTATTTCACTTAGTGAATTGAAGCCGCTTTAAATGAAACGCCTCACCCCAATTCTATTTCTACTTTTTGTCTTTTCTTGCGATGATATTTTTGAAAAGGAAGGGTATCAGACCAAACTCACAGGCCGTGTTCTCCTTAAAAACCAAACAGATCATTCAAATGTTGTTGTATATATCGACACCGTATTTCAAGGAAATTATATTAATGATTTTATTAACAAAGGGACGATAACAGATAAGGATGGTTATTATTCATTTACCTTTGATGAAAACGACTCAAGTTTTACCGGCATTAATGACGTTTATTATTTCATAAATGGTTTCGAATTCAAAACCGCCCAAATTGAAATGGATTCCGGGTTAGTGATATTGGGCGCGAAAGATGTGGATGATAATGGGTCAATGCCAACTGTAGAGTTGGCAGAAATATACAAGGTCACAGGACAAGCCGATAAAGAATTATATCACGTGGGCGATTCAATTCATTCTGAAATCACATTTACAAATGTTTCAGACCATGTAATTAAATTAAGTGTTTCCGAAAGTTATTCAAGTTCAGTGAATATCGCTCTTTTTAACTTGAAAAATGAACCTCAATTTGAAATTGTTGAAGGTATAGTAGTTAGTGGTGAAAATATTTTGTCGGGTGAATCTATTTCAATAACATCGAGTGCGATAATCCCGGAAGGTGTACAGTGGCAATATAACTATCACCATATTTTACCCGATGATTATATCGTTAGTTTTACCGGTCGTGTAAAATTGGATGAACTGGAAAAAAGAGAGGAATATAGAATACTTAATTGGAAGTTTAGCAAAGTCTGGCAGGAGAATTATAAAGGACCATTTCTCTATGGACCCAGTAATCCGAATAAATTTAATTTACCAGTCGTATCCATCAAAAATGATAACCCTTCTGAGGATTATTGGGTCAAAACTAGTGCACCGGATAAAGTATCGTTTGATGATATTGTCGTTGACGATGACGGGTATGTTTATGCTACAGTAGAATATAATAGAATATATATATCAAGCGATGGCGGTAAAAATTGGGCATTAAAAATACTCGATGGAGTAAAGATAAATAATTCAATAAAAACATTTGATAATCGAATTTTGTTAGCAACAAATAAAGGAATTATTGAATCCACTGACCATGGAAGCAATTGGCAGTTAGCTTATTTTGATTCTTGCAGAGTTAATGGATTAAATCAAGGGGAGAATGGATTTATATATGTAGGTTCTGACTGTGGTAATTATCGGTCAACTGATAATGGAGAAACATGGACTGAGATGACATTAGATACAATACCAAATATAAACTATTCTGAGTATTATTTGGACTTTTTTGCTATAACAAAATCAAATAAGCTTTATGCAGGGAATCAGAATTGGACTTGGGGTTTTACATCATTGTATTATTCAACAGACTATGGTGAAAATTGGAAATATGTCGATGAACCATTTAGTTTATGTGGTAAAGTATTTGTATTGAATTCAAAGGATAATGCATTCATTTCAAGTGGGCAGGGAGCTGAATGTGGTCCAGCAGGGCTATGGAGATCAAATAATTTTGGCCAATCCTGGAGTCAGGTAAGTGATTATCCCCATTCGATTGAGGATGGTTTGGTGGGACCCGATGGTCATGTTTACTATGTAGGATATTATGGTATTTTTTATTCAAAAGATGACGGCGAATCTTGGGTCAAAACGCCACAATATGGGTTAGGTTGGAATTTTATAACGGGAATAGCAATGAGTCATGATGGTTACCTCTTTATTGTAACAGATTATGGTGGAATTTACTATTCTGCAAACCCGATTAAATAAAATGATAAAGCGTAATTTATAAATGCCCGCCAAAGTTCTCAGCAGTGCGATTCTCGGTATCGATGCCTATGTGGTGGATGTAGAGGCGAGCCTCTCCGGTGCGAAACTCCCTCGATTTATAACAGTAGGCCTGCCGGAAGGGGCGGTGAAAGAAAGTAAAGAACGTGTCACCGCCGCAATCAAAAACTCTGGATTCAAATTCCCCCGAAAACATGTAACCGTAAACCTGGCTCCGGCGGATATTCGCAAGGAAGGATCCGCATTTGATTTACCCATTGCCATCGGTATCTTGGCCGACACGGGGTATGTTCAAAAAGAATACTTAGATAAACTCATGATGCTGGGTGAACTGGCATTAGACGGCACACTTCGCCCGGTAAAAGGGGCGTTGCCCATTGCCATCTGTGCCCGGGATAAAGGAATTAAGGGTGTCATCCTCCCGGAAGAAAATGCCCGTGAAGCGGGGATTGTGGATGAAGTGAAAGTGGTGGGTGCGAAGTCGCTCATGGAGGTGGTGCAAATCCTGAATGATGAGTTGGACAAAGAACCGGTTATTGTAGATCGGCAGGAATTGTTTCGTTCGAATCTTCATTATCATTTAGACTTTACGGATGTAAAAGGGCAGGAGCATGTGAAGCGTGCTTTAGAAGTGGCCGCCGCCGGTGGACATAACCTCATTATGATTGGTCCACCCGGGAGTGGGAAAACCATGCTCTCGAAACGTATTCCCACCATACTTCCGGATCTCACATTAGAAGAAGCTCTCCAGACCACCAAAATTCATTCCGTAGCAGGCGTCATGGCTCAAGGAGAGGGGATTATTGCCACGCGACCATTTCGATCGCCTCACCATACCATTTCGGATGCAGGGCTCATTGGGGGCGGTGCCGTGCCTCGCCCGGGAGAAGTGAGTCTGTCCCATAACGGTGTTTTATTTTTAGACGAATTACCGGAATTCAAAAAGAATGTATTGGAGGTCATGCGCCAGCCATTGGAGGATGGTGTAGTCACCATCGCCCGGGCCGCCGTGAGTTTGAGCTATCCATCCCGGTTTATGCTGGTGGCGGCCATGAATCCATGTCCCTGTGGTTATGCCACCGATGCCCATAACGAATGCAGTTGTACCTCCCAGATGATCCAGAAATATATGAGTCGAATATCCGGTCCATTGTTAGATAGAATCGATATTCATGTGGAAGTGCCGGCGGTACCATTTACTGAGTTGGCCGATCGGGATCCGGGAGAGCCATCCAAAGCTGTGAAATCCCGAGTGCAGGATGCGAAACAAGTCCAGTTAAATCGATATGAAAATGCGGCCATTTTTTCCAATTCACAGATGGAATCAAACGATTTAAAGAAGTACTGCCAATTATCGAAAGAAGCCGGTGGATTATTAAAAACGGCTATGGATAAACTAGGCTTATCCGCTCGGGCGTACGACCGCATATTAAAGGTATCCAGAACAATCGCTGATTTAAGTCATGCAAAAGATATTGACACCACCCATCTCAGCGAAGCCATCCAATACCGCAGTTTAGATCGACAGCTTTGGTTGGGGTAATATAGTTGGACAATCATCCCTGATTGTCCATGACTAATTATTCGATTCAGACGATTTCATATGATAAATCCTTCATCAATCTTTTGTAAGACGTTATTCTCTGCAGGAAGAATATTAAATGGGATGTAAAATTAATATGGGATTGAAGAACAATATTCAAAAGATTCTTTTATTCCATATGATTGCGTAATTTTTATTTATAATGAAAACAATAAAAATAACATATTGTCTACTTTTTTCAGTATTTCTGCTTTGGAGTTGCGAAGAACCGGAAAGCCTGGAGCCTGTGGCCGGCATGGAAGGTAAACTGTTTATTGATGGAGAATGGCCCGATTCAATAAAAGCGACTGCCTTGATTGTGTTGAAAACGCTGGATCCAAATAATTTGGAGGTCGTGACTTATAGCACGCCTATGTTGTCTCCAGAAACGGAATCGGAATATTTCTTTCAACTTGAACCTGGCTTTTATTTTATTGCCGGTGCAGGGCTCACCATTGAACCGACTATATTTTTCGCCAAAATTGATTCTTTCCGAGCCGCAGGAGATCTTCCCATTGTGTTATTAGATAAAGAACCCCATTTTCAACGTGTCATTACCTTGGGAGAGCAGGAAGTATTAGAAATCGACCAAACCATACTATTTTCCCAATGAAAAAAGTAATCCTTTTCTCTCTATTTATTTCTATTCTTTTCGCTCAAGGGTCTATCTCTGGAAGTGTGACACGGGCAGACAATGGTGACCCGCTTTTAGGCGTAAATGTTCTGGTCCAAAATACTTTTATGGGAACAACCACGGATATCAATGGTCAGTTTGTTATTGATCAGTTGAAGTCCGGTGAATATGCACTTGTCATCAGTATGATTGGGTTTAAACAATATGTAGAAAAGGGTATAATTGTTTCCGATAATATAATTCAATTAGATATTAAACTGGCTCAGGATGTATTGTCCGCACCCCATGTAGTGGTGACAGCCAGTCGCCAAGCACAAGATGTGATGGAACTGCCCGTTTCTATGTCTGTCATTGGACCCAGGCAAATACGAGATCGCGCCGTGGTTAATCTTACCGAAGCTATGAAATATGAACCGGGTGTCAGTACGGTCCGGGGCCAAATTAAAATTAGAGGTGCCACTGGGTATACAGTGGGAACCGGTGATCGAACCTTATTGATGATTGATGGAGTGCCATTATTGGGCAGTGGTGCAGGCAATATTACCTGGACCATGATTCCCGTGAGTGAAGTGGCACAAGTAGAAATTATTCGTTCAGGCGGTTCAGCATTATATGGATCAAGTGCCTTGGGGGGTGTAGTAAATGTTTTGACCAAAAATGCACCGGCGAAACCAGAAACGCGCTTTCGGCTAAAATCGGGTATTTACAGTGATCCCAAATACAAACAGTGGGAATGGAGATCTAAACCAGGATTATTTAATTATTTGGATGTCACACATAGTCGACCCATTGGAAATCACAGCGGGTGGATACGGGTACATAAAGCAAAATCTGATGGGTATAAGCGGCAAGGATGGTTAGACGCAAATAATATCACCGGGAAATTTAAATTCAATTTTGGTGAGCGATATAATGCATCTGTGTTTGCGAATTATTATTCAGATGATGTGGCATTGGCCTCCCAATGGAAAAATGCGGCTAATCCGTTTGAAGCTCCTACCGGGGAAGAAGACGACCATACCACAGGTGCTAAATTGCACATCAATGGCTTTTTTAATATGATCCTATCAGATAAAACAGTGCTCAAGTTTAAAGGTTCAATGTATGACGTTTGGTGGCAAAACCATAGTGCAACGAATGATAAAAGAATTGACGAACAAAAGGGGTATGGTGAATTACAAATCAATACAACCTTGGGACAGAAAACCAATATTACAGCAGGGTTGGTGACTCAAAAATCGAAAATTCGGACTAGTCTTTATGGAGATCATACCAGTACGTCTATGGCTGTATACATTCAGGCTCAACAGAGAATTGGACAAAAGTTAACCCTGAACACGGGCGCTCGAATGGAGACTTACTCCGTAGATGGGGAAAAATTGGATGAGTCAGCGGCACCGCAAATTGCATTAAACTATCGCATGTTGGACTGGTTATCTTTTCGGAGTTCGATTAGTCGCGGATTTCGTGTCCCTGCTATTGCAGAAATGTACACTAGAACCAAACTCAATATTTTTATCGTAGAGCCTAATCCGGATTTAATTGCAGAAAGAAGTCAAGCCGGTGAAGTGGGCATGACCATGAAAATAACGGGGAATAAGTGGATTTCAGATATTCAATTAGATGTGGCGGGATTTAAATCCGTATTTGACCAATTGATTGTTGCCAACCCAAATGACCAAGGAATTATCCATTTTGAAAACTTAACCGATGCAAGAATTTCGGGGTTAGAAGTCGGCGCGTCTGGTGCATTGATTAACCAATCGATTCTATTCTCTATGGCTTATACAAACTTGAATCCGGAGGAAATAGATAAAGAGGGAAATGCCATTGATACGTTAGCGTATCGTTTCAGGAATACCTTAGTCACCACAATTGGTACGCGGATTTTTGGTGTGACTGCCTCAATAGAGAATCGTTATATGTCTCAAATTGAAAGAGTTAAATTATTCCAGGAAAACCCAATTACTGGGCAAGATAAACGGGTACCCATTCATATTTGGAATGCCAATATAGGTACAAATATTCGAGGCTGGGATTTGCTGTTTCGGGTAGAAAATATGTTTCAGTATTATTATACAGAACTGGAACGAAATATGGGAGACGAACGACACTTTTCTCTGACGGTTTCTAAAAAAATCTGATTTTCTATTTAAATTAATTTTTATGGACCTCCGTAGTTCCATTCTCGCCTGCCCGCTTTTGGAGGGTATGAGGGGGAAATTACCAGCCTGCTCCCGAACCGCCATTTGGCGGAGAAGGGCTGGCAGGAAAAGGGGGAGTAGATTGTGATTGCATACAGAAAGTTTCCCTAAAAAATACTATTTCACAAACGTAATCGGACGCCATTCTTCCGTTGATTTTCCCGATACTTTAATATAATACACACCTGAGGATACTGGAACTCCGAAAGAGTTTTTCCCCTGCCAATGGAAATTGTGATTTCCCGGGGATAAAGCCCCATTGTAAAGTTGTGCAATGCGCTTACCGTTCAAGTTTAACACATTTATGGAAATGGGTGTTTCTTTCATCATATAAAGAGAAAACTGCACATTACCGTTAAAAGGATTGGGATATGGATTTCCAATGGTGAATTCCACAGGTATGTTAGCATCGGTACCCGATTTTCCATCCTGAACTGTTATTTGATAATCCCAATTTCCGCCCACAGTATCATGGCTAACAATAGACAAATGAATGGACTTTAAGTCTGTTGGATCAATATTGATGGACGGACTGGAAATTACTAAATAGGAATTATCATTTTTCTTAAGAATGGCATTGAGTTGCAGATCAGATATTGGTCCGCTCATATTGTATAAATCTACTTGAACAGGTTTTTGGGTTATAATTTGAATATACTGGCTGGCAAATCTAGATAGTCTTGTGGAAGAAACGGTATCGCGATTTCCGGTTTGAAAATTGACCTTTTTCATAATAGCCGGACCATTAACAGGATATCCTTCCGCTTCTTCGTATGCAAAGTTTTCTGCAGCGGGTAAAGATGACATAATCTTATTCGCAACTGACATACCATTTAATGCCTGCTGAAAAGAATATCCCTGTTGTTTAAGTGACGCATTTATAGCAGAATGGCTTCCGTCTCGTTCCTGACTATTGGATCGAACCGATTCATCAAAAATCCGTCGAATCGTTTTTGCGCCACCCATATGCTGTTCTATATATTCGAAAAAGATGAAAGAACCATACCAGTGAAATCCATCTTCATCTAGTGCCCTTTGAGGTTGGCTAAACCAATCTCCCATGTATTGATAGCAATCATTGATATTATCATACATTTCTTCTTCCATCCAAACCGCAGAAGCTTCCAGAAGCCAGGGCATTTCCCATCCATCATACCCAAATTGAATGGCATGATAATATTCATGGGCTGCTGTTACTTTAATATTTTCTAATTCAGATAAGGGAAAATTATTATAATTATTCCTTATGACCATATAACTGGTAAAAGCATTTATTTCTACAACTGTTTTGGATCGTTCATTGTCACCTTTTCCCTGAGCAAATTCCTCGGGTTGGGTATAGCCATAATATCGGGAAGATAAGTTTCTGATATACACATCATAATGTTCAGAACCGCCCTTATCTCGATTGCCGGAATAAAAACCATCACTGGGCGGCATGAGATAACCTTGTACTTTATGAATACCATTTGAAATCTGATTGAAAACAACGGAAACGGAATCAATATAATTGGGAATCCCGTCATTATTATCGTCGGAAATATTTACTGCATTTCTGCCCGTGGTGGTGAAATGAAACCGGAAAATGCCATCGTCATAATATTGGTCTAATCCCACCGCTTCTGATCGTTGGGCGCCACTTCTGGACACAAGTAGAAAATTGAAATTAAAACCGATTGCTTCCAATTGCATGCGCTCATTTGCATTCAATTCATGTCCATGCTTGGCGATTTCCAATAAATGGGGAGTCAGGTGCCGATCTTGAGTTGGATGACCAGAAAAGGCAGAAAGAACCGCAGAAGTAGATTGCTGAGGTGCACTAGCCCAACTGGTTGCGAAAAACAATAATGCTGTAAATAGTTGCTTCATCACTTTTTCTGATTTTTTCTTTTCAAATAAAGTCTGAGACGAAAAAAGAGAGCCATGAGGATAATACCTCCCACGTAAAACCAAGCAAAATAGGGCAGATTATCAGTCATTTCTTTTTTCCGATTATAAAATTTTCAGCCACATAGGCACTGGCGATTATACCCATCCCCACCGGAACCTCCCATCCTTTTTGTGTTTCGCCGGAGAGGAATCCTGCTCCAGTGAGCCCTGCACCGATAAAGTAAGCTGCTTTAATCCACAATGGCCTCTTCGTCTCAGTTTCACCAATCAAAAGTGTTGGAGGCGGTTTTTCCTGCGCGATAGATGCCAAAACTTCGGATAGTGGAAACCGGAGGGAAGCCAATAGTTCAGGCGGATCGGATGAATGATAAAATTCAGATTGTTCTACTGACGTTGCCAGCCGGAACCCAATTTGAAGTGATTCTCCCGCTCGGATACATTCAATTTGTTTTACGGGGTAGGTGAGGCGTGCTTTTTCCAATCGGGCCGTGTCCCCAAATGCTTCATGCAGCGTCATATAATACCAAGATGTAGATTCATTGAACCACCCGGCGACTTGATCAGGACTCAATGGTTTATCCGACCGTACTTTGATAAAGATACCATTCTTTTTTGTTGAAATATCAATATCCTGAACCCATATAGATTGGGATTGTAAGATGGTTAAGGACAGGAGGAGAATAAACCGCATCATATTTTTACGAATTATTATCGTTTCTGTTCCGGTATTGCACGATACCTTGTTTCAGTCCTGCCAACACTGCATCAATGACCGTGTCGGTTCGAATGTTATTAATCATGGCCAACACTAAAATTGGATAGACTTCCTGAGGGAGGAGTGGTTCCAATGCTTCAAAAGGATCTTCAGTATCCAGGATGTCATCCATGGACAATCCCCGATCCAGCTTTGATTGGAGCGCATCCTGCAAAGAAAAAATATAAAGTTTTATTTCCTCTTGGGAATAGGAAGTCAAATCTTCAGTTGTGGGTGGTGAATTTTGTGCCATACTATAAAAGAATTTAGGGGGGAATGAACCATGTGCGGAACGGGAATTAGAGATTGAACTCCAATGGGTGGTCAGAGTAATTTCGCTTCTCATATGAGAAACCCTCGGAACATATTTCTCGTAATTATTTTAGCCAGCCTCATGCCGTTGAATTCCCAGATTCAAAACAAAGGTGCTGTGGGCGCGGTTACTATTGATGGTAAGGTATGGAATCAAATCGCCATACGACCTGTGATTCCTATTGGTAAATGGGGTGTGGCATTGGATCTGGTTATTTATTTTGACGCAGAAGGCAACATTCATGCAGACGAATGGGATTTTTCTTCTGCCAATGCGATTAAAAATACACTCATTGATAAAATTTATTATATTCGATATGGATATCCAGGCGATCGGATTTATGGAAAAATTGGTGCCTTGGACCGGGTGAATTTAGGCTATGGAATTTTAGTCAGTGACTATGCGAATATGATGCTATACCCCCAGGTACGAAAAACAGGGCTTAACTTTGAATATAATTCTAAATCTATTAATATTGAAGGATTTGTAAATGACTTCAAGGAAAATATAGGTTTATTTGGGGGAAGGGTTGTAACGCGGAAAGTCTTGGGATTGCCAATTGGTTTTTCTATGGTGACCGATCGTAATCAGTATTTGGGACTGAAAGACAGCGATGGAGATGGGCGGCCAAATATTGTGGATGATTTCCCCAATGATAAAAATTGGTGGGTGGATACGGATGGAGACGGTATTGCGGATAATAATCCTGATGAATGGGATATTGACGGGGATGGAATTACGGATACATTGGATAGTCGAATTCCGGGGTGGACTGGCGACCCGGTCATTTTGGATCAGGATATTTCTCGAAAAGGCAATCCACTTAATTTGAGTGAGGATTCTGACGGCATCATGGCATTTGCAGTGGACATTGGATATCCCTTGGTGACCCAAGATAATTTTTCTATTTCTCTCTATGCCCAAATAGCCCAAATGATTGGGGAAACAGTCCATCCTGGCACGGGCAAAACATTGTCCTTGGGAACGGGATTGGTGCCTTTCGGTGTATCATCTCGGTTTGGTCCAGCCCGTTTTTATTTTGAATATCGTATCATGCCTAAAGGAAGATTTGAATTTAATTATTGGAATCGATTGTATGAAATAGAACGAATTCGGTTTTCATCCGGTGAGAATAATCAAATTATATTAAAGACTAAAGAGTCAGGGTTGGGACGTTTTGGAAAGCAAAAGGGATATTTCGCACGGATGGTCCTGAATGTGGGCCCCCTATTTGAAGCCAGTGCAGCATACCATGATATGCTGGGAGAAATATGGTCATCGGCCGAGGAAACTTTTATTGATGACAAAAATCAGACATTCTTGGCTTCCTTACGTCTAAAAAAGTCCATTAGCAAAATTCAGCACGCCAGGGCATTTTATCAGCAGAGAAATGTGCCGAATCCGTTTAAATTCGATTATACAGAAAGCACGATCTTAGGGTATGAACTGGGCATTGCTCTGGGTCAGGGATTGGTGCTGAATTACACTTTTCGACGTTCTTTCCGTGATATGAATGGTGATGGGAAGATCAGCGGAGATGATGAAACAATTGATATTCGATCCATAGAAACTTCTTTTTCATTCTGAATCATATGAAAAGCCAAGACATACGAAACACATTTATGGACTTTTTTAAAGACAAAGATCATCGCTTTGTCCGTAGCTCATCCGTCGTGCCGCTGGATGACTCAACTTTATTATTCACCAATGCTGGAATGAATCAATTTAAATCGATTTTTCTCGGTCAGAAAGAGGCAACTCACTCTCGAGTTGTGAATAGCCAGAAATGCATTCGTGTGAGTGGAAAACATAACGATCTGGAAGAGGTGGGGGTGGATACCTTTCACCATACCTTTTTTGAAATGTTAGGGAACTGGTCTTTCGGTGATTATTACAAAGCGGAAGCTATTCAATGGGCGTGGGAATTATTTACGGATGTGTGGGATTTGGATAAAAACAGGCTCTGGGCGACTGTATATCATGAAGATGATAAAGCGTTTAATCTTTGGCCAAAAGTAACAGACATCGATCCCGCCCGTGTGTTGAAATGCGGGAAAAAAGATAATTTTTGGGAAATGGGTGAAACGGGTCCCTGTGGACCTTGTTCTGAAATTCATTACTACATTGGGGACGATCCATCTAAGCAAACTGCGGATGGCGTGAATGTTTCAGATCAATATTGGGAATTATGGAATCTGGTTTTTATTCAAAATAATCGATTGAAAGACGGCAGTCTCGAAGATCTTCCGGCGAAACATGTGGATACGGGCGCCGGTTTTGAGCGTATTGTCTCGGTACTGCAAAATAAAAACAATAATTATGCCACAGATTTATTTACACCCATTATTCTGGAAACGGAAAAATTAACGGGTCAATCGTTTAAAGATAATCCCATCCCATTCCAGGTGATTGCGGACCATATCCGCATGTTGAGTTTTTCTATTGCGGATGGAGGGTTGCCCGGCAATGAGGGAAGAGGGTACGTATTACGGCGGATTTTACGCCGGGCTGCACGTTTTGGTAGAATGCTGGATCAACATGAACCATTTATTTATAATTTAGTCGGTAGCCTCGGTGGCGTTATGGGGGAAATTTTTCCGGAGATTATGGACAAGCGATCCCATATTGAAAAAGTCATTCAGGCAGAAGAATCTTCTTTTAACGATACCCTTGACCGGGGAATTAATCATTTTGAAAAAGTACTGAAAAATGGTTCTGGGAAAACAATTTCCGGGGTGGAAGCATTTAAACTTTACGACACGTATGGTTTCCCATTAGACCTGACCCAACTCATGGCGAGAGAAAGGGGGCTCGAAGTGGACGAAATGGGATTTGACAAAGAAATGGCTCAGCAGAAAAAACGGGCCAAAGCAGCAGGAAAGTTCACCGCCGAAGCAAGTAAGTTGAAATGGGTTCATATTTCTAAAAGTAGTGACTCGGATTTTAAAGGATATGAAACATTATCGACTCAATCTCAAATCCGGCGATATGCTCATCAAGATGACAAGATATTGGTGGTATTGGACAAAACCCCTTTTTATGCTGAGTCAGGTGGACAGCTTGGTGACACGGGAACCATTCAGGGGAAAGGTATTTCCCTGGAGGTATTGGATGTAACCAAAGATGGAGATTCGTTTATTCATATTTGTACAGGTTCTATCGATAAAAAGGTCGATGGAAAAGTTGAATGCGAAGTGGGGTATGATCGCCGTCAAAATATTAAAAAGAATCACACCGCCACACACTTGATGCATCGTGCTTTGAAAATGGTTTTAGGCGATCATGTTCATCAAGCTGGATCCTTGGTTCACCCGGATTATCTCAGATTTGACTTAACCCATTTTGAAAAATTGACCGATGATCAGATCCGAGAAATCGAGAAAATAGTAAATGATGAAATACAAATAAATAATAAGTTAGATGTTTCAGTTAAAGCATTTGATGAAGCTAAAAAAGAGGGCGCCACTGCCATGTTTGGCGAAAAATATGGTGATGAGGTTCGGGTGATAACTGTTGGAAAATTTTCAAAAGAACTTTGCGGCGGCACCCATGTAGATCGAACCGGTGACATTGGTTTATTCAAAATTACAGAAGAATCATCCTTGGCATCCGGTGTCCGTAGAATCGTGGCTGTGACAGGCCCAAAGGCAGTTGAACATGCACAGAACCAAGCTGAAACAATAGATGCTGTTCAATCCAAATTGAATTGTGGCATAGATGATATGGCTGAACGAATAGATCAATTGCTGCTCCAAAAGAAAGAATTAGAAAAAGAATTAAAAAACCAGAAGAAATCGGGCGGGACTTTTAATGCCAAGTCATTGGTTGATAAAGCGAAGCTTTTGGGAGATTGCCAAATTGTAATAGAAATGACCGATGCGTCATCCATGGACACGTTAAAAAGTTTTGGGGATACTTTATTGAGTTCATTGAAAAGTGGCATCGGTGTGTTGGGTGCGGATGGGGAAAAGCCCATGGTGGTTATTGTCGTGAGTCCGGATTTGGTCAAAGATGGTGTGAAGGCTGGTGTTTTGGCAAAAGCAATTGGTGCTGAAATGGGTGGCGGCGGCGGCGGAAAACCCCATATTGCCACAGCGGGCGGCCAAGATTCAAAAGCATTAAAATCTGCTCTGGACAAAAGTTTCGGTATCATTGAAAAAGCTATTACAGGATAAATTTAAATATGCAGTACAAACAGGATGGGGATACTTACATTATTTACGTGGAACACGATGAAGAAATTATGGCAACCCTCACTCAATTTTGCAAGGACCGGAATATTGTTAATGGCCAACTTTCGGGGATTGGTGCCATTAAGGAAATTGAATTGGGTGCCTATGATTTAGCCAATAAGAAATATGCAATTCAGACGTTTGAAGATATTTGGGAATTAACGTCCTATCAGGGTAATATTTTACTCAAGGACGGGGATCCCTTTATTCATGCCCACATTACGATTGCGGATCATGATCTGGGTGTGAAAGGAGGTCATTTATTTGAGGCAAAAGTAGGGGCTGTAGGTGAATTCATTTTAAGAAAAATTGATACAGATGGCAAACGAGAGTTTGACCCGAACATTGGTCTATTTTGTATGGCTTTTAACAATTAGGAGAAGATAATGAAACGACAGGTTATTACGGATGCACATGCACCGAACCCAATTGGATCTTACAACCAGGCAGTCATCACGAACGGGTTTGTTTTTACGGCGGGGCAGGTTGCCATTGATCCGGATACAAATAAGCTGATTGAGGGTGATTTTAAGGATCGAGTTGTGCAGGTATTTAAAAATTTATCGGCCATTTTGGAACGGGCGGGAACGGATTTATCGAAGGTAGCCAAATTCACTGTATTTTTGACGGATATGACTCATTATAGTGCCGTGAATGAAGTCTTTAATGAATATTTGGATGAAGATGATGCACCAGCCAGATCTTTGGTGGCAGTTTCCGGTTTACCTGCGGGTACGGATGTAGAAATTGAATGTATCGCTGCAATATAATCTGAATGATCCAAAAGTCCCTTACGCTCTTATTATTCACAGCGATAATTATTGCTCAAGAAGTGGATAGCGTTGAGGCAAAAACTCCCGGACAGGCTGCAAAAAGAGCAATGATGTTTCCCGGTGGCGGACAATTTTATAACGGGCAGCCAATCAAGGGAAGTTTGCTGATTGGTGCAGTATTGGCAGCGGGATTTTTATATACAGATTATGCCATTAAATACAAAAATTATGATGGAAATGATGCTGCGGAAAAAGCAACATATTTAAAACTTAGAAACAAATATGGATGGTGGGTAGGTTTTGTCTATATTTACGGCCTTCTCGACGCCATTGTTGAGGCACATTTGCATCCATTTAATGAAATTATGAGTGAAGATTTAACGCAATCCAAACAGGAAGGTCAACAGAAAAAATGATTCAAAAACGTGAACATTGGGGATCCAGAATGGGCTTTATTTTAGCGGCTTCAGGATCGGCAGTAGGTATTGGAAATATTTGGAAATATCCTTCGATCGCTGGACAAAATGGCGGTGCTGCTTTTACGCTGGTGTATTTAGCATGTATTTTGGTTGTGGGGTTATCAATTGTGATTGCGGAGTTTGTGATTGGTCGTAATACCCAACTAAGTCCTGTAGGCGCATTTGAGAAATTGGCACCGAATACTTCCTGGAAATGGGTGGGTTTCCTTGGGGTTGGATCTGCCTTTGCCATTCTTTCCTTTTATGGCGTCGTGGGCGGATGGATTTTCAAATATATTATTATGTCTCTCACGGGTGGGTTTGATACGTTAGCCGGATCCCCGGATACTGCAGGTAATGTTTTTAATACGTTTATTACTGGATTATGGGCCCCCGTATTTTATCAAGTTATTTTTATGACAGTGTGTATTTGGGTGATTATCCATGGGGTGAAAGGCGGCATTGAAAAATGGTCAAAAATTATGATGCCCTTGATTATTATTTTACTCGCTGTTTTAGCAGTGCGCGGTATGACCCTTCCAGGTGGATCCGAAGGATTGGCTTTTTTATTTAATCCCCGATTTGAAGAATTAACCGCATCAGGAATCGTCTTGGCTCTGGGCCATGCATTTTTCACTTTAAGTCTTGGGATGGGTACCATGATCACTTATGGTAGTTATCTGGGGAAAAAAGAAAATTTACTTAATTCAGCCCTGTGGGTGATCTTTTTGGATACAGCCATAGCCATGCTGGCGGGCGTCGCGATTTTTACCACTGTATTTGCACTAGGTGCAAATCCTGCAGAAGGTCCAGGGTTAATCTTTGTTGTTCTCCCTTCCGTATTCCCCCAATTGGCAGGTGGCACAGTATGGGGTACAATGTTTTTCATATTGCTTTTTATGGCAGCATTAACGTCAGCCATATCTATTTTGGAAGTTGTAACTGCTTATTTTATTGATCAAAAAGGTTGGAGCAGAAAAAAGGCCACAATTCGATTTGGTGCAGTGATTACCGTCGTAGGTGCATTTTGTTCATTTTCTTTGGGTGGAGGAATAAACATCACTGGAATTTTTGGAATTTCCTTTTTTGATTTTATGGATGGTCTTTCATCAAAATACATGCTGCCAATCGGGGGTATGTTTACGGCAATATTTATTTTGAAAAAGTGGGGCATACCGAATTTTATAAATGAACTCAAAAATGGTATGGACCATTTTAATGTTCCCCCTGCGCTTATTCGCACCCTATTAACCATTGGTGCAGCCGTGGTTGCATTTATCATATTTAATGAAATTTATGCCGTATTTGCCGGTAAAGCATTGATCGGGTAACCCGTGTTAGCAGAGAAGTACTTTCCTATAGAATCGGGGCGATATGGCCGATTATCTAATCTGGCTAAAAAACTGGATGGTTTTTTTACTCTAAAGCCAGAGCGATGGTTTGGTATTTGGGCCATGGTTTTGGCCGGAGCGAATGTGGCCCAACATATTCAAGATAGATGGTTCTACTGGGATTGGTCCACATTCTCATTTTTATTTATGGCCATTCTAATATTTTCCATCGGGTGGGATAGATTCATTCAAAAGTTCCCAATATTCCCCAAAAAGATAGATTCTATCAAATCAGGAATTTTCACTTTAGTTATAGGTTTTACCCTATTTCTATTGGGCACAATTCCTCAAAGATTTAATGTGGATGTATTTTCTTTTGGATTACCCTATTTTCTCTTTTTTCTCGTAGGACATATGACTTATAGCATTCCCATATTAGTAAAAGAAAATGGGAAGAAACAATCACCTAATAAGGGTGAAATGGCGCCTATATTGGCTATTATAATTGGACTAACTAGTTTATCAGTTTTGGCGGGTGTCATTCATGATGATCCCATGATTTCAACCATCGCTGCTGTATATAGTCCATTTCCTATTGTTGCACTTCTTTTTCCCTCAGCAGTAAGGCATTTACAACGATGTCGAATGTATGTGGTGTTTACACCTGCTATGTTTTTAGGGGTACGTTTTCCATGGTTTCTTATACTAATCCTCCTGCTATTTTGGATTTTAAGACATTATCATTATTTTCGTCATGGTGAAGTGAAGCCATCTTTTAAAGTGGATTTACCCACTGACTACAGTGATTAAAACGGTCCTTGTTTAATGGACCGAACGACACTTCTAAAAAGTCTTCAATTAGATTCGTTCATTGCACTTGATTTTGAAACGACAGGTCTCCAGCCGGAGGTTGATCGGGTCATCGAAGTGGCAGCCATTTTATTTAAAGATGGAGAACCTGCAGATCGATATTCTACGTTGGTCAACCCCGGTATTCCCATACCCGGCCTTATAGAGGAAATAACAGGCATTACCAATACAATGGTTTCAGATGCACCGTCTGAAAGCAACATAATAGATGAATTCTTTAAGTTTATTGGGGATATTCCTATTGTGGCCCATAATACGCCATTTGACCTTGCTTATTTAGAAGCTATGGCAGATCGTCATGATAAGAAACTTCCTGAACGAAAATATTACGATACACTTACATTATCCCGGGGGATGTTATTTTTTCAACCGGCCCATAATTTGAGTGCAGTATCTGATTATTTTAGTTTATCTACAGAAGGGGCCCATCGGGCGGAATCAGATACAGAAAATTGTGGACAAATATTTGTAGAACTTATAGAAGAAGTGGCCAGCTATCGTCTAGATCTTATTTCCAGAATTGTTGCTTTACTCAGGCCATTTCAAGTCCATAACAAAGATTTATTTATTAATTTAGCAAATGCACTCACTCAAACGGGTGATTTAAAGAATGGACTTACAGAATCCAAAATTCATAAACCGACCAATATTAATGTATTTATTCATGAAGGGAAAAAAGATATTTCTAATCGGAATAGTACCGAAGTCTTTGGCCCCGATGGTGATTTAGATCAATCCTACGAAGCATACGAAGATCGACCAAACCAAGATTATTTCAGTCAATTTGTAGATGATATTATGACAAGTCCCGGCGGGATTGGCATTGCAGAAGCAGGTACAGGGTTGGGCAAAAGTATGGCCTATTTATTTCCAGCCATTAAACATAATCATACCCAACCTGATGATGGTCCGGTCATTGTTTCCTGCTATACCAAACATCTCCAAGATCAATTATTTAACAAGGATTTGCCACGATTGACCCACGCTATAGATTCGACCGTCAAAGCGGTGGTTATGAAGGGACGGAGCAACTATATCTGCAGATCTCGATTAAACTGGCTTATTGGGGGCGCAGATAAAATGTTAAATGGGGAAGAGGCCATGTATCTTATTCCCCTCATGGTCTGGTTGGAATGGACCCAGACGGGAGATATGGATGAATGTCCGGGGTTCACCAATGGATTTACTTATAGACTGATGGCACTCGTTCAGAGTGAACCCGGTTTTTGTACATCGCCCATTTGTGCACGGCATGGTGGTTGCTTTTTTGGTCCATTGCGAAAAATGGTTTTTCAAGCAAATTTAATTGTGGTAAACCATGCCTTGTTGCTATCTGAAGGAAAAGCACGAATGGACGCGGGAGAGGGGATGGGTTTTTTACCGGAGCATAAATCGGTCATTATTGATGAAACTCACAATATTCCCCAGGCTGCTTATCGCCAGTTTACGTCCATTTTGGATCAACGATCACTCAAGTATTTCCTGGAACGCATCGATCCGGATCATTCCCATTCGGTTCGATGGAATAATCAACTTAAATCCTTGGGAGCACTCCATCCACAATTCGAAGGAATGAGAAGGGACTTGGCCCGATCTGTTGATAGTTGCCGTGAATATGTGAAAGACTTTTTTGATCAAATGGCAGGAAATAGTTTGTATAAATTTGATTCCAACGCCAAATATTCCACCAAACTGATCATAGAAAATTTAACGGAGGAATTTGGCCCCTTATCTCCCGATTTAGAACGAATGAATCGGGGGCTTCATTCCGTAAGAAATCAAGTAAGAAAACTGAGAGAAGCATTGATGGATATTGATGAAACAAAAGAAGATTTTCTGGAGTTGCATCAATTATTTGATCGAGGCGAAGGCTTCATGACCGATTCCTTATTGCTTATTCAGGCATTAACCAGTAACCAGGATGACGATAATGTGTATTGGTATGAAGGCAATTTTAGAAATATAGGTGGTCGCACCCGATTAATACTCACCGTCCAAGCCGCACCCATCGATTTAGCCAATGATTTGGCCAGCGGTTTATTCAAAGATCTGGACCATTGTATTCTCACCAGCGCCACCATTCGAACACGGGATTCTTTCGATTATTTCCTCCAGCGAACAGGATTGAATGGGGTCGAATTTGACGATGTACAGACTGCCGTTTTTGAGAGTCCATTTCATTATAGTGACCAAGTCACCTACTATCAATATTCTGGGGGTGATGGACAGAAACCAGATGTATTAGCACAAATGATATTAACTTGCCACAAGCGGTATAATAAACGGATGATGGTCCTGTTTACGTCCCGAGCCCAATTAGAAAATACATATCAAATATTGCAGCGTCATCCGGAAGGTAGAAATTTACCCATTTATGCCCAAAAACGACAGGCGTCCCGAATGGGGCTTGTGCGAGGTATGCACCAATCACCCAATGGCATTTTGCTGGGGACAAACGCATTCTGGGAAGGGGTGGACCTACCCGGTGATTTACTGGAAGTACTCATTATTGTAAAAATGCCTTTTGATGTACCCACGGAACCATTGGTGAAAGCCTATGGCAATATGATTGAAACGGAGGGAGGCAATCGCTTTATGGATTATGCATTGCCAGAATCGGTGATCCGTTTTCGCCAGGGATTTGGCCGCTTAATTCGTACTGCCTATGATGAAGGTATCTTTATCGTTATGGATGATCGAATTGTGAATAAACGATATGGTCGTGCATTCAGTGAAGCCATCCCGGTAGATTATACCGTTTTTAACCGGGTAGATACTTTGATATAAAAATAGGCCATAATCAAACATTATTTTATGTTTGGTTTTTCCTTTATAAACCGTCTTTGCTAATTTATTGGTTTGTACTTATTTTTTAATTTAAGGGATATGTTTACTAACATAATTAACACTGGCACTTCAACCAATGGGCCAATTACCCCTGCAAAAGCTTGGTCAGAATGAATGCCAAATACAGCTATTGCCACAGCAATGGCTAACTCAAAATTATTTCCGGTTGCAGTAAAAGCGATACTTGCATTTTTATCATAAGGAATCCCTATTCTTTTTGCAGTAAAGAATGTAATAAAAAACATTAAAATAAAATAGATCACCAACGGGATTGCAATACGAATTACATCAAAAGGAAGATCCACAATCATTTCACCTTTTAAACTGAACATCAACACTATAGTAGCCAATAAAGCGATCAGAGTGATCGGTGAAATTGTGGGTATAAATTTTGTTGTATACCATTGCTCTCCCTTTAGAGAAACCAATATCCTACGACTTAAATAACCCGCAAAAAAAGGAATACCCAAATAAACAAGTACACTATTAGCAATCGTTACGATTGAAATATCGACCGTGTACCCACTAAATCCAAAAAAGGGTGGTAAAACGGTAATAAATAACCACGCCATAAAACTATAAGTGGCAATTTGAAAAATACTATTTAAGGCTACAAGTGCAGCTCCATATTCTTTATTTCCGCCCCCAATGTCATTCCATACCAAAACCATTGCGATACACCGTGCAAGTCCTATTAATATAACACCTGTCATATAACCTGGATGGTCACCTAAAAATATCAACGCCAGTGTAAACATTAATATTGGCCCAATAATCCAATTCATAAATAAGGATAAACTGATAGATTTTTTGTCAGAGACAATTTTGCCAAGTAAACCATAATTTACTTTAGCCAAGGGCGGATACATCATTAGAATAAGACCAATGGCAAGGGGAATATTGGTGGCCCCAATTGAGACCGATTTATTCCATTCTGCAATATTTGGAAATATAAAACCAATACCAATACCCACCACCATGGCAAGAAATATCCACAGTGTAAGAAATCGATCTAATACACCTAACTTAGCTTTTGTCACAAGATACTCCGAATTATTATTAATGTATTATGAATAAGTTCACCGGCATTTTAATCCTCAAATTATTTGTGAATATACTCAATTATAATTTACGTTTCAAAATTGGAGTGAAACAGTTGATTGAGTATTATTCATTAGAGATTAAAAAGTCAAATCATATCCGCCCTTAAGGAAAGTAAGAAATATAAAAGCATAAAGCTGGCTATGACAACATCTTCCCCAATAATTCCTTTAACAATTTGGCTGCCACAACAGCGGTCACACCATTAATATCCCTATCCGGATTGTATTCCACAATATCACCCCCCACCACTTTTCCATTTAATTGATGAAATATATTAATGATTTTTCGAGTGGAGAGTCCACCCGGTTCATGATGGGAAACTCCCGGCGCAAATGCAGGGTCTAATCCATCTAAATCAATTGAAATATAAACAGGTCCATCAAATGTGAGTGAAAGAGATGAATCAAAATCTTTCATTTCGATCACTTCAACACCAAACCGTTTCACCTGTGCTTTTTGGTGATCATTCAACGTACGAATGCCCACTTGGACCAATCGTTTCACCAAACCCTTTTCCATGATTCGCACAAATGGGGATGCGTGTGAATAGGGGTTATTCTCAAAATTATCGTATAGATCAGGGTGGGCGTCAAAATGAAGAATGTTTAGATCGGAGTATGATTGGCTATAAGCTTGAATAATCGGGAAGGTGATGGAATGATCGCCACCGAGAGATACAACTTTGTGGTTATGATCTAACTCTTTACACACAGCTTTTTGAATAGAATCCATGGCTGCTTTTCCGGTAGGGAGTCGCATATTCCCTAAATCGGTAACAAGGGACCCATCACCACAATTAATCCCGTTTTCGGCGAACATGTTGGATGCATCTGAATGGAAGGCATCCATGATCAGGGGCGGCGCTTTAACTGAACCCTTTAAAAATGATGAATTATCTTCTAAGGGAATGCCGAGAATTGACACCATTTCGGTTGGTTTAGTTTAGTCCTCGGCGGTCCAATAAGGGTTGAATGTTTGGGTCTGCACCTCGAAAATCTTTGAAGATTTTTAATGCATCGTCACTGCCGCCACGAGAAAGAAGCGTTTTCCGAAAATGGTCACCATTTTCTCTTTTTAATCCACCATTTTCTTTAAACCATTTTACGGTATCCGCATCCAATACTTCACTCCAGATGTATGAATAATAACCGGCGGAATAGCCACCGATAATGTGAGAGAAATAGGTGCTGCGGTAACGAGGGGGAATTACATCCATGGCCACGCCTGCCGTTTTTAGTGCGTCCGTTTCAAAAGCGATAATTTCATTTCCTGTGGGTACTTGATCCGGCGTGAGTTGATGTAAGGCTTGATCTAAAAGAGATGCAGCCAAATATTCTGTGGTAGCAAATCCTTGATTGAATTTTTGTGTAGCTAAAACCTTTTCCAGCAATTCCTTTGGCATCGCTTCGCCGGTTTCGTGGTGAACCGCATAGTTCTTTAGCACTTCCGGCCAAACGGCCCACATTTCGTTTACTTGAGATGGATACTCCACAAAATCTCGAGGAACAGAAGTTCCGGCGAAATAGGGATAATTCACATCAGAAAACATGCCATGAAGTGCATGTCCAAATTCATGAAACATGGTAATGACTTCATCAAAAGTCATGAGGGTCGGTTCGCCTTCCGGTGGTTTGGTCACGTTCAGATGATTGGCAATGACCGGTTGTGTTCCCTTTAGTTTGGATTGGGCCACATATGCATTCATCCATGCACCACCTCTTTTTGAAGATCGGGCATACCCATCAAATAAAAATAATGCCAGTACAGATCCATCTTCATTGAATACTTCAAAAACACGGACATCTTCTTGATAAACGGGCAGGTCAAACCGTTCCTTAAAGGTAATGCCGAATAATTGAGTTGCGGCAAAAAAGACACCATTCTGAAGGACATTATCCATCTCAAGATAGGGTTTGAGTTGAGCTGCGTCAAAATTATAACGATCTGCTCTCACTTTTTCCGTATAGAAATCCCAATCCCAGGAAGCGAGCTTAAAACTGCCGCCTTCTGCAATAATCATTCTTTGGAGATCCGCTGCTTCTTTTTCTGCATTAGCCACTGCTTTGGGGGCGAGACTACTGAGTCGTTCATTAACAGCATTCGGCGTCTGGGCTGTTTGGTTTTCAAGAGAATAAGCGGCATGATTATTATATCCCATTAACTGGGCTCTTTCTGCTCGAAGTTTGATAACGTTTGCCAATGCATCGCGATTGTCATAGTCACCACCGCGACTACCCCGGGAGAGGGATGTTTTATGAATACGTTCTCGTAAGGCACGGTTTGTCAAAGAAGCCATAGGTGGCTGGCCACTGGTGTTTCTCAATGTGAGAACAAATTTACCTTCTAATTTCCGAGAAGTTGCTTCATTCGCAGCCGCTTCGATGGCTGCATCAGACAAGCCATCCAAATCATCTTTGGAATCAACAACAACGGCTAATGCATTCACTTCTTTTAATACATTCTGACTGAAAGTGGTTTGCAATACCGCCATTTCACCATTAATCTTTTTAAGTGCTTCTTTATCAGCATCGGATAAATTGGCACCGGCACGAATGAAGTCATTATAGTATTTTTCGACCAATCGCTGTGATTCTGCTTCGAGACCCAATTGAAATCGCTGCTCATAAATAGATTTAACGCGTTGGAAAAGTTTTCCGTTGAGTAAAATTTGATCGCTATGGGCCGATAATTTGGGCGCCATTTCACTTCGAATTTTTTCCATCTCATCGTTGGTGTTGGCTGAGGTAAGTGCAAAAAATACGGTGGCCACTCGATCCAATAATGCACCGGATTTTTCCATAGCAATTATGGTGTTTTCTAAAGTGGGAGAATCTGCCTGTTGTGCTATAGCGTCAATTTCTGCCATGTGATCTGCCATTCCTTTTTCAAAAGCTGGCCCATAATGTTCATTTGTGATATGATCAAATTGGGGAAATTTCATATACAAGGGACTTTCGGTATAAAACGGATTTTGTGAACCGATGTCTTGCTTCATTTTATCCGATGATTTATTTGTTGGCACTGCACAACCTCCCAGAATATAAAGGCATAATAGATATCCAGTGATTAATTTGAATTTCATAATAGGGCAACTCCTGTGTTAGAATCATAAATAGGTTAGAAAATACGGGGAAGTGATAAGGGAGTCAAAGAGAGAAAACACATATCACTTAGAAAGATTCGAAAGTAGAATGATATTTTACAATGCCTTTCTCGCCCAATAATATATCGTCTTGAAGTTCTTTAATCATGAATGCATCCTTGGGCACATCGTATTCAGAAGATATTCCAAAATGGATTGCCGGGGCGAACCCAAATCTTGGATAATAGGTTGGATGGCCGAGCACGACTACAGCTTTAATATTTATTTCTCTACATGCTTTGAGACCACGGTATACCAATTTGGTTCCAATTCCAGAGTGCTGATTTTCTGGTTTTACTGCCATGGGGCCCAGCCCCATAATGGGTAGAGATGGATTGGTAGATAATATGACAGGTGAAAAAATAATATGACCCAAAATTTCTGAATTTTCTTCGGCAATAATTGAAATGATGGGATTCGCATTTTGTCGCAGGCCATGGATAATTTTTCCTTCATCTGTGCCACCAAAAGCCAAATCATTTAGTTTAGATATTTCAATACAATCTTCTCTTTTTTCAGGTCGTATTTGCATTTATTTCTCTCCACTCGTTATAAGTGAAGTTTCATCCCTTCGTGGGAGGAAATAAAGCCCAAACTTTCATAGAATCGTATGGCATCCGGCCGTGTTTTATCCGTGGTTAATTGAACCATGCGACATCCTTGGGCTTTAGATTGACGAATGGCTTCTTGAATTAATGATTGTCCAATCCCTTTGGAACGAAATTTAGTAGATACACGAACCCCTTCGATCATGGATCGCCAACTGCCTTGGTAAGTAAGATTTGGGATAAATGTTAGTTGGAGAACGCCCACAATTTCATCATTCAAAAGTGCCAAGAGAAGTGTATTGTTGGGGTCTTTATTAATGGATTCAAATGCATTGGAATATGATGAAGGTACGGGAGATTCATATCGTTCTCTTGATGCGCCTAAATCATCATCGGCTAACATTTTAACAATGGTATTTAAGTCAGTTATTCGGGCTTCTCTAAATTGAACTTGGTTTACCATAGATTAGTTTTTGACAGCAATACCACGAATGGTCGGGCGAACCAGGGGTGTTGCTTTTCTCATACTTTCTCGTTTGATTTCTTTTAACGTAAATCCTGCATTTACGATGGCATCTTCTATATCTCGATTTAAATGGCAGTTCCCGGAAATATTTCGCCAAATGGGTGTAAAACGGTTTTGCCATAGTCTCCTTCGTGTGCCTTTTTCTGCCCCCACATGCTCTATAAATAAAAAATAGCCATTCGGTTTCAAAATTCGTTTTATTTCAGTAAATGTGGATTCAAGCGTAGGCACGGAGCAGGAAACAAGAGTAGAAACAACACAATCGTAGGTTTCCGATTTAGCATTATTATCCTCAATAGAGTTGGAGGTAATTAAGATATGATTTAATCCATTTCGAACGACTTTATCTTCCAGCTGTTTGCGCATATGTTTATCCGGTTCAGATAATGTCAGTTGAATCCCATTGTTTGGATAGACCAATATATTTGCCCCGGTGCCTGCACCAATTTCCAATACATTTCCGTGGACATGTTTCAATATATCTTTTCGCCATTCCTTGAGACAGGCTTTTTCTGTTTTTGCCAGAAAGGAATCGTAAAAGTATGCGCTTAAAAATGACATTGTTGTTTTCCCTCTAGAAAACTTGAGATTATGATAATATTATTGAAAATGATTTCCAGGAATAAAACGTCCTATTATTCCATAGGTACGAGTCTCAAATCTAATAAGAATAAAGTTATAAATTCGGAAAATTACATTAAAAACATACAAAAATACGTTTCACGACTATTGTCCAATGTTCATAAAAAGTTATAACTTGCCCGATGGGTACAGTCCTTATTTCGAACAAATCTATTGATTGGGAACAATTAGCACCCATGTTGGATGGCCCAACTCGAGCTCGCCTTTCTCCAGAGGCAAAAAAATCCATTCGTAAATCCCATAAAACTCTTAGAATATTATTAGATAAAGATCAACAGATTTATGGTGTAAATACAGGATTTGGTCAATTGAGTACTGTTTCAATTAGTCCGGAAGATCGCCGAAAGCTTCAATTAAATTTGGTGCGCTCCCATGCGTGCGGAGTAGGGAAGCCTTTAGATTTGGGCGTTACACGAATCACCATGATGTTAAAACTCATGACCTGGGCAAAAGGATATAGTGGTATTCGCTTAAAACTGGCTCAGTTGATAGTGGATATGCTCAATCACGATATTTTACCCAAAATACCCAGAAAAGGATCTGTAGGAGCTTCAGGCGATTTGGCCCCATTGGCCCATTTGGCTCGTGCATTGATTGGTGAAGGTGATGTGCATTTTCAAGATCGCATCATGCCTGCCATGCTTGCCTTAAAAGAAGCAAACTTAACCCCCGCAGTGTTAGAAGCAAAGGAAGGGTTGAGTCTCATTAACGGTACACAGGTATCCACTGCATTGGGAATCCGAGCCTTAGCAGAATCCAAAAAAATAATTCAAACAGCGGATATTGCTGGCGCTTTGTCAACAGAAGCAAGCTTATCTACTCGTATAGTATTTACACCTAAGGTTCATCGACTCAAAAAACACGAAGGTCAACAACGCTCTGCAGCAAACGTGTTTAAGATGCTAAAAGGGAGCAAAATTGTTTTGTCCCATGATGATTGTGGTCGCATTCAGGACCCCTACTGCGTACGGTGTATTCCTCATGTTCATGGTACAAGCCGGGAGATGTTTAAAGGTGCAGAGAAAATTATAAATGATGAAGTGAATTCTGTATCAGATAACCCATTAGTATTTCCAAATGGAGATGTGATGAATTCCGGCCACTTTCACGCAGAACCGATCGCTCAAGCATTAGATACTTTATCCATCGCTATGGCAGAAATAGGAGCCATTGCTGAGCGGCGCATTAATTATTTCATGAAAGGAATTGGCGATAGAATTCCCATGTTTTGCGCGGTGAATCCCGGTTTGGAATCCGGGTTTATGTTAGCACAAGTAACTGCGGCGGCATTGACTTCTGAAAATAAAACATTATCTCACCCCGCCAGTGTGGATTCTATTTCAACTTCAGCAGGTCAAGAAGATTTTGTCAGTATGGCGCCCTGGGCGGGACGTAAATCTTTACGTATTATTGACAATGTTCGGACAGTTCTTGCCATCGAAATTCTGGTTGCTGGAAATATAAACCATCGATTTCATAAAAAACTGGCATCGGGAGATGGATTGATTCCGGTTATGAACCTTTTGAGACGCCACCGAGTACTCACGATGGAGGATCGTCCTTTATCAGAGGATTTTGCTATTGTCAACAAACTCATTCAATCAGGAAAAATAATCAAAGGCGTTAATCGACGAACGAAATTATCATAGAATTATGAAAAATAGACCTCCATTTACTCAAGCACTCACTTTTGACGATGTCCTCCTTGTACCGCAATCATCTAAAGTACTTCCACGGGAAGTTAATTTACAGACGCGTCTCACAAATACAATTACCATGAATATACCACTCCTATCTGCTGCCATGGACACAGTGACAGAAAGTGCGATGGCGGTGGCATTGGCCCGAGAAGGTGGTATTGGAATCATTCATAAAAATTTATCAATTGAGAACCAGGTAAAAATGGTGGATCGTGTTAAACGATCTGAAAGTGGCATGATTGTAGATCCGGTTACATTATCAGCGGATAAAACCATTCGCGATGCAAAAAAAGTCATGGCCAATTATCATATTAGCGGATTACCCGTTTTAGAAGATGGAAAACTTGTGGGTATTATTACCAATCGAGATATCCGATTTGAAACGGACGATCGTTTATCTGTCCGTGATCGCATGACTTCAGATCATTTGATTACAGTACCTGTGGGAACTACTTTAGAAGAAGCAAAGCAAGTGCTTCAAGAACATCGAATCGAAAAACTCCTGGTGGTTGATGATCATAATAGTCTTGCAGGATTAATCACGGTGAAAGATATTCAGAAAAAAGAAGATTTCCCCCATGCCTGTAAAGACGACAGCGGTCGGTTGCGGGTGGGCGCTGCAATGGGTGTTAGTAATGATGCGATCGAGAGGGCCCAAGCTTTGGCTAAAACGGGTGTAGATGTAATTGTGATTGATACGGCCCATGGCCATTCAGCCGGCGTGTTAAATTCCATTCAAAATATTAAAAAATCAGTGGGCGACGTTCAGGTAATTGCAGGAAATGTCGCTACTGGTGATGGAACAAAAGCATTAATTGATGCAGGGGTAGATTGTGTAAAAGTTGGAATTGGGGCAGGGGCAAGTTGTACCACACGGATTGTGGCCGGTGTGGGGGTTCCCCAATTCACAGCTGTAATGAACAGCGTGGATGAGGCGCAAAAACATCATATTCCTGTTGTTGCGGATGGGGGGCTTCGTTACAGTGGTGATTTAGCTAAGGCCATTGCAGCGGGAGCAGAGGTGGTGATGCTAGGGAGTATTTTAGCGGGTATGGATGAAAGTCCAGGTGAGTCCATTCTATATGAAGGTCGTCAGTACAAATCTTATCGAGGGATGGGGTCTTTGGGCGCCATGAAAGAGGGGAGTGGCGATCGTTATTTCCAAGAAGGTGCAGAAGCAACCAAACTGGTTCCAGAAGGAATTGAAGGGATGGTGCCTTATCGAGGATCAGTTAGAAATACTATTCACCAACTTATGGGAGGCTTAAGATCATCCATGGGTTATTGCGGTGCGAAAGATATAAAAGATTTTCACAGGAAAGCGGTATTTATTCAGACTACGTCCGCCGGTGTAAAAGAAAGTCACCCTCATGAGGTAAAAATAATGAAGGAAGCGCCAAATTATCAAGTATCTGATAATTCGTAAGATTATTTGTCCCGAATCTTAAACAAGATTGAGATACATAAGATCATATAAACAAAAAACCCCGTTATTTCGGGGTTTTTTCATTTGCTTCTTAAGAATAACCGATTTAGACAGATAAAGAATTTAGATGCCGTGTAATCTGAGATTTACGACGGGCAGCGGTATTTTTCTTTAGGAGACCTTTGCTTGCCATTTTATCAATTGTGCTTACAGCCTTTGTATAAAGACCTTGAGCTTCCCCGGCATCCGTGGATTGTAATACACGTTTAATTACTGTTTTTAAGTCCGACATTCTTGCCACATTAAATTCGTGACGTTTTTTGTCCTGACGTTCTCTTTTTATTTGTTGCGGATGTCGATCCATATATATCCTCTAATATTAATTGAAATTTCGGAGGCGAAGTTATCTCGTAATGCATCACTTCACCAAAAGAAAAATACGTTGAATTGCGTGCATTATAATGGTTATATTATACAGATTATGAAACGATCACTCTTACAGATTTTAGTTTTGCTTTTACCCCTTACATTCATTTCAACAGGGTGCGATAAAATATTCGGCAATAAAAATAATTTTGTTTATTCGACTTCCTTTGAAAAGAATGAAAAAATGGATCAATGGGAAAATGGAGATAAGGCGGAATTTCAAATGGCAGCACCAAAGGGCGGAGGCAAAAGATCTCTTTTTGTATCCGGTGGTTGCGTAATTCCCCACATGGTACTCGATTTAGGAAAGATTGTATCTGAAGAACTATTTACTGTTAAATTTATGGGTAAGGTACTTTCTAACGGTGGGTCTGTTTCATTAACCGCTGTAAAAGATAATTCTGAATGGGTTGACTTAGGTTCAGTTTATTTATCTGAACCAAATTGGAAAGAATATTTACTAAAGTCAACCGCTCCTACACCAATCGGGTATAATTTAAAAATCCAGATGAGCTCCGGAGGATTTATTGCCGGCGGCATGCTTATCGATTTATTGGAAATTGATGAACTGAATTAATCCTATTTTTTCCCAAAACCTGTGACATTCGTCACAACCAATGAATGTAAACCATCGTAATTTTACCTTTTCCATCTATCCCTTTTTAGATTGTACTTTCTCCCATGAGTAAAACCGATCATCTACGCAATGTTCCTATATTTACGGACCTTTCAGATTCAGATTTAAAAAAGATTGCAACCAAAATGGTTTCCCGCGATTATGAAAAAGGGCAAATGATTCTTTTGGAAGAAAGCGCAGGAGAAACTTTTTTTATTATCACCGCCGGGGCGGTGAAAGTAACACGCCTCAGTGATGACGGGCGGGAAGTCATCCTGGCTGTATTGGGAGAAAGCGACTTTTTCGGAGAAATGTCTTTACTGGACGGAGAGGGTAGATCAGCCAATATTGTGGCAAATGAAGATGCGAAAGTATTGACTTTATCCCGACGGGATTTCCTTGATTGTTTGGAAACATATCCAAAAATTGCCATTGCACTTTTAGAAGAACTGGCAGTTCGATTACGGAAAAGCGATCAACAAATCGAAAGTCTATCATTGAGCGATTCTGAGCAGCGGATTGGCATTACACTGATACGGTTAGCCGAAGAACGGGGTACCATAAAACGTGGGGATGTGACTGTTCAAAATTTACCTTTTCAACAGGATATTGCTAATATGGCCGGGACATCCAGGGAAACAGTTTCCCGGACTTTAAAATTGCTGGAAGAAAAAGAGTTGGTTAAACGAGATGGCAGCGATATTACGATTTTTAATTTTAATGCTTTCCGGCAAACTTTCTCTTAACTACTTTTTCAAAGCCTTCTTTTAATTAATACATAAGTACAATGGACTCCGATACGCTGGATCGAATTCGATCGAACGATCATCGCACCCTTTCCAGGGTGATCAGTCAAATAGAAAATGACGGTGATATTCCTGACTCATTTTTTAAGGATGTTCATACTATCGAAAATCAGGCCTTGAGAATTGGTATTACGGGGCCTCCCGGTGCAGGAAAAAGCACCCTGACCAATTTATTAATTCAGCAATATATCGATGACGGGAAAAGTGTGGGCGTGGTGGCTGTAGATCCCACCAGCCCTTTCACCGGCGGTGCGCTACTGGGCGATCGTGTTCGGATGAACAATTATATTTGGGATGATAATGTTTTTATTCGGAGCATGGGATCTCATGGCGATTTGGGTGGATTGGCACGGAAAACCCAGGATGTGGGAGACATTCTCTCTGCCAGCGGTAAGGATGTGGTCATTATTGAAACGGTGGGTGTAGGCCAGGGCGAGCATGATGTGGCCAAAGCAGTTGATTTAACATTAGTTTTATTGGTTCCGGAATCTGGAGATGAAATTCAACTGATGAAAGCTGGTTTAATCGAAATTGGAGATATGTTTGTTATCAATAAATCTGACCGAGAAGGGGCGGGGAGATTAGCTCAAACTTTAAAAAGTATGCTTCATACATTTACAAAAAAGGGAAAATTGGAACCGCCGGTTTATAATACGTCTGCGGATCGAAATGAAGGAATCGCTGATCTCTACAACGCCCTGAATGAATTACTATCAGTGATGGAATCAAAAGGAATCTTGATTCAAAAACAATTAGACCGACATAGAAACCGGGTGTATAATTTAATTCAGGATAGACTCCTTAAAAAATTCTGGACGCCGGAACGGTTAGATCAATTGGAAATATCCATCAATAATTTGGAAACCACCCAAACTTCTCCCCACGAAGTAGCGAGTATTTTATTGAATAAAGCTCATGAGTAAAAAACAAAACTCAATGCCATTCCTTGATCATTTGGAAGAATTACGCTGGCGGCTTGTGAAGTCCTTGGGATCCATTCTATTGGGTGCTGCGATCACCTTTTTCTTTATTGATTCCCTGATTGATCTTTTAATCCGGCCTACACGAGATTTATCATCTCCCATGGATTTACAGGTGTTGAAAGTTCAAGGAATGTTTATGATAAAGTGGGGGATTGCCATTATCGGTGGTGTGGTCCTTGCTATACCTGTTTTAACATACCAGTTGTGGAAATTTATCGCACCAGGTCTTTACCTAAATGAAAAGAAATATGCAGTTCCATTAATCATTTTTACATACTTATCCTTTCTTATCGGATTGATATTCGCCTACACGGTCATGATTCCAATTTCACTGGAATTTTTTACTTCAGTAGGAATGACGGGAATTGATAATAATTTTTCTATTAATTATTATTTCAATTTTATTACGTGGCTCATGGTTGGTAGTGGATTCATTTTTGAATTACCCGTATTGGTATTTATTCTGTCAATCATCGGATTATTAACACCGGCATTTATGAGCCATTACCGCCGACATGCGGCTGTGGTTATTTTAGTTTTAAGTGCATTTATCACACCTCCAGATCCTGTCAGTCTCATTTTAATGTCCATACCCTTGTTGGCTTTATTCGAATTGAGTATTGGTGTGAGTTGGCTGGTAAATCGGAAAAAACATGGGTAATTTCAACCAGTGAAACAAGAACTCAAAACGCTAAAACTCATTACCAAACCCATATTCGAGGATATCAAACTTTTCGAAGAGGAATTTCGGAACGCACTACGTTCGGAGGTTCGGTTAATCAATCTGGTTGGTAAATATATCATTCGCCATAAAGGAAAACATATTCGGCCCGTCTTAACCATACTTGCATCCAGAGTTTGCAGTCAACCCACGATTAACAGCTATAAAGCCGCAGCCATGATTGAGTTGCTCCATCTGGCCACATTGATCCACGATGATGTGGTTGACGAAGCAGAAAAACGTCGTGGTTTTCCTTCAATTAATCGAATATGGAAGAATAAAATAGCTGTTCTAATGGGCGATTTTATTTTAAGTAAAACATTGATTAATATGGTGGGATTAAAAGATTTCGCTGCATTGCAGCTCATTGCGGATACGGCGGAAAAACTTGCAGCAGGTGAAATCCTCCAGGTTGAAAAGGCATTAACTCGATCCATGACTGAAGAAGTTTATTACGATATGATTTATCAAAAAACCGCATCCCTTATGTCCACCAGTTGTGAACTGGGTGCAATCACATCCACAGGGAAAGATAAAGACAGGAAAGCCATGGTTACCTACGGGACAAAATTGGGAATGGCATTTCAGGTGAAAGATGATTTATTCGATTTATTGGGCAGTGAAAACCAAACGGGAAAAGATATTGGCGCCGATGTGAAACGAAATATGGTCACATTACCATTGATTCATACGTATGAAAAACTTTCAAAGGCAGAAACACGGCAAGTGAAAAAAATATTATCTCTAAAAAAGAAATCCTCCGCTGATTTAAATGATTTAAAAATAATCGTAGATAGGGCCGGTGGATTCAATTACGCTGAACAAAAAATAGAGGAATTTAATCACCAGGCATTGGATGCTATTTCACCATATCCGGATTCACCCTACAAGCAATCCATGGTAGATTTGATTAGTTTTAACGCACAGCGTACAGGATAACCGCCATGCCCGACCCACGGACCATTCTGGTCCTTCGTTTCAGTTCAATCGGGGATATTGTCCATACCACATCGGTTATTGGCACCTTAAAAAAATATTTTCCTGAATCTAAAATTGACTTTATGACTTTGTCTAAATTTGCACCATTGTTGGAAGGTCATCCATTGATTAACAAAGTCCACGCTGTTGATATAAATGCAGGATATACACAACTTCGTCGAACAGGTTTCGAAATGGAAATGATGGAATATGACTTGGTCATTGATCTCCATAATACAACCCGGTCCCAGATAATTCGATGGGGATTTATAACCACAAGGCATGTCCATATTAGAAAACCCCGATGGAATCGGTTTAAATTATTTGCTTTCCATAAAAATGATTTCCCGAACAACTTCACGGTACGGTCCTGGCTCCATGAACCGATTCAATATTTATTGCCAGAAAATTATACCCTAGAACATTCACAATTATTTGTTTCGGAAGCTGAAACAATAAGTGCTTCGGAATTATTAAAAAATGTTGGTTTAAATGGAAATTATTTTGTGGTGACTCCAGGCGCAGCTTGGGCCCAAAAGCGTTGGACAGCAGAACAATATGCTGAAGTAATTGACCAATGTGCCAATGAGTTTAATCTGCAGTCTATATTGATTGGCGGTGTGGGTGATGATATTTGTGAAAGTATTAAAAATTCTGCAGATTCCAAGGTGATAGATCGCCATGGAAAAACAAATTTAAGAGAATCATTGGCCATTATCAGTCAAGCCGAATTTGTTCTTGGCAGTGATACGGGATTTCTCCATGCAGGAGAATCCTTAGGTATTCCTGCCGTCACCCTGTTGGGACCCACATCTAGAGAGACTGGGGCAGGTGTATTTTTAGAGAAGTCCAAAGTAGTTGAGAATAATCGTTTATGGTGCAGACCTTGTTCTCAAAATGGAAGCATTCCCTGTTACCGAAAAGAACAATATTGTATGAGCGGTATTGAAACTCATCAGGTTTTATCGGCAATATCCAACCTGGGTATATCATGATTTTTTGGAAAATTATTTATAACATAATTCTCCTGCCATCACTCATGATTTTTGGCATTGTTGGCTCATTGTTTAATAAAAAAATCCGAGATGGAATGATCGGGCGATTACGGACATATAGAGAGTTAAAATTATTTATGAAACGGATTGGCAGTGGTAAAACGATCTATTGGTTTCACGCAGCTTCTCATGGTGAATTTGAACAGGTGAAACCGGTTTTGGCAGGACTTAAGGAAGTTGAACCCCATTCCTTGGCAATTGTGAGTTTTTTCTCACCATCCGGTTTTCACCATGTGAATGATGAGCATATTGACTGTAAAGTATATTTACCCATTGACTTACCATGGGTTGTGAAAAAATGTTTCAACATTGTTCAACCCAAAAAATTAATTCTCGCCGCTTATGATGTATGGCCTAATTTAATTTGGCAAGCAAAATCCATGGGTATTCATTCTGCTTTATTTGCTGCTCGATTTTCTGAGAATACCTCCAAACTTTCCCCCGGTGTTCGAAATTTTTATCAAAATGTTTATGGGTGTTTTTCAGCTATATACACGATTTCTGCCCAGGATCATGATCGTTTACAACACATACTTTACCCCACTGGCCAGCCAATCGTACGTGTATTAGGTAATCCACGGTATGATCAAGTTAAACAGAAAGCGGATAAATTTACAGCAGAGCGGACTGAATCTGTACTTCTGCGTCCAAAGCGGCTATTGGCAGGGAGTATTCACGCAGAAGATGAAAAAATTATTCAGGGGTCTATTGTGAGTCTCATGAATGAGATTGAAGATTTATCTCTTGTCTGGGTTCCTCACGAACCGACAGAAAGAAATGTATCTGCAGCAGAATCATTTTTTCAATCCAATCATTTTTCCACTGCCAGGTTGGGATATAAAAATCCCACCGACCTTGATGCGCGCGTGATTATTGTGGATACGATTGGTCGTTTGTCCCAACTCTATTGGGATGGACAAGTTGCTTACATTGGGGGCGGATTTTCTACCGGCGTGCATAATGTCATGGAACCGGCCATTGCCCGTCTTCCCGTTTTCTTTGGGCCTCGTTATAATAATTTTATAGAAGCAGAAGAACTTATTGCCGATGGAGGTGGGTATTCAATTGAGTCTGGAACCGATCTTTTTCTTGGGGTAAAACAATTATTTGAAGATCGAAATGCATTCCTAAAAGCGAGTTATGCGGCTACGGATGTGATTCATCGTAATTTAGGCTCATCTACACGAATCGTACGTAATTTGATTCATGACTGATTCAATTTCCTTTAAACTGAATTTTCAAAAATTTGATCGTTCTTCGTCTTTCTCTTTTTCGCCAGGGCTCCATGTGATTTATGGAGAAAGCGGGTGTGGAAAAACCCAGTTTATCCGAACCATGGCCGGGTTTGATTCTGAGGGTGATTCTAACTTTTCTTTTGATGAAATATTGATACCAGATACTATCCAGATTGTTTTCCAAAATCCTGAAAACCAGATTTTATCCCATACCCTGGAATCAGAATTGGCATTCGGTTCTGAAAATCAATTTACAGATACGAAGATACTTCATAAAAAGCTCTCTGAATTGAAAAGTGATTTACCCATGATTATAGATTGGCACCGCCATCCTGCCACCTTGAGTGGTGGAGAAATGGAAATGCTAAACCTTGTGACGGCGTTTAGTACCGATCCAGATGCTATATTTATTGATGATGGCCTTTCTTTCCTGAATGAAAATGCAAAATATCATTGGGTAGAATGGATTCGAAATAAAATATGTAACGGACAAACCGTTTTGTGGTTTACTTCGGACCCGAATGATTTAAAATATGGAGAAACACAATGGGAATTGAGTCTTTCCGATCTAAATGTCTTTAATCCTGAATCAGATATTACCGATTATGATTATCACCATCCCGCAGGTAAGTTGTCATTAATAATAAAAAACATAGACTTTCAATATGAGGGGGATAACACTCGAATACTGAACCACTGTTCCTGTGAAATCAGCAAGGCACGTGCGATCGGTTTAATTGGTAAAAACGGGTGTGGGAAAACCACGCTCTGCAAATTAATAACAGGAATATTTGTTCCTGACCAAGGTGAAATAAACCTGAGTATTGATGGCAAAATACCCCAAATTGCAGCATTAGATCAATTCCCGGAACGCATGCTGGGTCCCGACACCTTAGATTCACTCTTGACTGAATTGATTGTGAATAAAAAAATGAATCCTCGGTTATTGAATAAATGTATCAATCGTCTTTATTCATACCAGATTAATTTGGAAATGGTAAAAGATCAATCTGCATTGGATATCCCATGGTCAAACCTACGGATGGCATTGATAATTATCTTAGCCCACTGTGAATATGACGTCTTGATTTTAGATGAACCAACCTTTGGACTGGGATGGAATCAAAAGTTAATTTTAAGTCAATTTTTTAAGGAAATGCTCACCCAAAAGCATTTGATTCTCATATCTCATGATAAACAATTTGTTTCTGCACATTGCGATTTCATTTTTGATTTAGATTCAATGTCAGTTAAAGACAACCAAGGAATTTTAGCTCATGTCAAATAAACCTAAAATTATGGATCCCACTCGAATTTTAACTGTGGCGAATATGATTAGTCTTGGGAGGGCACTATTAGCCATACCCATTATTCATACATTGCAGGATCCCGCAATGGGGACAACCACATTCTTATTAATTATTCTTGCAGTTCTTTCTGATACTCTGGATGGCTGGTTTGCCCGAAAAGCCCATGAAGTAACCCATTTTGGAAAATGGTTAGATCCTATTGCTGATTTTGCCTGTATTATATCTGTGGTTGGTTACTTAACTCTTGTGGGTCGATTTCCGGGTTGGTTTTTTATTTTTTATATCGTTCGGTATGTGGCTATTGCGATTCCCGCCATATATCTATTGAATTACAGCCATTTTATTTTAAGTGCTAATTGGTGGGGGAAATGGGCTGCAGGCATAACAGCTATGGCGCTAATGGTTCATATTTGGCCCTGGCAGGCTTTTCCCTGGATGCAGGAGGTAACGATTTATATTGCTGCTGTTTTACTTTCGATCAGTTGGATCGTATATATCCGCACATTCATTCAAAAGTTTAAAGCGATATAAAAAATGGCCTTTATGGGGAAGATTTTTCAGGCGCTCCGGCGGACCCGTGAATCTGTTTCTGATGCTTTTGAGTCAGTGATCAAAAGTAAAGTCAGTCCAGAATCAATGGAAGAATTGGAAGATACACTCATTTCTGCAGATATGGGATTTTCTACAGCAGAGACCGTGTTGGAAGTGGTTGAGAAACACCAAAAAAAGGGGTTCATCAACAGAGTTGAATCTTATCTTATTTCTGAATTACCTGATAGAAAAAATGTTGAATTATCGTTTGAAAAATCCGTTGTGCTTATGGTGGTGGGGGTGAATGGAACCGGGAAAACAACATCTGCAGCGAAATTAGCAAATTATTATAAATCATTTGGGAAAAAGGTCATGTTAGTTGGGGCCGATACGTATCGCGCTGCAGCGGCGGAACAATTGAAAATATGGGCCAAACGTGTAGATGTAAATATTGTGTGTAATGAGCATTCTCAACAACCATCTGCAGTATTGTATGATGGGGTAACCGCTGCAAAGGCCCAAGGAGCTGAAATTGTTATCGTGGATACGGCAGGCCGATTACACACGGTTAAAAATCTGATGGCTGAACTTGAAAAAATGTATAGAGTAGTTCAATCAAGATTCCCGGAATACGAAATTCATTCACTCATCACATTAGATGCCAGTTTGGGTCAGAATTCACTCATTCAGGCGCGGGAATTTGCCAATACAGTGCAAGTAGATGGGGCCGTGCTGACTAAAATGGATGGTACCGCAAAGGGTGGAATCATATTTCCCTTATATAAAGATTTGAAAATTCCGGTAACGTTTATAGGTGTAGGTGAAGATCTGGATGATTTAATCGTCTTTGATCGGACCGAATATGTTCAAGGATTGCTGGGGACGGCTGAAGATCGATGAGCCAACCAAATCAAAAGTTGAATATGGTCAGTTTGGGCTGCGCCAAAGCATTAGTGGATTCAGAATTACTTTTAGGCGGATTGAAGAATGCCCAATTTGAAATAACTCAGGAACCGGAGGATGCAGATACCATTGTGGTAAATACATGCGGATTTTTAGATATTGCACGAGAAGAATCCATTGAAACAATTCTACAAGCAGCTGAATTAAAGAAAACTGGGCAATTAAAACAATTGGTGGTGATGGGGTGTCTATCTGAACGATATCCAGAAGAATTGGCTAAAGAAATCCCTGAAGTGGATCGTTTTTTTGGCAGTAAAGATATTCATCAGGTGTCCTCTTTTTTAACAGGGAAACCCTTTTCAAAAGATGATCCTTTATTTTATAGATCTTTATTAACACCCAGTCATTATGCCTATTTGAAAATTGCAGAAGGGTGCGATAATGGCTGTTCGTTTTGCAGTATTCCCATCATGCGAGGTCTCCAAAAAAGCAGACCCATTGATTCTATTATGTGGGAAGCAGAAAAACTGGTCGATCAAGGCATTAAAGAAATGTTGGTCATTGCCCAAGATTCAACCAGCTATGGATGGGATTTAAGTCCAAAAAAATATTTAAGTGATTTGATCAAAGAATTGGATACTCTGGATATTGAATGGATTCGCCTTCATTATGCTCATCCCGCCCATTTATCGCTACGGATTATTAATGCCATGGCCAAAGCCAAAAATGTATGCCGATATTTGGATATGCCTATTCAACATGGATCTGATGCCATATTAAAGTATATGCGGCGCGGATTGGGGCAAGACGGCATTCGAAAACGGATAAATCAGTTAAGAGAAGCCATACCTGATATTCGCATTCGGACTACCTTAATTGTGGGATATCCAGGAGAGACCGAAGACGAATTCAAACAACTTTATGATTTTATTGAAGAAATGGCATTTGACCGAATGGGTGTATTTACCTATTCAGAAGAAGAGGGCACTATAGCCGAAGCATTAAAAGATGATGTACCCTTTGCCGTAAAGAATGAACGAAGAGCTGAAATTATGGATTTACAGGCCAACATTAGTTCAGAAAAAAATAATACCATGATTGGCCAAACATTCAAAGTGTTGGTGGATAAAAGTGGCGAGACCGTTTCTGTAGGGCGAACAGAATATGATTCACCGGAGATTGATAATATTGTGCATATTAATTCAGCAGTACCCAAAGGTGATTTTGTGGATGTAAAGATTGAATCGGCTAACGAATTTGAATTGATTGGAAGTCCCATTTAAGTATAGCAGAGGTCAGGCATGCCGTACCTTTACTATTTGTCTAATATATATACATCTTTCCCACCCACAACTGTTCTCATTACCTTCGAATTCAAAATTTCATCTGGTGTAACAGTTAAAAAATCCACTGAATGGACGACAAAATCTGCATATTTACCCATTGAAATTGATCCGGTAATATCTTCTCGAAATGCAGCATAGGCATTATTGATTGTATAACATTGTAATACTTCTTCCACGTTGAGGCGTTCATCAGGATACCAGCCGTCAGGGTTTTTACCATCCCGAGTATGGCGGGTAATGGCTGCGTAAATACCTTTTATGGGACTCAATGGGGCTACAGTCCAATCGGAACCAAATGTGAGATTGGCGCCGCTTTTAAGTAAAGTATTAAAATAATAGGTTCGGGAAAGTCGGTCTGGATCTATCCGTTTATGGGCCCAGGAGGCATCGTCAAACACATGGTAAGGCTGCATAGATGGAATTATATGTTCATCCGCAAACCGATTAACGGCAGATTTAGATAAATGTTGTGCATGCTCAATTCTGGGTCGCCGATCTCTTTTGCCATTTTCTTGCCGGATTTCTGCAAATTGGTTTAGAATCCAATCATTGGCACGATCACCAATGGCATGAACCGCATGCTGAATATTTGCTCTATCTGTTTCCCGGAGAATCTTTTTGAACATAGTCGTATCTTCTAAAGTAATAATGCCTCGAGTCGAAGGGTCATCTAAATATGGGTCATACATCCAACCGGTACGAGAGCCGAGAGATCCATCAATCATACCTTTGATGCCGTCCCACCGTAACCAATCATCTCCGGGCCCATGGGTTTCTACTCGAGAAAGAATGCGCTCCCAGTTGGTATACCAGGGGAAAGCCTTGATCCGAATCTTCAGCCAACCATCCTCTTTCGCCCGAATATAGGTTTCCAAATCTTCCCAACTTCCCATATCATGCACTTGGGTGACACCAATTGATAATGCAAAATCCATGGCTGCTTGAAACGCCCTATCCAATTCACCTTGTGTTTTTGGTGGTTCTGCCCGACTGATGAGGCCCATGGCTTCATCTTTAAAAACACCCGTAGGATTTCCATCTTTGTCCTTTATGATGATGCCGCCAGCAGGACTGGATGTTTGTCGATTTACATTGGCTAAATCCATTGCTTTTTGGTTTGCCAAGGACATGTGACCATCTAATCGTCCGATATGAACAGGAATATTAGGGATAACATCATCAATCCAGGATTTATCTGGTAATTCACCACCCCATAATTCATGATCCCAATTTCCATTTAACATCCATGCACCATCGGGTAAGTTTTGAGCAAATTCTTTAATGCGTCTCTGAAATTCTTTTTTACTGGAAACTTCCCGGAGATTTACACTAAAAATTTGAAATCCACCCCACATAAAATGGGTATGATTATCCATGAGCCCAGGGGTGACAAATGCACCTTTAAGATCGATTTTGTCCGTTTGATCTCCAGCCAGTATCATGGCGTTTTCATTGTTTCCAACAAAAATAATTCGATCTTGAAATACCGCAATGGCTTCTGCGAATGGATTGTCTGAATCACCTGTCCAGATGTTTCCGTTATAATACACTTTGTCCACTTCCGGCATTGAGCATGCAAATATGAATAAAAGAGTTGAAATGAGAATATGTTTTTTCATGTTGTTTCCATTTGTTTTAACAGTTTTCGGCCACGGGAGCGCATGGCACCAGATCCCGTTTTCGTCAAATCTTGAATGATGGGAAAGATTTGATTTTTTAATTCTTTGTTTCCATTTGATAAATCGACCATGGCCTGCATGGAGAATGTGACCAAAATCCTGCTTTTGTTTTTTAATAAAGATTCAAACACGTAAATCAATTGCTCTTTTTCTTTTTTCGATAATGATAATCTGGGAATGATCTGAGCCAAATGCCACAATACTTCTTGCTGATTCGATTTCCCTAATAGGTCTATTAAGAACCTTTTATGAGGTGCCAGCCATTTGGGCTGAGTGTAAGTTAGTTTTTCGACAGCATCCGCAGAACGCATGGCAATGAGTTCATTCTCGTGGGGCATTCCTTTGATTAAAATTGAAAATAAGAGCGGATCTTTCTGGACAGTGTCAATTGCCTCTTTTACACCCAATACCATTCGTTTGTCGCCATGAGATAGAGATTTTAGTAAGGGATGCAAGTTATTGATAAATGGTATAGACCACGGTAGGTAAATCTCGATTTTGTGGATTATGAATTGTTTTTTCTAAAGCCATATCATTTCTTTCAGCCACTTTACGAGATGACCAATGATCGGAGGCCATATAAGAACAAAGTTTTTTTAATCTCATGGATTGGAATCCATATTCTTTTACAGCTTGTGCCGCTTCAATGGCATAGCCATTTCCCCAATAATCTTTATTCAAATGGTATCCAATTTCGTATTCATTCTTTCCATCAATATCTTGAATTGTAATACCACAATCACCAATAAATGTATTTTTTGATTTTAGTATGATGGCCCAAAGTCCGCATCTTATTGATTTATACCACTCCAAGTTTTTATCAATAAATTGTTGTACGTCTGATTTTGTATAGGGTGCAGGGTAGAAGGACATGGTTTCGGAGCAAGAAAGCATTAGATAAAGTGAATCAAAATCATCCTGGATAATCTCTCGAAGTTTGAGTCGCTTTGTCTCCAATATCCATTTCATTTTTGGTTATAATAATTTTTGATTTCCTTGGCATATTTCATCATTAAATCATTAGGGATAGGAAGTAGAAGATTGTATTGGGCAATTTTCCATTCAGTACCGACTATTTTTAAAACGCCTGTACCGCGGAAATCTCCGTATTTTTTATTTGTCAGTACTTCATCAAACCAGACTGTTTTACCATCATCGGAAAAGAAAATATTTCTTGCAGTCATGATATAAGTCCAGCCAGGACCCTTTTCGAATATAGGCATTCCGTATGCTTTAAATTCTTCTATATTCCAGCGCTCGGACATATCCGTTCCAAAGAAGATTGCATCCTCAGAAAAGAGATTAAAGTATTTTACGTTGGCTGTGGAGGCGTAATGGTGAAGATTGTTTAATACTTTATTTACTTCATCAATGGAAGCGGTATTTTGTGTAAAAGCAGTTGAAAAAATAAAGAATAATAAAATAAATCTTCTCATAATAATGTCCTTATTTGTTACTTATTAATTCTCCACATCCGTAATAAAAAAGGTTGCCTCATCGTCAACCATTTCTTTATCCCAATCTATAAATATTTTTTTTGGATTTCCATAAGTATTATCATACTGAATCTCATACTGAGCCGCTTCTTCTATAACCGTTTTGGATAAATTGAATAATGAATTAATGGTATGCCAGTCGCTGATTTTTAGATTTTTTGGCGGCAGATTATCATTGGTAAATAGCACAGAAATGACTGAATCATTCCGTACGGATACCTGGACTTCCCGTGTCCACTCATCTATACATTCACACACGGCATAAAATTTGTATGTATATTGAGCCATTTCCATAGATTGCCATTTATTCCAGTTTTTTTGCCAGGTGATAAGATCAGAATCCGGTTCGTTGTCGCAGGCAAAAATTAAGAATAGGAGAACTAAACAAAATTTTGATGGTTTATTCATTGCTCAATTTCCAATGGAATGATCTCAAATTCCACTAAATCTACCCATTTTTTTATCCACGAATCAAACAGGGAGGGTGTGTCTGTCTCCATAAGTTGAAAACAACGATTGCCATCCTTTTCAAGCCAACTGTTTATAAAAGTAAGTCCTTCAGGTAAAAAACGTCCGGCACTATTAAATCGTTCATAAGCTTGATCCTTTTTACCAGATTTGAATGTTTCAATGACCATGTATTTCATTGTGTGTCAATCGATGATGGCTTGGTAAATAAGGGTTCTCAGTTTATCATGGTCATCAATGTTTTTTGCAGGTATTATCTGGGTGAAATATACAACGACCAGTTCTTCTTCAGGATCAACCCAATAGGTGGAATGGTATGCACCGCCCCACCCAAATTCCCCATGTGACCCCAAAGTACCCCGTTTCCCCAGATCTTTCACGATTGAAAAACCCAATCCAAAACCCATGCCATTTGTCCACGGAAAATTGACTGAACCCAAATGGTCAACCGTCATGAGTTCAACACTTTTTCTGCTAAGAATCCGTTGTCTATTGAAGATACCGCCATTGAGCATCATTTGGAGAAAGAAAGCATAATCTTCAGCAGTGGATAATAGACCGGCACCGCCGGAAAAACTTTTCCGCGGCCCGTTTATGTAGTGCCCCTGACCGATCATGCCTGCACCATTCCTTTGCCCGGGATCTGGGGAGAGGGAAATGCCATTCTCTGTCGATGAATAAACAGTGGCAAGGCGATTATGTTTATTTGCCGGTAGATAAAAATGAGTGTCGGCCATTTTAAGCGGTTTAAAAATTTCTGTTTCTAAAAAATGATCCAATGAAAGACCGGAAACAACTTCAATCAGGGCTCCCAATATATCGGTACTTAAACCATAAACAAACCGTTCTCCCGGTTGGGCATCCATCGGGAGGGAGGCAAATCGTTTTACAGTGGCTTGAATGGGTTCGTCTCTATGGGCGAAATACCATCCCATAATGTCAGCTTTTTCCCATTGATCTCTACCGGGGCCAAATCCCCAACCTATTCCTGCCGTATGGGTGAGAAGATCCCGAATAGTAATTTTCCGATTGGCGGGAACGATTTTATACGCATCTTCTGTTTTCACCGCAACTGTGGTTGAATTGAATTCTGGAATATATTGGCCCACGGGGTCGCTAATCAACAATTGCCCTCTTTCTTGAAGTATCATGATACCTACACTGATAATAGATTTAGTCTGAGAGGCGATCCGGAAAATGTCATCTATTTCCATTTTGTCTTTTGACTCTAAATCTCGATAGCCAAATGCATCAAGGTAGGCGATTTTTCCATGACGCAGGACAAGTGTAACGCCACCAGACAGTTGATTATTAAATACATAGGATTCCATTTGTTCTGTAAGCTTCTCCAGTCGTTTGCTGGACATACCCACAGATTCGGGCTGAACTTGGCGTAATGGTTGGGCAAATACAATAGAGAGGAAAAACAATCCATATATAATCGTTTTATTGACGCGATTGAATATTGGCATAGGTATCATACTCCCTATTTACTTAATGGTGCAAATCCCGTTGGTGGTTTCCGATGGTGGGTGGCTTGTTCAAAGTTATATACAAAGCCCATGATTCTGGGTTCATCAAAATGACGGCCGATAAATGTAATACCTGCTGGTAATCCATTTTTTGTGAAACCGGAGGGTACGGTGATCGCCGGCATTCCCGTATGGGGAGAAATATATTGGCTGTTATCTCCAGCGGGACTGTCCATATCCCCAACAAGGCGAGGTGGGTTGCTCCATGTGGGATAAACGAAAGCATCAATATTTGCTGCATCCATGGCATCATTCACCGCTATTGAGAATGCCACATTCTTGGGTGAGTTGTAGAGGTCAATGCAAATGGGATCCCGTTCATCCGGCGGAATCGTTTTCTTGAGGCTACCCTCAAGCATTTTTTCCACATAGGGTAAATACAAGCCGGAATCCTTTACATCCTGGAGTGACTTAACCGGTGTATTATCTCCGAGAGTGGCGAGGTAGTTATTTACATCGTGTCGAAATACATTACACCAAATGCCGTCAATCAATGCATCGTAATTGGGAATATCAAATGGGTCGACAATTTCTGCACCCGCCGATTTTAAATCTGAAATTGCTTTTTCGGTTATTGAAATAATTTCAGAGTCCGCAGTGGGCGTATCAATATATCGACGAAGAACACCAATCCGTGCACCTTTCAAACTGTTGGAGGATAAATATTGTAAATAATCATCTGCGATTTTGCCTTGAGATCGTTTTGTGATGGGATCTTTTGGATCATAACCGGCGATCACTTCATAAATGCGAACGGCATCTTCGACGGTTCTGGCGAATGGACCTCCAATATCATTCCGCAGCATGAGGGGAATGATGCCGTCACGGCTGGTGGCACCCATGGTGGATCGAATACCAACAAGGTTATTATGAGACGATGGACCGCGTATGGAATTCCCTGTATCCGTACCTAAACCGGCCAAGGCCAAATTGGCGGCTACTGCAGCAGCTGTGCCTCCACTGGATCCTGCGGGAACCCGGGATAAATCGTAAGGGTTTCGGGTAATACCAGCAATTGAACTTTCTGTTTTGTAAGCACTAAATGCCCATTCAGCCATATTGGATTTTCCCAGTACAATGGCGCCGGCCTCTCTAATTTTTGCTACTTGAAAGGCATCATCAGGTGCAATGGATCCTTTCATAGCCAAAGATCCCCCTGTAGTAGGTAAATCGTAGGTATCGTAATTGTCCTTTACAATGATAGGAATTCCATGGAGGGGGCGAAGTAACCCAGTCTTTTTATACTCAGCATCTAGTTCGTCGGCTATTTTTAATGCATTTGGGTTTACCACAACAATGGCATTGAGTCTTGTGGATTGATCGTATGTTTCGATTCTATCCAGATACATTTGAACCAATTGCCGTGCCGTTAAGTCACCGTTCTCAAACGCATGGTGCACTTTGGCAATAGTGGTTTCAATGACGTTAAATTGTGTAAAGGTTGGCTTCTTATTGCAAGAAAACGCCCACAAAGAAATAAGAATCATTATAGAAAAAGAAGATTGTATTTTTTTAGGCATAGATTTATGTGGGTTTGTTTGAGGATGTTTAGCTACATATTACCGTTATTTATAATTAATTCATAACCCAATTAGTGAAGTAATGGTTAGTTTTTGGAGTAAGATTATAAAAATAAAAATTCTTGATCTCTGCCATTGTATCCTATGAGTTAACCGAGGTAAATTTGCCGATATGACAGAGTTTCAAATTCAATCAGACTTCAAACCCCAAGGGGATCAACCCCAGGCAATTGATGGATTAGTCAAAGGCCTGAATAATGGGGATAAGCATCAGGTGTTACTGGGGATTACCGGTTCAGGGAAAACATTTACCATGGCAAATGTGATTCAGGAAGTCCAGAGACCGACCCTTATTATATCTCATAATAAAACATTGGCTGCCCAATTGTATGGCGAATTCAAACAACTCTTCCCAAATAATGCGGTTGAGTTTTTTATCAGTTATTATGACTATTATCAACCGGAAGCCTATATGCCAATTACAGATACATTTATTGAAAAAGATATGTCTGTGAATGAAGAAATCGACATACTCAGGTTAAAGGCCACCAGTTCACTTTTAGAACGAAAAGATGTAATTGTGATTAGTTCTGTTTCCTGTATATATGGTATTGGATCACCCGAAGAGTATCGAGATAAAGTAATTCATTTGAAGAGAGGAACAGAGTTAAATCGAAAAGATTTTCTAAAAAAATTAATCAACATACATTATCTGAGAAATGATTTGACATTCGAACGGAGTACATTTCGTGTCCGTGGTGATGTGATTGAATTATATTTAGCTTACGAAGAAGTGGGTATTCGAATAGAATTATTTGGAAATACAATTGACCAAATTACCCGATTCGATCCATTAACCGGTGAAATATTGAAGGAAATGGATTCTGATTTTATATATCCAGGCAAACATTTTGTAACTGACCAAGCAACTATCAACAATGTGGTGGGAGATATTCGCCTTGAAATGATCCATCGCCTGGAAGACTTGCGGGGGATGGATAAACTGTTAGAAGCGCAGCGACTGGAGCAACGAACCAACTTTGATCTTGAAATGATGATGGAAGTGGGATATTGTTCTGGAATTGAAAATTATTCTCGATATTTTTCAGGGAGAAAACCCGGAGATCGTCCATTTACGCTCATTGATTTTTTCCCGGATAATTTTATAACCATCCTTGATGAATCTCACGTATCCTTACCCCAGATTCAAGCCATGTATAATGGAGATCGGGCGCGCAAAGAAGTATTGGTAGAGCATGGTTTTCGACTCCCAAGTGCAATGGATAATCGCCCTATGAAAATTGAGGAATTCCATAAGAAGCAGAATCAGGTAATTTATGTGTCGGCTACGCCGGCAGATCGAGAATTAGAATTGGCCAAAGGTGTGGTTGTTGAACAAGTTATTCGTCCCACAGGTTTGTTGGATCCTATAGTCAAAGTGCGAAAAAGTGAAGGTCAGATTGATAATTTAATTGGGGAGATTCGAGAACGAACGGAACGAAACGAACGGATTTTGGTGACAACCTTAACCAAACGGATGGCAGAAGATTTAAGCGAATTTTTACGAGGCGTAAATCTTCGTGTCCGATATTTACACAGTGAAATTGCTACTTTCGAGCGCGTACAGATTCTTCGAGATCTTCGACTCGGGGAATTTGATGTTCTGGTTGGCATTAATCTGCTGAGAGAGGGACTGGATTTACCGGAAGTATCATTGGTGGCAGTGATTGATGCAGATAAACAAGGGTTTCTCCGCTCACGCAGTTCTCTCATGCAGGTGGCCGGCCGGGCCGCACGACACGTGAATGGACAAGTTATACTTTATGGAGACCGTGTGTCTGATGCTATGGAATATTTAATTAAAGAAACCACTCGTCGTCGTGAAATCCAAAAACAGTTTAATCGAGATAATGATGTAAAACCCAAAACTGTTTACAAATCAACAGATGATATTATAGGCACAACTGCCGTGGCAGACTCGATACATGACACCGCGCCTGAACCATATAAAAGCCGACGGGGTGATGATTTCAGCAATATGGATAAAAAGTTGGCTGTAGATATGATGCGGCAGGAAATGCTTGAATCTGCAGAAAATTTAAATTTTGAACGGGCAGCTCGGTTGCGGGATGAAATTACTAAAATGGAAAAAGAAATAGAAAAAGCATTTTAAGACATTCCGCGAAATACGCGAAATATTAATTTGTATCTTTCGCATATTTTTGTTTGATTTCAGGGGAAAAAGGAAACATATGAATATAGAACGAATACAAAAAACATCTGGAATGGTTGGGGGGTCCGATGCCATTCGTGAAGTGCTGGATATGGTTGCTCAGGTGGCACCAATCGACATATCTGTCCTCGTAACAGGAGAATCTGGGACAGGAAAAGAATTGGTAGCGAAAGCACTGCATCAACATAGTAAACGATCTCACCAACCATTGGTAACCGTGAATTGCGGTGCGATTCCGGAAGGGATCATAGAAAGTGAACTTTTCGGTCATAAAAAAGGCGCTTACACGGATGCACGTGGCGATCGAAAAGGGTATTTTGAGACAGCCAATAAAGGAACTATTTTTCTCGATGAAATTGGAGAGACACCTTTAGAAACACAGGTAAAACTTCTTCGTGTGTTGGAAAGCGGAGAGTTTACTCCGGTGGGTGCATCTACGTCCAAAAAAACAGATGTTCGAGTCGTGGCTGCCACCAATAAGAATCTATCTGAATTAGTAGAAGGTGGAAAGTTTCGTCAGGATTTATTCTATCGATTAAAAACAGTAACCATTGATGTGCCTGCACTTCGACATCGGGTAGAAGATATCAATTTATTGGTCGAACGCTTTGCTTTGGAATTCACCCGGGCAAATGATATTGTTTATCGTGGCTTCATACCGGAAGCCATTCGGGTGATGAAAACTAACCCATGGAAAGGTAATATTCGTGAGTTAAAGAATTTTGTGGAAAGTATAATTGTACTTGAAAAAGGGGAGCGAATCACCGTGGAGATGGTTGAACATCATTTAGGAATTGTCATTAAAGAAGGGACACCAAATACTGCCTTACCCATGCTTTTGAATCAGCCGCCGGAGGCTGCAGAACGTGAACTTATTTTACGCCAATTGTTTTTATTGCGTCAAGATGTTGAATTCTTAAAACAATTTGCCACACAGGGAACCATTGTTTCAGATCAAATGAGTGTTCCGATTATTGGTCAGGAAAGTGAGTCGGTTACATCAAGTCTTCACATTAATGCTGAATCAGAATATTTTATACGAAACAGTTCAATTGGAGATATGAGTCTTGAAGATCTGGAACGGGAAGCCATAGAACGCACCTTGAAGTTTTTTCGAAATAATCGGCGGGCAACTGCTAAATCTTTGGGTATGAGTGAACGAACATTATACCGTAAAATTGACCAGTATGGGTTGGAAAGAAAGATAAAGGTTTAATTATCTATATAAATATTTTTCGCCCACAAAAAACGCGAAAGGCACGAAAAGTAAGAAAGGTAGGACCAAATGGAAAAAATATTATTTAAGGACGAAAGTTATAAAATTATAGGTGCTTGTTTTGAAGTCTATAAATCGATGGGTTGCGATTTTTTAGAGGATTTAAATCGAGCACAAGTTTTGAATTATTTGAATGCGACTGGCTTTGAGTTGGGACTACTTGTTAATTTTGGTCACAATCCAAAAATAGAACACGAAAGATTCATTCTCACTGATCATGTTTATGCAAATAAAAAGAAAACTTCCCACGAAATTCATAAATGCCATTTAATATGAAAATTATAAAAATAATCTTGAATCTATTTCGCGTAATTTTGTGCTTTTCGTGGGTATTAATCACTGGCTGTATGTTCTACTCCATGGCCGGGAGCATACCGGCACATATTAATTCTATTGCCATTCCCATTGTAGAAAATCAGACGGCAGAATTTGGTATGAGTGAATCCGTGACGGAAAACTTAATTGAAAAATTTAATGAGGAAAATATTCTTCGGGTGACTGATGAAGATCAGGCCACATCCATTCTTAGAGGTACCATTACTAAAGTGACAGATGCACCTTATACTTTCACAAAGGAAGAGGCAGTGACGGAGTATCGATTCACAGTCCATATGAAAGTAGAGTGGTATGATGTTCGCGAGGATAAGGTCCTCATAAAGAAAAACTTCTCAGGGTGGGGCGCCTATGGACTATCTGGTGATATTAGTACTGATGGGATTGATAATGACAATGATGGTTTAATCGATGGAGATGATAATAATGAATATGGAGACCCAAGGGAATTTGCAACATCAGCGGCAGTGACAAAAATTGCAGAAGATGTTTTGAACGAGATAATGACATCGTGGTAATTTCTTTACTTATTTAATCTAAAGTGTGAGTGTAATGATAACAACAATAAAACAATTAAAAGATTTTGATGGACAGGAAGTTACCCTTAATGGTTGGGTGTATAATATTCGATCTATAGGAAAAATTTGGTTTTTGATTCTTCGTGATGGCACGGGGTTAGTCCAATGTGTCGTTGTGAAGGCAGAAACGGATGAAAATATTTTTAACCTGGAAAGTGAACTGACTCAAGAATCATCTGTGACGGTAACGGGAACGGTTCGGTCAGAACCTCGATCAGTGGGGGGATTTGAGTTGGGTGTGACAAATATTGAAGTCCATCAGATTGCAGATGAATTTCCCATTTCCCATAAGGAGCATGGAACAGACTTCTTAATGAATAACCGACATCTATGGCTTAGATCTAAGAATCAAAATGCGATATTACGTGTTCGTCATCAGGTGGTGAAAGCCACTCGAGACTTTTTTGACGACAACGGATTCACACTCATGGATTCTCCAATTCTTACGGGTAATTCTGTGGAAGGAACCAGTACTTTATTTGAATTGGATTATTTTGACCGATCGGCCTATTTAACTCAAAGTGGACAACTTTATGGTGAAGCCAGTGCTATGGCATTTGGGAAAATATATGTTTTTGGTCCCACCTTTCGTGCAGAAAAATCTAAAACACGTCGTCATTTGACTGAATTCTGGATGGTTGAACCGGAAATGGCATATTGTGATTTGGATGAAAATATGGATTGGGCAGAGAAATATGTGAGTTACGTGGTTCAGTGGTGTTTAGAAAATTGCAAAGAAGAATTAAAAATATTAGAACGGGATACGGCATGTCTTGAAAAAGTGGTACCTCCGTTTCCACGGATCACTTATGATGAAGCAGCCAAAATTCTAAAGGATAAAGGGACGGACTTTACCTATGGTTCCGATTTTGGTGGTAAAGATGAAACGGTTATTTCTGAAAAATTTGACCGTCCTGTCATGATTCATCGATGGCCTGCAGAGATTAAGGCATTTTATATGAAACGTGATAAAGATAATAATGATTTAGCATTGGGTGTAGATATGATTGCGCCCGAAGGTTATGGTGAAATTATCGGTGGCGGTCAGCGGGAAGACGATCACGATATATTATTAAGCAGAATTAAAGAACATAAATTGCCAATTGAGCCTTTCCAATGGTATCTGGATTTACGAAAATATGGGTCCGTTCCTCATTCCGGATTTGGTTTGGGAATTGAGAGAACCGTGGGATGGATTACGGGCGCCAAGCATGTGCGTGAAACGATTCCCTATCCTCGAACAATGTATCGTATCGAGCCCTGATGGGGTATTCTGCCAGGATATCCGTTTTTGGTGGCCGAATCATTGATGAGCAAACATTTTCGGATACAGTAGAAATTGGAAGACTGCTCGCAGCAGAAAACTATTTAGTCTATTGCGGAGGTGGAAAAGGGGTGATGGAAGCGATTGCTAAAGGCGTGAAAGAAGGTGGCGGTACCTGTGTTGGCATTTTAAAGGGACCAGACAAATCGGAAGTTAACGGTCATATTGATATTCCTGTTTCCACTGGAATGGGTGTTGGGCGAAATATAATGTTGGCTTATAATTGTGATGTAGCCGTTGCTATATCCGGGAAGTATGGTACTTTGAGTGAAATCGCATTTGCCTTCCAATTGGAAAAACCTGTAGTCGGATTTGGAACATGGGAATTGGATGATATACATAAAGTAAATACGCCAACTGAAGTAATTAATAAAGTTAACGACTTAATAAATGCAAAATGAATCTTCAGTTCGGATGATCGTTTCCGGGAAAGTCCAGGGGGTGAGTTTTCGCTGGTATTCAGTTAGGATTGGGAGAAACCTGAAGTTGAAGGGGTACGCAAAAAACCTTCCAGATGGGTCTGTAGAAATTCTGGTAGAAGGAAAAACCTCTGATTTGGAAACATTTATTCGAAAAGTGAAAGTGGGTCCAAATTTGGCAAGAGTCGATCATGTGGCAATGGAATGGGGGAACTTAAATAATGCTTTTGACAATTTTGAAATAAGGTATGTATGAAAATTGCCCTTTGTCAGATTAATCCTACTGTAGGTGCCATTGGTCGAAATCGTGATAAAATATCCGAATGGTATCAAAAAGCAATTGATGTTGGTGCTGACCTTGTTGTTTTTCCTGAATTAGTAATCATTGGTTACCCACCTCAAGATTTACTCCTTCGGGAAGATTTTATTCTCGAAGCGAATGAGGCATTATCATGGTTGGCAGCAAATGCCACTGTCCCCATGATCATTGGAAATGCATTTCGTGAAAATGGAAACCTATATAACTGTGCTTTTGTTTGTGGGAATGGGAGAATTATAAATTATTATAAAAAAATGCTTCTCCCAACTTATGATGTTTTTGACGAAGTTCGTTATTTTTCACCCGGAGAAACAACAGGTGTAATAGAAATTGAAATTGAGAGTGAAAAAATAAAAATTGGTTTGCAGATTTGCGAGGATTTATGGGATAAAGATTATGCCTGTAATATAACCGATTCGTTAAAAGAAAATGGCGCACAACTCATGATTAATATTTCCGCATCTCCCTATCGAGCAGATCGATTAACCGATCGCCAAACACTCATCGAAACAAAGGTATCTGAGACTGGACTTTCTTTTTTTTACTGCAATCTTGTGGGTGCACAGGATGAACTTATTTTTGACGGGCAATCCTTGGCTTATGACGGCGGCGGCAAATTAATCGGGCAAGGGAAAGCATTTAAGGAAGATCTTATTATTGTGGATTTAGATCATCCGAAACCAATTATAACAAAACCTGATGTGAGGGAAGAAAAAATATATAATGCACTTGTTTTGGGCGTTCGGGATTATTTTCAAAAGACGGGTCATTCCGAAGCTGTATTGGGTCTGAGTGGTGGCATTGATTCAAGTCTTACTGCATGTATCGCGGTGGATGCATTAGGTGCTGAAAATATCCATGGTGTATCCATGCCTTCACAATATTCCAGTGACCATAGCATGGATGATGCTGAAATACTGGCCCATAATCTGGGGGTAGAGTATCGATCGATTCCCATTGAAACGATTGTAGGACAATTCGGGGATGTACTGACAGAAAGTTTTTCTGGGACAGAATCTGGCGTGGCTGAAGAAAATATCCAGGCACGGATTCGGGGGAGTTTACTCATGGCCCTTTCAAATAAATTTAATTGGCTTGTGTTATCCACAGGAAATAAAACAGAATTGGCCATGGGATACTGCACACTTTATGGGGATATGAATGGGGGTCTTGCTGTTATTTCTGATTTATCAAAGACGGATGTGTATGCACTATCACGATGGGTAAATACAAAGGCAGGTATAGACCGAATTCCAATCAATTCTATAGAAAAACCACCCTCAGCAGAACTGGCACCAGATCAGGTTGATCCCTTTGATTATGATGTGGTCAGTCCCCTAGTCACTGCAATGGTAGAGGATGAAAAATCTCCCACAGAACTCATTGAAGAAGGGGCCGATCCTGAACTCGTTAAAGATATTTCTAGGCGGATTCGCATCAATGAATATAAAAGACGTCAGGCAGCACCGGGTTTACGCGTAACTTCGAAAGCGTTTGGCATCGGCAGAAGGGTGCCGATCGTCAATAAATTTGATGAATTAATACCATGATACGTTATATCTCCACTATTCTCTTAATCATCGTCAGCCTCACTGCCCAAAAACGCACGCCCGCCACCTATTGGGAATCCTTGGAAATAAAAGAAAAAGTAGCATTTATTAATGGGGTCTATGCTGCAGGTGCGAAGTTAAAATATCACCACAAGCAAGAGGTGAAAAAGCAATATAATCAGGATCCAAATTGGGTGGAGCCTTATTATATCGAACGGTTTTATAACATCGTAGATGAGCATCGTTCAAAAGAAGTGGGCTATCAGGTAGATATAGTGGCTAAGGCAATGGATGCTTTTTATTCCAATTATGATAATACAGCGATCCCCTTGTTAGAATCACTTCGGATCGTTTCGTTGGCTCAAGATGGTAAAACAGAAAAAGCTGATTTATATCTATTAAAAGCGCAAAAGCGCTATAAACCATAAAAAGTCCGACAACCCTTCATGGTTGTCGTCATGATTTTCAATCGTACTAATCTACATCAATCAAGGATGATTGACGAACAGGCCGACGCATTATAATCAAGGGGGGAGAATATTATGCATTGATAATATGCATAACTTATGCATATATTCCACTATGCGAACAACATTAGACATAGATAATTCCTTGGTTGAAGCGGCCTTGGCTGCCACAGGACTAAAAACCAAAAAAGCGGTCATTGAGGCGGGATTAAAAGAATTAATATCCTCCAATAATATAGATGCATTTGTTAACTCTTTTGGGGCAATTGACGATTTTGACTTATCTGCAAAAGAAGTTCGGAAATGGCGGGAGCAGGAGGAATCGATTATTGAACCCGGATCCGTAAATGAACCCCCTATTTCTTGATACCTCGTTTCTGATTGAATATATAAAAGGGCGCGAACTTTCAAACCTGGAAGTTGTCCTGACTTTGGTTCGAGAGAAATCTGTTTATTATAATGGCATTGTTTTAACAGAATTAATGTCGGGTGTTCGATCACTAAAAGAAGAAAAAAAAATTGAAAGTATGCTTTCCGGTTTAACTTATTTACCCACCAAGTATGCGGATTATAAACAAGCGGGGCAGATTAGACGATCATTATTCAAGAAAGGACTCTCTATGAGTACGCCTGATTCCTTGATCGCCTCACATGCAAAATCATTTAAATTAACTTTAGTAACATTGGATGCCTTTTTTATTAAAGGCGGTGAGTTGATTGGTTTTCCTGTAGAAATCCCTTCAAAATGATAATGGATAATCCAAAAAATATGTTTTAAAGATCCAAGGTCAAAAGCGATACTTCTTTTTTTCCACCTTCCGTTTCCTGAGTCCCGACCTGTTTGAATCCATATTTTTCATGAAATAGAATCGATCCTTCATTCATGGGACGAATATTTACTTCGCAGGTAATTCTTGATGCTTTTTCTAATGAGTAATCCCATAGATTATCATAAAATGCACGACCAAGCCCATTTCCATGAAATGGAGGGGAAATAACAATGCGATCTACATACATAAATGATTTATACTTTTTCTCGAACCATTTATAATTGAGACTTTCATAATATTTCCCGGGTGAGAGTGCAATGAGGAATCCGGCAATTTGATTTTTGATTTTTAGGATGCGAAAATAATCTGCAATAGACAGAAAATGTTCCATTTCAACAAGAGTAACACTACTCACTGCGGGCAGGGCAGCTTCATTTAGTTCAAGGACCTGAGGCAAATTACCCCGTGTAGCAGTAAAAATGGAAAAATTCATTGGTAAAATTAAGTCATAGATTATCATCTTTCTTTATTGATTGCGATAGAAAGTACAATTAATTTCCCAAGCTTTTATTGAGCCGAAAATTTATGTTTAATCAGCTGGCAGACCGGTTCGACACGATTTTCCGAAACCTTCGAGGTTTGGGGAAGATCACCGATGCTAACATTCAGCAGACTTCACGAGAAATTCGCCGTGTCCTTTTGGAAGCGGATGTGAATTTCAAAGTGGCCAAAGCGTTTGTGAGCCGTGTGAAAGATCGCGCCGAAGGGACAAAAGTTCTCAAATCGGTCAAACCGGGAGAACAATTCATCAAGATTATTCACGATGAATTGGTGAATCTCCTAGGCAAAGATGCTGCACCGCTTAAACTTGGTTCAAAGAAGCCGGCTGTAATCCTCATGGCAGGATTGCAAGGGTCCGGTAAAACCACCACCTGCGGAAAATTGGCAGCCGCCTTAAAAAAGCAGGGGAAATCGGTACTTTTAACTGCAGCGGATGTGTATCGTCCTGCGGCAATTGAACAACTGATTCAGGTGGGAAAAACAGTGGATGTTCCTGTGTACGAACAAGGGACGGGAGATCCGGTAGTTATTTGTCAAAGTGCAGTAGAAGAAGCAGGGGCGACAAAAACCGATGTGGTGATTCTGGATACGGCAGGCCGTCTTCACGTAGATGGTGAAATGATGACGGAAATTCAGGAAATCGCTGAAGCAGTTCATCCAGTTGAAATTCTTTTTGTCGTCGACGGCATGACGGGGCAGGATGCTGTGAATTCAGCTAAAGCTTTTGCTGCCGCTCTTAAGTTAACGGGAACAATTTTAACCAAGTTAGATGGAGATGCCCGAGGCGGAGCTGCAGTAAGTATCACAGAGGTCACTGGCGTACCCATAAAATTTGTGGGTGTATCAGAAAAGATGGATGGCCTTGAGGTATTTGATCCGAAACGTATTGTAGATCGAATTCTTGGGTTTGGTGATGTGGTATCTCTGGTGGCAAAAGCCAAGGATATGGTGGATGAAGATGAAGCTATAAAGCTGGAGAAAAAACTCAAGAATGCGACCTTTGATCTGGAGGATTATAAAGACCAGTTAAAGCAGTTGAAAAAGATGGGACCTTTAAACCAGATTGTGGGTATGATGCCTGGAATGAATCGGAAGATGATGAAAGGGTTGAGCCTGGACGATCGGCAATTGTCCTGGACAGAGGCCATTATTTGTTCCATGACGCCGGAAGAGCGGAAAAATCCACTCAAGATTAATGGTTCCCGCCGATCCCGGATTGCGAAAGGATCAGGTAGATCGGTCCAGGAAGTGAACCAGCTTTTAAAGCAATTTGACCAAATGAAAAAAATGATGAAAAAAATGGGTAAAATGAAATTACCCAAAAACATGAACCCTAAAATGTTGGGATTAAACTAAGGAGAAGACGAATTGGCGACTAAAATTAGACTTAAACGAATTGGAAGACGAAACAGACCATTTTACCGTGTAGTGGTAATGGATTCACGGAACCGTCGCGATGGGGCAGCCATCGAGGAATTGGGTTGGTTCAATCCAATTGAAGCGGATAAAACTTTTAAACTGGATGAAGGTCGTTTTATGCATTGGCTAAAAGAAGGTGCACAACCCTCTGAAGCGGCCCATGGTTTAATGAAACGTTCTGGGCTCGCTCATCGTTGGCATTTAACCCAACAAGGATTAGATGAGAAAACGATTGAAAAAGAAATGAAAAAATGGGCTTTAACCCGTGAAGAAACTTTGAAGAATCGTGTAGAAAAAGCATCAAATAAAGCCAAAAAGGCTGAGGAAAAATTGAAGGCTGAAGCGGAAGCAGCGACCGCTGTAGAAGCAAGCGTAGAAGAAACGGTTGAGGAAGCGGCAGCGGTAGAAGAAGTTCAAGAAGCTAAAGAAGAAGTACCTGTCGAAGTATCAACTGATGAAGCGCCGGTCGAAAAAACTCCGGAGGAACCTAAAGCGGGTGAAGAGGAAAAGCCTGCAGAGGAATCCAAGGAAGAAGCAGCAGCCGAAGAAAAAGAAGAAGGTGCAGAGGCAGAGAAGAAAGTTGAAGAAGAATCCACTGAAGAGGAACCTGTAGAATCAGCTGAAGAAGTGAAAAAGGAAGCACCAGTTGAAGAAAAGGCAGGCGGAGATGAAAAAGCTGCAGAAGTAGAAGAAGTGGGGAAGGAAGAAGTTTCAGTGGAGGAAGCGGTAGAAAAAGTGGTCGTTGAAGAAACTTCTGAAGATGTAGAAAAAGAAGATGCATCTAAAGAGGAAAAGACTGAAGAAGAAGCAGTTGAAAAAGATGCACCTGATAATGATGAAAAAGACGAAAAGTCCGAGGAAAAATAACATCCTTGGATTGAAGGGAGAATGGTTATGAAAGAGTTTATAGAAATAATGGTAAAACAACTGGTAGATAAGCCAGATGAAGTAGAAGTGGAAACGGTAGAATCTGAGCAAAGTATCATTTTTGAACTCACCGTAGGTGACGGCGATTATGGAAAAGTAATCGGGAAACGGGGCAGAAATATTTCTGCTATCCGTACATTGTTATTTGCAGTGAATGCAAAGGAAGGTGGCAAACGCGCTCGTCTTGAGGTGATCGATAGAAATGAGTAGTAAGCTTTTTGCCATTGCAAAAATTACCCGTGCTTCTGGGTTAAAAGGAGAAGTGGGGGTTCGCCCCCTTGTTCGACATTTCGATGATTATGTGACGGATAAATCCTTGTTTATTGGTTTTGATGAAACCATTGCCCGGGATGTAAAGCTTGAAAAAGTGACAGGATTAAATAAAAAACGACGTTTTTTGTTTGAGGGATTAAAAACCCGGGACGAAGCCGAATCCATGATTGGTCAATTATTATTTGCCTCTGTGGAAGATTCCGATCCTATTAATTTAATTTCATCTGAATTGTTAGGGGCAACTGTTGTTGCAGATAATGGTGAAATTATCGGAGAATTGGTGGATATGATTAGTCTTCCTGCCAACGATGTTTACGTGATTAAGCGAGGCAAAAAGGAAGTATTAATTCCGGTCGTACCGGAAATTGTACGGGCGGTTGATCTTGAGATGGGACTGGTAACGATTTCGCCTATGGACGGTTTATTGGATTGAAACACCAAATAGCCATTATTACACCGACTCCTGACTTAGTGGAAGCGGTGGTTCAGCATTCTATGTTGAGACAGGCAGTGGCGCGGGAAAAAGTGGATTTTCACTTGGTAAACCTGCGAGAATTCGGTGAAGGAAATTATCGTCAAACCGACGATACACCATTCGGCGGCGGCGCTGGAATGGTCATGATGGCAGGGCCTTTGTTTAAGGCTATTGAAGATGCCATAGAAAAAGTGGGTGGATCGGATAATCTTCGGATTATTTATCCCTCACCCCAGGGAAAAACCTGGACACATGAACTGGCAGTAGAAAACAGTTCTGTGGAAAAGCTTATTGTCATTTGCGGACATTACAAAGGTATTGATGAGCGGGTTATTGAAAAGTGTGTGACTCATGAGTATTCAATCGGAGATTTTGTAGTCACCAGTGGAGAAATCCCTGGAATGATTTTGATTGATAGTATTGTGAGGCTTATTCCCGGTGTGCTAAATAAAATAGATTCAGCATTGAGTGATACCTTTGCGGCGGATCTTTTAGATGCGCCCCATTATACCCAGCCGAGGGAAATAGACGGCATGGCGGTTCCGGATGTGCTCATTTCGGGACACCATAAAAAAATTGATGAATGGCGTAAAGTGCGCCAAGAAGAGAGGACGAAAGAAAAACGTCCGGATATTTGGGAACATTATTTAAAATTAAATGAATCGGAGAAAAGCGATGAATAATATGAAATCAGCTTATGAAAACCATCTAAAAACAGATTTACCTGAATTTGGTCCTGGCGATACGGTCATATTGGATGTCCGTGTGGTTGAAGGTGGAAAAGAACGTGTGCAGAAATTTGAAGGATTGGTTATTGGTCGCAAAGGGAGCGATGTTTCTGAAACATTCACGGTCCGAAAAATTTCCGGCGGTATTGGTGTGGAAAGAATATTTCCCGTCCATTCACCCATGTTGAGTAAAATTGAAGTAAAACGCCGTGGAAAGGTCCGTCGCGCAAAGTTGAATTATTTGCGAAAACTGACAGGTTCTAAAGCCACCCGTATTGCTGAAAAACGCTAATCCTGTTTTTCCAAATTAATATGAACCCTCATTGCTTTTTGGTAGTGGGGGTTTTTTAGTTATGACCCGATTCGAAAAAATCATTTTAAGCATTACCGGCGGAAGCCATCTGTCGGTTCATGCCCTTATGCTGGCATTGCCCAGTTTAATTCCAGTCATTCGTAACGAATTTGATGTGGGACTCAGTACATTGGGATTTGTGGTCTCCATCAGTGGGTTCATGTTTGGATTGGGTGCCATACCAGCCGGTTGGGCAGAAAAACGGTTTGGGGGTAGACAGTTATTGCTCATTTATCAGGCAGGATCGTCCATATCGGCACTTTTAGTGGCCCTTTCGGGTTCGTTTACCATGATGGTGGTCGGTCTCAGTTTTATGGGCTTTTTCTGTAGTATCTATCATCCGGCGGGATTGACTCTTATTTCTCATCGCGTTAAAACACTCACAAGAGGTATGGCGATTCATGGCATCTTTGGTTCCACGGGATCAGCGATTGGACCCATTTTAGCCACCACTGCAGCGGCCATTATTTCCTGGCGATCTGCTTATGCATTTTTGGGTATTTTCAACGGGCTTCTTGCTATCAGTACCTTTATAGCTATCCCCTATCGGAAGCGCAGTAGTATGAATGAAACAGAATTTGAAAACCACGAGGAGACGACCAATAAACCGGCCCTCATTTTGTACTTTCTCACCAATGCCTTATTGGGAATGGCTTATTATGGATTTACCACATTCATGCCCGTTCATTTTGCGGAAAATACTTCATCCATTTTGCCGAATCTTTCGGCCAATATGAAAGCGGGCTTATTCCCGACCATGGTCTTTGTTGCAGGTATCGGTGGGCAATTGGTTGGCGCAAAGATCGGAGAACGCTTTCATAAACCTACGGCACTCATTTTTATCATTGCTGCCAATATTCCCATTTTTCTTTTAATGGGATTTAGTTCAGATTTATTATTGATTCTGTCGGGCATTTTGCTGGGGATTGCCTATTTCAGCAATCAGCCTATTGGGAATACGCTTATAGCGGAATTCACCCATAGCCAAAACAGAGGACTGGGTTATGGCATCAGTTTTTTCCTCAGTTTCGGGATTGGCTCTTTGGCTGCAGGATTCAGCGGCATTATTGCAGAAAACATGGGTGTAGCTTTTGTATTCCCCGCCATGGGAATTTTGCTGATACCCAGCGTGATATTTGCATTCTTTATGAGACGGGCGGCGAGAAGCTCTTGATTTATGCTTATAATTAATCTACCTTTTCTATTCTCATGACTCAAAACCAACTAAAAGAACTCCCATCCGTATCGGAAGTATTACTTGAATCTGATCCGTATAAGTCACTGAATAGTAAATATATAACCTATATCATAAAAGCAGAATTGGATGGGTTTCGCCGTGCCGCAATAAAGGGGACACTCAAATTAAAACGAGCCCAGATTACCCAAAATATTTTATCCGATATTGAAGGATTTATGAAGCCGAGTATGAAATCCATAATTAACGGAACGGGAATTGTGCTCCATACCGGTTTGGGTCGGGCGCCCATGAAAGAATCCGTGGCCAAACAAGTAGCGAAGCGAGTTTCCGGATATACCAATTTAGAATTTGATCTCCCCACGGGCACGAGAGGCCAACGGCAGAACCATGTGAATGGATTGCTCTCCGCACTCACAGGGGCTCAATCTACCATGGCGGTGAACAACAATGCGGCGGCGGTGCTTTTGGCATTGAATGAATTGGGAGAAGGAAAGGAAGTGATTGTTTCTCGAGGGCAGCAAGTGGAAATCGGTGGTTCTTTTCGCATTCCAGATGTGATTAAGAAAAGTGGATGTATTTTAAAAGAAGTGGGTTCCACCAACCGTACTCACATAAAAGATTATGAAAAGGCCATTAACAAAAAAACGGGTATAATCCTTTGGGTTCATACCAGCAACTATGTGGTACGGGGATTTACCCACGATGTAGGTTTATCCGATTTGGTTCAATTGGGAAAAAAGAAGCGGGTTCCGGTGGTGGCAGATTTGGGCAGCGGCGCCCTTGTAGATCTATCAGAAAAAGGCGTTCCCAAGGATATGCTGGTCCAAGATGTGGTAAAGTCCGGTGTGGGTTTAGTCACTTTCTCTGGCGATAAATTGTTGGGCGGTCCTCAGGCGGGACTCATTGTTGGCAAAAAGACATTGGTGAATAAACTGAAGAAAAACCCTATCGCCCGGGCCGTTCGATGCGATAAATGGAGTTTGGCATTTTTAGAAGAATCATTACGGTCCTTTGGTGATGATGGGCCGTCGAAAGACAATTTGACCATTTCACTCATGACATCTTCCAGAAAAGCACTGACGAAAAGAGGCGAAACCATACTATCCCATTTGCCTAAGAAGACCGTAGATAATTTGGGTATAACTTTGGTTGAATCGGACGTAGAAGCGGGGAGTGGTTCCTTACCGGAAGAAAAATTGGACAGTATGGCGTTTCGCTTTAAGCCAAAGGGAATCAGTGCATCGAAACTGGCGGCTCAATTCAGAACGGGAGATACGGCGGTAGTGGGCTATATTCACGGGAATACATTTTACATTGATCTAAAAGCAGTCATTCCGGGACAGGAAAAAGATTTGGCAGGCGCCATCAGTGCCATTTAACATAAAAGAAAAATATGCAAATCGTTGTCGGTACAGCCGGTCATATTGACCACGGAAAGACGGCCTTGGTCAAGGCCCTCACCGGTACGGATACGGATCGTCTCGCTGAAGAAAAAGCACGGGGTATGACCATCGATCTGGGGTTTGCTTACCTGGATCAATCCATTACCATTATAGACGTTCCCGGGCACGAAAAATTCATTCGTAATATGGTGGCGGGCGTCTCTACCATTCACATCGCACTTCTCGTTATTGCCGCCGATGATGGCATTATGCCCCAAACCAAAGAGCATCTACACATTCTTAAACTTCTTGGTGTAAAACAGGGGATTATTGCCCTGACTAAAACAGACCTCGCCGATGATAATGACTGGATAGATTTGGTTGAATTGGAAATCCAGGAGTTGGTTGGGGATACATTCCTCAAGGATGCGCCTATTGTTCGCACATCGATTGATACTGGGGAAGGGATTGATACGCTGAAACAAGCTATATTATCCCAGTCCAAAAATATTGAGACAGAATTGGACCGTGGGTTTTTCCATCTCCCCGTGGATCGTGTCTTTTCCAAAACGGGGTTTGGTTCTGTGGTGACTGGAACGGTGCTATCGGGAAAAACTAAAGATGGCCAGGAATTAGAGATTATTCCCGGGAATCAAAAAGCAAAAGTACGGGGCATGCAAACCCATGGCACGGAAACTTCATCGGTGAAAATGGGAGATCGAGCTGCCATCAATTTAGCAGGAACTGATTTAGATGAATTGTATCGTGGTGCAGTAATTGCGGATCCCCGATGGGTGCAATCGACAGATAAACTTATTGCTCATGTAACTTTGATTGAAGATACACGATGGAAATTAAAAAATCGCCAACGGGTTCACCTCCATATTGGTACGGCAGAAGTGGTGGCCAAAGCGGTGATGGAAAATCCATTAGAAGCGGGGCAGTCTGGCAATGTACTATTTTTACTGGAAAAACCCATTGCTGCAATGATGGATGAACGTTTTATTATCCGTAGCCTTTCACCTATGGAAACCATGGGTGGGTGTGTGGTGTTAGATTCAGATCCAATTCCCAATCGAAAAGAACTCAAATCATGGGTATCCGCACTGAAAGAAAATCCATCTGAACGGTTTAAACAATTTGTTAATCAGAATTGGAGATCACCGAAGTCATTGGGGAATTGGTCCCGATATTTTCAGACGACGGAAAGCCAGGTAAAAAATTGGATAAAATTAGAAGAAATAATAAATGAAAAAGGATTCTTATATACGTCAGAAAAACGTGATGAATCCATGGATTATATTCGAGAGGTTTTGTCTCAGTTTCACGAAGAAAATCCCTATAAAAAATCCTTATCTCAAGAGCGGGTGAAAGATGCAACTAAATTCAGTACTAATTGGTTATCCTACATATTGACGGTTATGGGTGATGAATTGATCCATGTTGAAGGTGGCTTTGCGCTCAAAAGTCATTCCGTTGTCTTATCAGACACCGATGCATCCTTGGCCAAATCATTAGAAGATTCGGTGAAAAAATCCGGGTATACGATTCCCACTGCGAAGGAATTATCATCAGAAAACCCAAAAAGCACTTTGGAGATTCTCCACATTTTAAAGGGAGAAGGGAAAATTTTTGAAGTGGGACGAGGTATGTGGATTCATGGAGATGTTTTGGATAAATTGAAGGATGAATTATGTCTCTTTTTTGCAGCCAACCCAGAAATGAATGTGGCGGACTTTAAATCGTTAACGGGAACTACCCGTAAATCGGCCATTCCATTATTGGAATACTGCGACAAGCATGGTTCAACAGAACGGGTGGGTGATTCCCGGATCAAAGGAGAAAACTGTGGCTAAAGATTCCAGCGGTACGCCACTCATGCGCCAATATATGGAGGTAAAAACTCAGTATAGCGATGCGATTGTTTTGTTTCGTATGGGGGATTTTTATGAAACATTTAAGGAAGATGCAAAACTCACTGCGAAAATATTAGGAATTGTATTAACCAAAAGATCCAACGGTGCCGCTGCGGATGTACCATTAGCCGGGTTCCCATATCATGCATTGGATAATTATTTACATAAACTGGTGAATGCAGGCCATCGGGTGGCCATTTGCGAACAGGTGGAAGATCCTAAATTGGCGAAGGGTATCGTCAAGAGAGAAGTGATTGAAGTGGTAACACCAGGAACAATTACGGCCGCCCAGGCATTGGACCAAAAAGCAAATCAATATCTGGCATCTCTCCATTTTGGAAAAACAAAAGTGGGTTTTGCCGTTTTAGATCAATCTACAGGCGAGTTTTTTGTCGGTGAGTGCGCACCGGAACGATTAACGGAATCGTTACGAAAATTTTCACCACGAGAAGTATTGGTGGGAGAATCGGTGGTTTATTCCACTGCGGACTGGTATCGCACACTCAAACCCTTTATGACCAAAGTGGAAGATTGGGTGTATAATTATGATCAGGGATATCGGGCACTTACGGAGCACTTTCATGTAAAATCGCTCAAAGGGTTTGGTTGTGAATCATTGCCTGATGGTATTACGGCTGCGGGGACAATTTTTCATCACATGACCCAGACCCTCAGTGGTGCCATGGAACATGTATCCGCTATCCATCCTGTATTGGATGAAAATGTAATGGGTCTGGATGGGTTTACGGTCCGCAATCTTGAAATATTTAAAAGTCTCGCCACGCAAGGTACACACGGTACCCTCATAGATGTATTGGATGATACGGTTACGGCGGGAGGGGGACGGTTACTGAAACAATGGCTGAACCGACCTATTACTGATAAAAAACGATTAATCAAGCGATTGGATATTGTGGGTGCATTTGTAGAGAATACTCGTAGTCGGGAAGATATGAGAGATCGTCTTAAAAATGTATCTGATATTGAACGGATTGTGGGTCGGGTTAATAATGGAAAAGTCACCCCAAAAGAAATCAATGGACTTCGGTTAAGCTTGGAGCAAATTCCTGAAATTATTGGTGCATTAAAAAAAGCAGGTGATAAACATTTAAAAGCATTTACAAAATATTTTGGAGATACGGATAAGATTAAGGATACAATAATCCAAACTCTGGATTTAGATGCACCCTCTCAAATTAAGCAGGGGAATGTCATTTTAACCGGGGTGAATGAAGAATTAGATGAACTTCGGAAGTTGAGATCTGGCGGTAAGGAGTGGATTACAGAACTCCAATCGTCTGAACGGGAACGAACCGGGATACCATCATTAAAAATTGGATTTAATAGTGTATTTGGTTATTATCTGGAAATCACCAAAACTCACGGCGACAAAGTGCCCGAAAACTATATCCGAAAACAAACCTTAGTGAATTCAGAACGGTATATCACACCGGAATTAAAGGAATATGAAGAAAAAATTATATCAGCAGAAGAAAAGATTGAAACGATAGAATCAAAACTATTTACCAACCTTTGTCAAGAAATATTATCCGAAGCGGCAAAGTTACAGGAAAATGCATCCGTTTTGAGCCGATTGGATGTTCTGACCAACTTTGGACAAGTGGCCAAAGCGAATAAGTATATACGTCCCACATTAGATAATAAAAGTGTCCTGAAAATAAAAGGCGGTCGCCATCCAGTCGTGGAGCAGCTTTTACCTGCCACAGAACGATTTATACCTAACGATTTAACAATGGATACGCGGCATAATCAGATTCACCTCATTACCGGGCCAAATATGGCAGGGAAATCCACTTATTTACGTCAAATCGGGCTCATTGTACTCATGGCACAGGTGGGGTCTTTCGTGCCTGCTAACACTGCCATAATCGGTCTTGTGGATAAACTCTTTACCCGGGTTGGTGCCAGTGATAACCTGGCTGGTGGTGAAAGTACATTCTTGGTGGAAATGAATGAAGCGGCGAATATTCTGAATAATGCCACGGAAAAAAGTCTCATACTCTTAGATGAAATTGGGCGAGGGACTGCGACTTATGATGGATTATCTTTGGCATGGGCGATTACAGAACATTTGCATAATAATGAATCAGTGGCGGCACGGACATTATTTGCCACCCATTATCATGAATTGACTGATTTGGAGAAAACATTAGATCGTTTAGAAAATCATCATATCGCTGTGAAAGAATTCGGGGATAAAATTGTTTTCTTGCGTCAAATAATGCCGGGACCGGGGGATAAGAGTTACGGAATTCATGTGGCGCAGATGGCGGGATTGCCGAACCAGGTTATTTCCAGGGCGACAGAAATATTAAATTATCATATTCAAAACCACCCTACTGAATCAAAAGGTGAAATTCCTGAGGCGGATAATCAAATGTCCATGTTTGAAAAGGCCGAGTCTGAATTAAAAGAAGATTTATCCAAATTAGATGTGCTTAATATTTCACCGCTTGATGCGATTCAACGATTGGATGCGCTGAAGAAAAAGCATGGGCTATAACCACCAAGTTTTTGATACTGAGCCAAAGGCAAAGTATCTCAAGCAAAAAAATACCAAAAATGGAATGCTTGAGATTCTTCATTCTTGCCTAAAGCAAGCATTCAGAATGACAGTTATTTTTATCCTAATTAATATCGGTTTATCTCAATCTTATTGGGTAAAGTATGGTTGGCAGGTCTTTAATAGTGCAGGAGATGCGCGAATCCTTGCTCTGGGTGGTGCAGCTGTTACTGATTATGGTACATCTGTTTCTCCTTTATTTAATCCGGCCGCCAGTGGAAAAGTGGGACTCCATAATATAAACTATACCCATCAAAGCCGATTGGCTGGAATGATTAATAGTGATTTATTGGGGTTTCCCATTCAGAACTTTTCACGCCCACTCAATCTCATTATCATTCATGAAGGTATCGATCAAATTCCCGATACACGAAATATTCTTTTAGATTTTGGATTAGATGGTGTTCCGGGAACGGGGGATATTGGCGAGGGAAATGGTACATTGGATGAAGGGGAAAGGCTGGACGAGGATAAACTAAAATATTTTTCACAAAGACAGTTGGGGCTTCATCTGAGTACTTCATGGCATAGAGATCAGTTTGAAATGGGGTTGGCTGTCAAAACATTATTTCATTCAATTGGTGATTATACCGGTTCTGGGATCGGACTTGATTTTGGTATGTTGACAGTTCCTTGGAAAAATGGGCGATTGGGTCTAACGATTCGTGATATATCCACCAGTTGGCAAGTGTGGGAGAATGGAACAATTGAACGATTTAAACCTACAGCAATTGCGGGGCTTTCCCATACCCATCATTTTATGCATTTACCGTTATCGATTTCAGCTATGGTGAATATCGTTTGGGATGGCGCAGGGAAATCCATCGACGATGATATCAATTTGGGTGACCAGGGTGCCAATTACCGACTTGGCTTTAATGGTGTTTATGATAATAAAATTGCGCTTCGACTGGGACGGAATGCCATTGGTTCCACCACAGGAGGTATCGGTCTTAGTTGGGAAAATTTGTCTTTAGACTATGCGTTTTTGAATGAACCAACCGGCTCTGGATTGGGAAGTTCTCATATGGTATCATTGGCGGTGAATTCGAATTGGGTTCGTCAATATGTGGAAAAATTATAAAACAAAAGAAAAATGCCATGAACCCCAGTGCAGATTAATCTTGATGATCATTCACAGCTTTTGCCACTTTCCTGTTTAATAGACCTTTAAAAAAAACATTAAAAAAGGGGACAAGCCGTAGTTTTTTCGGGATGTAAATCACTTTTTTATCATTTTCAATTCCCGAAACAATCGCTTGGACACACTCAATAAGAGGTACGGACTGGCTGGTATGATTTCGTTTTGTTTCTCCAAGTTTTTGTCCATTGGGGCCAAAAGCATTTTCTCTTAATCCCGTGCCGCGAATCCATCCCATAATGACATCAAGAAATTGTATTTCACCCTTCATCTCAATATCCAAAGATGCCAAAAATCCGCGGAGTGCATGTTTGGATGCTGCATATCCTGTATGATTGGGGAATCCCATTAATGCCTGGCCGGTTGAACAATTAACGATTAAACCATTAGATGATTTTAAAAAGGGCAATGCGGCGTGGCAGCAATGAACGGCGCCCATATAATTAGTTTCCATTAATTGGCGAAAAAAACTCACATCTTTTAAAGATTCGAAAGGGGTCCACATGCTGATACCAGCATTCAAAACCAATGCATCTAATTTTCCATAATGATTGATAGTTTTCTCTACTAATAACTGGCATTGATCCATTTGGGTGATATCTGTTTGGACTGAAATTGCCGTACCGCCTTGAATCTTAATTTCCTCAACAACGCGATTCAGGTTATCTAAATTTCGAGAAGCACATATAATTTGAGCCCCCTTTGTGGCGAGTTTTTTCGATAAAACTTTACCAATTCCGGAAGAAGCTCCGGTTACAATAAATGTTTTTCCAGAAAGGTTCATCTTGGGTTAATCTAATCGGAAAATACGTTATTCCGAATACCAAAAATATTTTTTGGGTCATGTACTTTTTTAATATTCTTAATCAGGTTAATACTCGATTGGGAAAGGGTATTCGACATAAAATCTTTACGTAATTTCCCCACACCGTGATGATGAGAAATCGAACCGCCATTTTCCATGATTACCTTTCGAATCTCATGCTCAATGGATCCAAAAACATCTTCCGCATGAGGTACTCCCTTTATGCTCATTCCCAACATAAAATAAATACAAACACCCGTATGGTAAATCTGGGGAATTCGATAGGACATGTATGGATTCCCCGGGAAATTATGTTTTTTGTGGAGTTCAATCAGTTTTTCGTGTGCCGCCTCGCAGGTCGGTTTTATTTTACTCCATGGTACGGAGGTTTCCATGGTTTCACCGATCACATGAAAATCGGTGAGAAAATCACGAACATAAGCAATCGCGAATGTAAGCATGTAGCCTCGTTTTCCATTCTCCTCACCGCCGATAAGTCCACCACAAGACTTAGCCAGTTTTGATATATTCTTTTCCTGGTACGCCACTTCTTCTCTGGATCCCTCCATGACAAAAGTAGACGCGCACATTTTATCGGGGTCAAAACCCTTTATATTAAGGACCATGAATTTTTTCAGGGAGTCGATGGTTTTATGAATACCTTCTGTTTTGGGTTTCAATGCCTGCCCAAAGCGGAACTGGACGTTATCCACAAGGCGAACACTGGCAGGAATAAAATTAGTTTTGGAAAGTTCATAAAGGAATTTTACGCCTGCTTTCCAATTTGGAAAAACAGCAGAATTATATTTTTTGGTTTCTGGTTTTTTATGGAGTTTTAAAACCGCTTTTGTGATCAGGCCAAGGTTACCTTCGGATCCAAATAATATATTTTGTGGCTTAATTCCAATGGATGCCCGTATGATTGGATCCACTTGTTCGATCGTGCCATTGGGTGATACCATGGTTACGTTTTCAACAATATCTTCAATATTACCATAACGGTTCTTTTTCATTCCACTGGCATTGGTAGCAATCCACCCGCCCAGGGTTGAAAGTTCAATACTATCCGGTTCATGCCCAACCGTAAATCCTTTTTCTTCCAGTAGCTCTTCCATTCGGCTGCCGGTAATCCCAGCCTGAATACAAACCCGACGATCCTCTTCATTAATCCATTCGATCTTGTCCATGCGACGGGTATCAACGGCCACAACCATTCGCGTTTCTGATTGAGGAATGATGAGTGCACTGCTTACACTGGTTCCACCACCAAAGGGGACAAGGCATACATCAAACCGATCAGCGAGTTGAATCAACTGAACAGCTTCATCTTCTGATTCCAGATAAAACACCATATCAATATTGCGTTTAACTTCAGAATAAAGAACCTTATACACTTCCTCTGATGTGGTTTGTCCATGACTATGAATTAATCGGTCATCGTCTGCAAAACTGAACCGATCATCCGGGAAGGTGGATTTAACCTGTTCCAAGAATTGTTCATTAATATTGGATCCCCGAACCGGTTTATTTTCAACTTCAGAAAGTGTGTCATTTGGGTCAATGGTGATACCCAGCATTTCTTCGATATAAGGTATAAAATCAGGCATGTCCGACCCGCATAACTCATAACGATCACCCGCCATCCGGACCGTACGGTCATCATTCAGGACAAATTTTGTATCTTTATAACCCCATTTATGTCCCCATGTATTATGCGTATGGGCAAAGAATTTTTCATATTTAGTTTTATACAGTTTATCCATAGAATATTTTTCCTTTTTCACGGATTGTGTTTTCCAATTGTGTGGTCATTTTTTGGGCAGCCTGTTTGATAATATCTTCATCGAATTCCCCCGAAGAATTTCCCTGAATAAACTGCTCAGGATATATGGGATCTAATATGTGGATATGAATAGGAGTGGGACGCATGAAAATTTTGTCCTTAGGCCAAGCCTGATGTGAACCGAAAACCAACGCAGGTAATATTGGGACATTGAGTTTGATTGCGAAAATTGCACCGCCTGTTTTGAAAGGACGCATTTCACCAGGATTTCCCCGGGTTCCTTCAGGAAACATAATTAAGTTTCGATTATCAAAAGCCATGAAAGCATTGCATAATGTGATCGTGTCATCGATAGAAAATTTTCGAACATCATTTATTTTCCGGTCGATAGGAATTAAGTTCATAATAATCCTCATAAAGAATCGTTTGAACCGATTATCAAACCAGTAATCTTTTGCTGCAAGCATTCCAAAATAATTAAAACTTTTGTTGACGGATGCTGCAAGTAAAGCGACATCCATATGGCTATTATGGTTACAGGAATAAATGAAAGAGGTATCAGGAATATTTTCCCGACCATAAACTTTTAGTGGTGTGTACCAGAGAAAAACAAATTTAGTATAATAATAAAATAGTTTTTTCCAAACGCGAAAGAATGCCGGTTGTTTTTTAACTAAATATGAATATTTTGGATTATCAAGAACCGTTGATTGGGTCATTTACTTTCGACCATATTTCATATGAGCCATGGCAAATGTATCGGATGCTATGGCAGACATGAGGGAAATTTCCAATGCCAGCGCGGATGCGCCTATAATCTCTGCAAGTTTCCGAGAAGAGTATTCACCTTCATGACATCCCAGGAATTCCAAATTTTGTTGCTGAGGAAGGAGGCGGGTACCGCCACCGACGGTTCCAACGGTGAGGGAAGGAAGTGTCAGCCTGCATTTTATACCATGATCTACTGGTTCCGTTTGGAAATGTCCCATGGCATTTTCGGCTACACATGCTGTATCCTGTCCCGTGGCCAAATAAATCGCCGTCAGTGCATTGGAAATATGGAGATGGCAACCTGAGGTGCCGGCCATGGTGGTGATTGTGGGGCCTAATTGCTGGAATCTTTCCACATCCTTGGGGTTGATGCCCAGGAAACGTCTCATAACTGAATGGGTGAGGGTAACCTCTGCTAAAACCGTGTGTCCCCGTCCCATAATCATATTTCTGGAGGATGCTTTTTTATCGCTGTTGAAACCGGACTCAAGGATGAATTCATGGCCAGTTTGTTCTTTAATATAATCGCAGGCGACTTTTGCTGCCAGGGTGACCATATTTTGGCCTGCGGCATTTCCTGTATCTAAAATAATATCAAGGATGACATAATTCTGAACGGGATATTGATCAATCCTTAGAAGTTTTCCATGCTGGGTGGTGGATTCAGCTACTTTTTTAATATCTTCATAATGGTCATTTACCCAGCGTATGAATTCAAAGGAATCATTCAAATCTTCAAAAATAAAGACGGGTGCTCGTGACAATTCTTGTTTTGCATGGCGGACCCGAATGCCGCCAGAAATGGAAGAAGCATACATTCCCCGGGTCATGGAAATAGCCAGCGTACCCTCTAAGGTACAAATAGGGACAAAAAATTCACCTTTGGCATATTGGCCATCCAATCGCAATGGTCCGGCAATTGCCATTGGGATTTTCATAAATCCAATATGGTTTTCAATGATCCCCTTAAGTTCTTCAGGTGGATTAACAGGAGAATCTATATAATTAAAACCGGTATAATCCTCCAGCCAAGCGATACGCCTCTTTTTATCATCAGAATTATAGCCATTGGGAATTCTTGATTTTTTGTTATTTTTTTGGTTAGCCACGGCTCCGAATCTACTTGATTTTAATTCAAATTAAATCATAAATAAAATTCAGATAAAAGGGTGGTTGACGCCGAAAATAATTGAGTTAATCCACAGAGTACCGGTTACATTCCTACTTTTCGGAACATCCAGTCCGGCGCCCATTTCATTAAAGGAACCATAAAATATTTCATTTGCCAGGGGAAAATAAATACTTTTTTCCTTCGGTCAACTGCACGGATTATTTTTTGAACGGCCACATGTGTTTCCATGAGGAATGGCATGGGGAATTCATTGTCTCCCGTCATTTCACTTTTAATAAAACCAGGACAGACAGCAGTGACAGAAATACCATGTTTATAAAGTGCAGTGCTCCATCCCTGGCTTATGTTTCGGACCGCTGCCTTCGAACCGCTATAGGCGGCATGATGAGCCAAACCACGAAAACTGGCCACAGAACTAATCACGGCAATTTTACCATCTTGTATTTCTTTTAAATGCGGGATAAAAGGCATAACTGTATTGGTGACGCCCAATATATTTACGCTTAACACATGGTTCATATTTTCAGCACTGCCAGAACTTAATCCATCGGGACTGCCCACACCGGCATTGGCATAAATGGAGTCCATGTCGCCGGGCAGGGAAATAAAATTATCGATAGCCGTTTTGCAGTCGTCACCCTTCAGAACGTCTATTGCATATATTTTTATTTGACCACCTAATTCGGAACAATGGGTTCCCACTTTCTCCAACCTATCTCTTCTACGAGCCACCAATCCAATAAAATATCCTCGTTTCGCATAGGCATAAGCTAAATATTCACCAATACCACTGCTTGCACCTGTAATAAATACTTTTTTCTTCATGTCTGAATTTAGGGAAAAACCATTTAAAAGAACCAATGCATTCATTGGCATACAATATATATAAAGTGTAAATTTATCGGCTTTTCTCAGAGCGAAAAATTATGATTCAAAGTATGACAGGATATGGCCGGGGTAAAACCGGAAAGGGTGCTGCAAAAGTGATTGTCTTAATTAAGGCAGTGAACGGACGGTTCCTTGAAGTTAAAATCCGTGGGTTTGATATTGATCCTTCCGATGATAAAAAGATTCGGGATATCATTTCAGAAAAACTGGTTCGAGGGACGATTCATGTTAATCTTGAAATCGAAGGAAATGGACAGTCTCAATCCCTCACTTTTAATAAAGATAGATTTGAAGCCATAGAAGCTATTATACTTAATATTCAAAAAGATTATGGGCGTCATTTGGATTTGGGTGATATTGTGAATGCGAATGACCTTTTTACCCATGTGGATGCGGATTCTCCAGGATCAAACCATTTAATCAAAGCGGTTGAAAACGCATGTACAGAAGTAATTCAAATGCGTAAAACTGAGGGAGAGAAACTCAAAAATGATTTTGAGGATCGCATATCCATTCTGGAGGATGTTTTAAATCAGGTCGAAAAAGAATTGCCAAAAGAATTTCAAAAACGGGAAAAACGTTATAAGTCACGCATTGCGGAATTACTGGATGGGGCCGCGGTAGATGAAAATCGCATTGCCCAGGAAATTGCCATGTTGGCTGAAAAAGCGGATGTGACAGAAGAAACCGTTCGACTTAGAAGCCATTTTCAACAATTTAAATCATTATTGGTTGAGAAGGGTTCTGCAGGAAAAAGATTGAATTTTCTCTTGCAGGAGATGGGTAGAGAAATCAATACAATTGGATCAAAAAGTTCTTCAGAACATATTGTAAATCACGTAATTACATTGAAGGATGAAGCAGAAAAAATGCGTGAGCAAATCCAAAACATTTTATAAAGATGAAAAATTTGATCATTATTTCAGCACCATCTGGATCGGGGAAAACAACGATTTGTCGTGCCCTTCAGAAACGGGATAAGACAATTCATTTTTCTGTTTCCTGCACAACCCGTGAGCAGCGGAATGGTGAAGTTGATGGAGTTGATTACAATTTTTTAACAAACGATGCATTTGAAAAGGGCATTGCAAAAAATGATTTTGTGGAATGGGAACAAATTCATGGTGATTTTTATTACGGTACCTTAAAATCCACATTAGAAACAGCGATCATGGGGCAGGAATATCTTTTGTTGGAATTGGATGTAAAAGGTGCCATTTCCATTCAAACCTTATATCCAAATAAAACAATATCAATTTTTGTAGAACCACCAAGTTTGGATGATTTACGAACAAGACTGGTGAATCGCGGGACCGATTCTGAAAAAAGAATTGCAAAGCGGCTGGAGAGGCTCAGTACAGAATTGGAATACAAATCCAATTTTACTTACCAGATTATCAACGATAATGTGGACCATGCAGTCGATGAAATAATGAATATTTTACAACATGAAAATGAGGAAGTATATTATGGCTCTTGAACCAATATCCATTCGAAAAATGGAAGACCTAACACCAGATTTTTATGAAGCAGTTGTCGTGATGTCCAGACGGGCAAAGCAAATACTGAATAATAGAATCATGGAAGAAATGATGGTATCTACCGAAGAAGTTGAAATGGGCGTTTATGACCAGGTCTTCGAAAAAAATCCAGAAGATTACGAAGAAGTAGAAAAAGCCACCACTGTGGCAGTAAAAGAATTCATTAACGGTGATTTAGTTTGGCATAATTCTGAAGACGAAGATTAGGTCCAGGCGGCCTATTTGAAACTATGGGTCCAGTTTCTGCTGATGCGATAAACCGATATTTAAAACAAACTCGAGAGTTATTCGGGGATGAATTATTTTTGGATAAACCCCAGGCATCGTTGAAGGAAGATCCCCAACAAATGAATCCTGACTTTCCGTCGGATTTAAATAATTTTTATAAACAAATACATCAGTGTCACAATTGTGCACTGGGTGATTCACGCACGGAATTTGTATTTGGTGTGGGAGATCCAGAAGCCTCTTTAGTCCTTGTGGGCGAAGCCCCGGGGGAGAAGGAGGATTTAAAGGGAGAACCATTTGTTGGTCGTGCAGGCCAATTATTAGATAAAATCCTGGCTGCGATTAATCGATCTCGCCAAAAAGATGTATATATTTGTAATGTATTAAAATGCAGACCTCCCAGCAATCGGGACCCGCTGGCAGATGAGGTCAGTGAATGCGAACCTTATTTAATTCATCAAATTAATTTGATTCAGCCAAAACTCATTGTAGCTTTGGGACGAGTTGCCGGAAAGACACTTCTCAATGTGGACAAACCGTTGAAAAGTATGCGCGGTATTCTCCATGATTATCATGGGACACCTCTCATCGTAACATATCACCCGGCTGCTTTATTAAGAAACCCAAATTGGAAACCGGAAACATGGAAGGATTTCAAATGGATTCGTTCCATTATTGATGCGTAAATAAAATGGCTAAAAGTAACGAAATAAAATTAACTGCCCAGCCTCAAGCTCTTGAAGCGGAACAAGCAGTGTTAGGATCTATGCTTACGACCAAAGAGGCGGTAAGTAAGGCGATGCAATGGGTGTCTGCCAATCAATTTTATAAAGATGCCCACGTTCGTATCTTTTCTTGCATGAGCGATTTGTTCGAAAAGGGAGAGCCCATTGATGCTATTTCTGTCGTGGACCGTTTAAAAAAGAAAAAGGAATTAGAAGGTGTTGGAGGTGCTTATTACATCACAGGATTGGCAGAATCGGTTCCCACAACTGCAAATGTTGAACATTATGCAAAAATTATATTAGAAAAACACCTTCTACGAAGACTGATTCAAGTTGCGCATGAAATCTCTAAAGAAGCATTTGAAGATTCACAAGATGTAGATGATATATTAGATTCAGCAGAATCTGCCATTTTCAATATTTCCGAAAAAAGATTGCGGGGAGGATTTCAGCATATTGATCCCATTCTCCACCACACTTTTGAAGAATTAGATAAGATTGCATCAAAACCGGGCAGCGTAACAGGTGTCCCATCTGGACTCATTGATTTAGATGATATAACTTCCGGTTTCCACCCGGGGGAATTGATCATCGTCGCAGGACGCCCAGGTATGGGAAAGACTGCTTTGGCTTTATCCATGGGTCGGAATGCGGCTATCATGGATAAAACGGGCGTGGGTATGTTCAGCCTTGAAATGGCGAATCATCAATTGGCCATGCGACTGCTTTGTGCGGAAGGACGGGTGGACAGTCATTTGGTTCGAACCGGAAAATTACCCAAAGCCCAATGGAAAAATTTAAGTATTGCTGTGGGTAACCTGGCTGAAGCACCCATTTACCTTGATGATACACCGGGAATGTCTGTATTGGAAGTTCGGGCGAAATCTCGCCGATTAAAAGCAGAGCATGATATCGGGTTAATCATTGTTGACTATCTCCAGCTTATGACTGGACCAAAAGGTGCAGAAAGCCGTCAGCAGGAAATCTCCCAGATTTCCAGGTCTTTAAAAGCATTGGCAAAAGAAATAGAAGTGCCTGTCCTTGGATTGTCCCAGTTATCCCGTGCGGTTGAAAGTAGAAGTGATCGTCGTCCACAGTTATCGGATCTTCGTGAATCCGGTGCCATAGAGCAGGATGCAGATGTGGTCATTTTCTTATATCGGCCCTGGGTATATTCGCATGAAGATGAGGATCGCGGGAAAGCAGAAATTATTGTAGCGAAACAAAGGAACGGCCCTACAGGTATTGTTGAAGCAACATTTGTAGATCGGTTCGCCCGGTTTGAAAACATGTCCGCTTTTGCTGAAATGGAATCTGAATCACCGTTCTAATGGAAAATCCGTTAACCAAATTCGTTCCATTTCTTGTAGGGGAGTTTCCCCGACCATTCCAAGACTTATATAACAAAGTAGCCCAGAATGAACAAATTAATAACGACAATCTTGAAAAAGAATTATGGCAAGCCTACGATTTTGGTTCCCGTTATCATGAGGGACAAAAGCGGCGCTCCGGAAAGTCCTATTTTGAAAATCATTGTGTAGAGGTTGCGAAGATTCTGGCCGAGTGGAAAATGGATCCCATTACAATTATCGGCGGATTACTCCATGATACATTAGAGGACACAGAAGCTACATATGAAGAAATCGAAGAAATATTTGGAACAGATGTTGCCAATTTAGTGAATGGGGTTACCAAACTGGGTGGTATTCGTTTTTCCAGTCGAAAGGCGGAGCAAGCAGGTAACTTTATGAAGATGCTCATTTCAGTGGCAAAGGATTTACGGGTCATCATTATTAAATTTGCAGATCGACTCCATAATATGTCTACCATCGAATATATGCCGAGAATGAAACAGCATCGAATTGCTGTTGAAACTCGGGAAGTATATGCCCCCCTGGCCCATCGGTTAGGTATGGCAAAGGTTAAGTGGGAGTTGGATGACCTTGTATTAAAAACCCTGAATCCCGAACCCTTTAAGGAAATAGAAAAAAAATTAAAATCATCATTAAAAGAACGAGAAAAATATATAAAAAAAATCACCGATGCCCTCGTGAAAGAACTTGGTGAATATAATATTAATCCCCGTATATATGGTCGTCCAAAATCCCATACCTCCATTTATGGAAAAATGGTTAAAAGGGGTAAATCATTCGAAGAGATTTATGATATTCTGGCAGTCCGGGTTGTGGTTGAGAAAGTTGAAGAATGTTACCTGACATTGGGTATATTGCATCAAAATTTCAAACCTGTCCAAGAACGATTTAAAGATTTTATCGCTACGCCCAAGAGTAACGGGTATCAGTCTATACATACGACTGTTGTGGGGCCGGGGGGAAAATTAGTTGAAATTCAAATTCGCACCCATGATATGGAGCAGACTGCCGAAATCGGCGTGGCTGCCCATTGGAGGTATAAAGAAGGATCAAAAGATACGAAACATGTGGATAGCCATGTTAAGTGGCTTCGGGAATTATTGGATATTCTTCAAAGTGAAGAAAACGATCCAAAAGAATTTATGCATTTGCTCAAAATTGATCTATTCGGAGATGAAATCTTTGTATTTACACCGAAAGGAGACTTAGTTCAGTTGCCCAGAAAAGCTTCTCCCTTGGATTTTGCTTATAATGTACATTCTGAAGTTGGTCATTCCTGCCTGGGTGCAAAGGTAAATCATAAGGTGGTACCTTTGAATAGTGAACTGCATAACGGGGATACGGTTGAAATTATTACGAGCAGTTCCCAGAGTCCAAATTATGGATGGCTAAAAATTGCAATCACCTCAAAAGCACGCAACCATATTAAACGATATTTGAATAAACAAGAACGTGACGAAAGTGTAAAAATTGGTGAAGAAATTATTACCAAAAGCCTTCGTCGATTGAAATTATTGAATCTAAAAGATGATGTGAAAAATGCATATACTAAATTTGGATTTGGTGGAGAAGATCAATTAATAGAAGCTGTGGGCAAAGGTAATATTTCCATTCGAGACATATTAAATAAAATCGCACCACAAGACAAACAGGTTGAAACGGATGAATCGGAAGAAACGTCCACCTTTTTCAGTTTTGCCCGTAAAGAAAGTCGAAGTATTAAGTTGGAAGGTATTAGCAACATTATGGCCAATTTTGGTAAATGCTGCAACCCAATACCCGGGGATGATATGGTGGGGTTTATTACCAGGGGCCGGGGCGTAACCGTTCATCGATCTTCCTGCACCAGTTTACCTCTGTTAAGCGAGGAATCAGATCGTTTGGTACCGGTAGAGTGGGAGGTGGCCCGTAATGATATATTTAATGTGCGAATTAAAGTGATCGGACAAGACCGAAAAGGATTGTTAAAGGATTTGACAGAATCCATTTCAAAACTCAATATCAATTTGACATCTGTGGATATAAAAGTAAAGGAAGCAATTGCCACTGCTGTTTTCATCCTTCAGATTAATAACCTAAAACAATTGGATCGTGTTGTTCGAAAGATGGGCCAAATAAAAAATATTGATTCTGTCGAACGATCTCAGCACTGATCGGTTTTCATCTGAAATAAAATGGGACGAATATTGGGAATTGATCATGGCCATGTGCGGGTTGGCCTCGCACTATCGGACCCCTTAAAAATTATAGCAAAACCCTATAAAACAATCACATATATGGGTGTAGATGATCTTTTTAGACAGATAAGTGATATCATTAATGATGAATCTGTGGAGCAGATTGTCGTTGGCTACCCCAAAGGAATGAAGGGGCAGACCACAAAGCAGACTGAAATCGTAACTCAATTCATCAATCAATTGAAAGAAGTTATTCATTTACCTGTTTCGTTAGAAGATGAACGATTGAGTTCAATCAGCGCAGAAAAAGCGTTAATTCAGCAGAATGTAAAAACGGGTCATAATAAAAGCCGGATTGACGAAACAGCTGCAGCGATTGTCCTTCAGCAATATTTAGACCGGTCTCGCTGATGAAAAAGATTTTCGACCGATCGCCATTTCAATTGGCGATTATTTCAGGCATTCTTATTGGATGCGCTTTCCCCCCCATCCCCGGAATTACTGCCTGGTTTGGATTTTTGCCACTGATTCATATTTGGCAAACTCAGCCACCAAAAGAATCGGCACGTTGGTCATTTTTTGCTGCCGTGATTGCAAACTTGATTTCCCTTTACTGGATTGGGTTGAACTCTGGGGCAAGTATCCCGATTGTACTATTATCTATGATAGCTGCCATTTTATACTTAGGAATATTTTGGGCAACTATCGGGTGGGTGGCTGCATGGATAGAAAAGAGAACATCAAACAGTTTGAGCATAATACCCTTCTTATGGGTGACGATGGAATGGATTCGCGGTTTCGGTCCATTGGGATTCCCCTGGGCGAATTTAGCCACGACTCAAACTGTCTTTTTACCCGTGATTCAAATGGTGGAGTTCACAGGAACAGAAGGGGTAGGGTTTTGGCTTCTGTTAATCAATGTAATTTTTTACATATCGCTTCATGGAAAAATGAAGCATAAAAACGCAATCATTTATTTATCCATTATATTTCTATTGCCTTGGATTTATGGCAGTGTTCGATTGTCCACATTCGATTTTGACGAAAAGGAACCTTATCGTAATGTGGCTGTTCTGCAGCCCAATGTAAATCCGAACAAAAAGTGGGAAGCATCTTATCGGTCTCAATTATATGCGTTAATGGATTCACTTCATACAAAAGCATTATCTATGAAACCAGATTTAATCTTATGGCCGGAAGCGGCATTGCCCGTCTATATGCGCGTTTCCTCCAAACGGCATCAATATGAAAAACAAGTGATGGATTTGGGTATCCCTATTCTCATGGGAACGGCCGATTATAAAAAAAATTCGAAGGGGCGGGAGGTTTATAATGGGGCTATCTACCTTGGCGTTAAGGGGAATAAAATGTACCATAAAAAATTCCTGGTTCCATTTGCTGAATACATTCCTCTGTCTCAACAATTTTCAATTTTAAAGAAGTTAAATTTTGGTCAGGCGAATTTTACTGCAGGAACGGAATTCACATTATTTCCCTTAGACTCAATTCAGTTTAGTAATTTAATTTGTTATGAGTCGAGCTACCCCATGGCAGCGAGAGGATTTGTCCAAAACGGAGCTCAATTCTTAACAATTGAAGCCAACGACGCCTGGCTGCAAAATTCTTCTGGAGTGAGGCAGCATTTTGAATTGGCGCGGTTGCGGGCCGTTGAATTGCGAACTGGAATTGTCCGCAGTGCCAATACAGGAATTTCAGGAATCATTTATCCGTCAGGTAAAGTGGCAAAAAAAATAAATTATGGCGAGCAGGTTGTTTTTATGGGAAAGGTTCCCTTGAATCAAGGCATGACATTTTTCACCCGATACGGAAGTGTTTTCGCACACATGTGCTTTATTTTAACTTTAATACAAATTATATGGTTTATCAGACGCTCAAACCCATCCTAATTGGCATTTTTCTTTTCTCTGGTTTCTCCATTTGTCAGGAAAAACCCAAGCAGAAAATGAATCCTGTCATTCAATCGGCACTTATTCCCGGTTGGGGGCAAAAATCACTGCAATATCCTAAACGAAGTCGATTGTTTACTTACGTGGAGTCGGGTTTACTGATTTCAATCTTAGGTACCACAACATATTCCAATATATTAAAAAAGAATTATATCGCTTTTGCTGTGGAACATGCTGCCGTGTCATCCTCAGGTAAAAGTCATAAATACTGGGTGGATATTGGGAATTTTAGTTCTATTGAAGATTATAACGACGAACATCTACGCAATCGTGAAATGGATGATATTTATGAAGCCAACTTGAGATGGAGCTGGGATTGGGATAAGGATTCAAATCGAAATTCATTTGAGAAAAAACGCATTTTGAGTGATCAAATGAAACAAGTAGCTACTTTTGGAGTTGGAGCCATTGTTTTGAACCATATGGTGTCTGCCATTGATGCGTTATATTTAAAGAGAATTGGTGGAAAACAAAACCTGACGGTCCAACCATGGATTCCGTTAGAATCTGGCGGGATGGGTTACGCCTTAACCCTTCACTTTTAAACCCATAATGTTTAATCATCCACTTGTTAGTCTATGGTTTTTTCTGGGATTTTCGTTTTCTTTGCTTACCTCTAATTCTTTTGGAGCATGGGGAATCCATTTTGCTATTTTTCTCGGTATTGCGTGGATGAATAAGAATCATATTTCTCGAGTAGGTACTCGCTTAAAACCAATCCTATTATATTTTCCAGTCATGCTGGGTTTGTATGTCCTTTTTTCCATTTTATTAACAGATAATTCTTTGGGTATAATTTTTAGTGAAGTCGTTATTGGATTTTTAAAATTGATCTTAATGGTCGGTGCCATGATGTTCTTTTTTGTATCCACCCCCAGCCAGGATATTATTATTCTTTTTAGGAGCATTTGGATAAAATGGAAAAAGCCCTGGAAAGGAATGGAAGACTTCTTTTTATTTTTGGGTATGACATTGCGATTTTACCCCACATTTCAATCCAATTGGCAATCCGTAAGAAACAGCCGAAAAGCATTAGGGTTAGAATCGGAAAATAGTCATTGGAACCAAGTGAAGACTGCCTCAAAAGAAATGCCGGGGTTACTGGTCCATCAACTTCGGCGAGCGGATGATGTAGCCACTGCCATGAAACTGCGCGGATATGGGAACCAATTCCCACGAGGCGTGACACATCCGATACCGTTTGGAAGAAACCAATTATTTCAAATGATTGCAATTACACTTTTTTACTGGGGGATTCATTCCATTGCCGCGTTTTAAAATTACGGTTCAATATGACGGTACTGGATTTCGAGGCTGGCAGCTGCAAAAGAAAGATCGGACTGTCCAGGGAGAAATTGAGGATGCACTTCAAATTTTGAATCAAAAAGAGTCAATTCGCGTTCACGGCGCCGGGCGGACAGATACAGGTGTCCATGCCACAGGTCAGGTGGCGCATTTTGATTTTAATACAGACTTGGATACGTGTGCCTTGCAGGATGCAATAAACGGAAATCTGGCTCGGGATGTAAAGATAATGGACTGCACTGTTGTTTCACCTGAATTTCATGCACGATTCTCCGCCACCAGGAGATACTACAATTATCGCTGCCGGACGAATAATTTTTTACTCGATCGCAGTTATACGTGGAAAATTGGTTCTGTTAGTTTGCCTCTTTTAAATGAAGCCGCAGGCATGATTGTGGGGAACCATGATTTTACATCATTCAGTCGGAATTCGGAAAACTTAGAACATCGTCGATGTATCGTCTATGATTCTGTGTGGAAAGAGGATGGTGCCGTGGTAAATTATCAAGTTTCTGGGAATCGTTTTTTGCACCATATGGTCCGCTATTTAGTGGGGACTATGGTCGAAATATCACGAGGAAAATACAAATTGGAGCAATTTAAGGAATTGATTAATCATCCGATTGATAATGTGAATATATATAAAGCACCTCCTCAAGGTCTTGCATTAACACAAGTTGATTATGACGAATAAAAAACGAATAAATATATTCTTCATCCTTTTATGCTGTGTTGGAATAAATGGGCAGTCGGCGATTAATCAAAGCCGCAAAAATGCCATCACAGCTGCGATTCAAAAAGCCAGTCCGGCGGTGGCCAGCATCAATGTGACCCAGGTGCGCAGCTATTCCCTGAACCCCTTCCAGAGGGATCCCTGGTTTGAATATTTTTTCCCACCACAAGTTCGTCAAAGGGAGGTCAAAGGGTCAGGATCTGGAGTTGTTATCAGTCCCGATGGCTATGTTTTAACCAATAATCATGTGATTGAACATGCAACAAAAATTATTGTGAAACTTCCTGGGGGTGATGAATTCAATGCAGAGGTAGTGGGTGTGGATATGATTACGGATATGGCATTGTTAAAATTGGATGGTTCTGATTTTCCTTTCGTGAATATGGGCAATTCGGATAAGCTTATTATTGGGGAATGGGCAATCGCCTTGGGTAACCCATTCGGATTATTCGATGTAAATCAGCAACCCACGGCTACGGTGGGAATCATTAGTGGGAAGGATCTTGATTTTGGGTTACAAAGTGGTAAGGTATTCCAGGATATGATCCAGACCGATGCAGCCATTAACCCTGGAAATAGCGGTGGTCCACTCATTAATGCAAATGGGGAGTTAATTGGTATCAATACCTTTATATTTACAGGATCAAATGTGGGTCAGGGGTCTATTGGAATTGGGTTTGCCATTCCCATTAATCGTGCTCGGCGTATTGCTGAGGAATTAAAAACCAAGGGTCATATTGAACGAGATTTTTCTACAGGCATTCGGGCCCAACCGTTGGATAAAAATACCGCATTGTATTTGGATATTCCTATAACTGAGGGTGTAATTATTACGCATATATTGAAAGATAGTCCTGCAGAAAAAGCCCAGTTAGAATATGGTGATGTAATTATTGCGGTCGAAAATGAAAAAGTCTTGAGTTTATCCGATATATTGGGAATTATTGAAATCAATGATTTAAGACCGGGAGATAAAGTGAAATTGCGAATATGGCGAGATGGGCGATATTTAACTAAAAAACTAAAATTGGGAAAGCTTTAAGATGCTCGCAAAAGAAGGTAGAATCATATTAATTCCTCTTTTTTTTGTAACGTTTGGTACCGGTATTTTTGCCCATGCATGGGAAAGTACGCCCTTATCTATTCTTTACGGCATCCTTGGATTATTTTTTTTGTTTTCTCTCAATTTTTTTCGGGATCCCAAGCGCGTCATCCCTATGGATAAAAAACTTATTATTTCTCCTGCAGATGGAAAGGTTGTGAAGATTGAAGAAGTGAATGATCCGAATGTGGGTGAATCAGCAAAATTGGTATCCGTATTTCTAAATGTATTTAACGTCCATGCCAATCGAGTGCCCATAGATGGGACTGTGGAATCTGTGGAAAGAAAATCCGGAAAATTTTTAGCAGCATTTGACCATAAGGCATCAGATGAAAATGAACAAATCATCACCGTATTGTCCCATGATTCTGGAAAATATAAAATTAAGCAAATTGCTGGTTTGATAGCCCGGAGAATATTATGTTATGCGGAAGTCGGTGTAAAAATGCATAAGGGAGGCCGTCTTGGGTTTATCCGCTTTGGCAGTAGAACTGATTTGATCATGCCCGCCCATGTGGCTGTTCAGGTGGAGTTGGGCCAAAAAGTGATTGGGGGGGAAACCATTATTGGAAAAATACAATGAGACGAATAAAAAAGAATAGACCTAAACGGTTGAAGCGATCATTCATCCCAAATGTGGCTACAGTTTTTAATATGTTCCTGGGATTTTTGGCCATCACCCTTATTCTGAACGGCGAACCGATTAAAGCAGGATGGGTCATGATGGTGGGTGTTTTATTCGATGTAATAGACGGAAAATTGGCAAGGCTGTTGGGCTTAACTTCTCGATTTGGTACCGAATTTGATTCCTTGGCAGATACAATTTCGTTTTGTGCGGTTCCTTCTATTTTGGTTTATAGCATTTATGTTGAAGGGTTGCCTAATCTCTTGGGTGCAATCATCAGTTTTATGCCTTTATTATTTGGCACCATTCGATTGGCCAAGTTCAATATTGATACTGGGGATAACCCAAAACCGTACTTTATGGGACTGACTACACCATTAGCCGCAATTACCATTATTAGTTTTATGTTGTACAATTTCCAATTGTATGGAGATATGGGCGATCCCAGGCTGGCACTTGTATTGGTAGCCATTTTAAGTTTTCTTATGGTGAGTCCAGTACGATTTTCAAAATTTCCCCTCCTCAGTTTTAAGAAAGGTCGTTCGAATAATATGAGGTTGGTTGGGCTCATGGTCATCCTTCTTGGGATTATTTTATTCAGGGGATTGGTGTTGTTCCCCCTAATGGCAATATACATTTTTTGGTCCATTACCCAGTGGATGTTGGATCATGACCGTTTCGAGGAGGATGCTGCACCAAGACCGCCCCAAAAGGAATACAATGAATAAGCGATCTATCAGCATCATCTTAATGATTTTATTTTTCGGGACCCTATTTGGCACCTTGCTGGGGGTGTTTTTTGGATGGGTTTTACCTGACAGTGTTGTGAGGGAGTTCTTTCTCAAAAGTGTGGATTTTAACCTGGCAGGATTGGTGGGGAATGACACAGGCGTCATTACGTTGGATTTGATCATGTTTACGATTCAATTTGGATTGACACTTACATTTAATTTTACCAGTATTATCGGTTTCGCAATTGCATATTATTTTCTACGGTATTTCCGGTAACCATTCTAAATTTAGGTCTTATTAATCGATGTTTATTCTGGAGGAGATATTATGTCACATTATGAAATAGTTTTTGCCGGCATGCCCGGTGGTTGGGAAATGGTTGTCATTGCCTTAGTTATTTTATTGCTGTTTGGGGCAAAAAAGTTGCCGGAGTTAGCCAAAGGCTTAGGGCAAGGGATCCGAGAATTCAAAGGTGCTGTGGATGGTGTTAAAGATGAGTTAAAAGATGCACAAGATACCGTTGAATCTGAAAACGATAAACCGGATAAAGATCCAAGTTAATTTTCACCATTTACTCATTTAATTTATAAAGGGATCTTCATGGTCCCTTTTTCATGCTGATTGAACAAGATATATGAAACTATATATTGGATAAATCGTAGGTAAAAGCATGAAGGAGTTTGCGGAAAAAAACCAATGATTATTTTTGAAAATCCATGGGCTTTGTTGGGATTATTAATTATTCCCCTCATTTTCATTTGGCAAAATAAATATGGCCACAAGAACGAAGGAACGCTTCGCTTCTCATCATCGAATTTGATATCAGAACACATGAAGCGACGGGGTCGTTTTCGCATACAGGTTTTACATTTACTCCAATATTTGACGATTGCCTTAATTATTATGGGTTTGTCGAGGCCACGGTTACGCGACTCACTCCAGGAAACCAACGTTGATGTGGTTGATATTGTTCTGGTTATTGATATTAGTTCATCAATGCTGGCCACCGATTTTTCTCCCAATCGTTTGGAAGCAGTGAAAAAAACCGCCAAACATTTTATAGATGCTCGAAGTGGAGACCGGATTGGCGTGTTGGTATTTGCCGGTGAAACGTTTATTCAATGCCCTTTAACTGTGGATCAGGATGTTTTGCTCTCACTCATGGATGAAATAAATGTGGCTGAACAGTCCTATGATGGAACGGCCATCGGAATGGCCATTGCCAATGCCACGAACCGACTGCGTCACAGAGTTGCCAAAAGTAAGGTGATGATTTTACTATCAGACGGCAGTAATAACGCCGGTGAATTAGATCCGCTTACTTCTGCCGATTTGGCATCCAACTTTAATATTAAAATCTATACCATTGGGGCAGGGACAAACCAGGATGTATCATTCATCCCTGGCAGGGGTTATATCCGGAATGAGATTGACGAAGCGACGCTGAAATCCATCGCCGAACGAACAGATGGACAATATTTTAGAGCAACCAATGTTACGGGTCTCAAACAAGTTTACGATACCATTGATGAACTGGAGCGGACAGAAATTGAAATAAAAGAATACACCCGGTATAAAGAATTATTCGGATGGTTTTTGATTCCTGCATTAATCTTTGGTTTGGGCGGACAAACCATGGATCGAACAGTTTTCCGGCGGCGCTTATGATTGAATTTAGATTCCCATATATTCTTTATTTTTACATTCCATTGATGCTCTTATGGATTGTGTGGACGATTCAAAGTCGGAAGCATACCATCCTTCCGGAAACAGGAAGTCATCTCCGAGCCCGTTTACTCAATAAATTTGATATGAATCGATTTGAATGGAAAAAGCGACTCATGTTCCTATCTATGATTACATTGATATTCTCCGCATCGGGCCCACAGATAGGTATTCGGCTGGCACCGGTAGATCGGAAAGGTGTCGATCTTGTGTTTGCCATTGATGTTTCCACCAGTATGAATGCGGAAGATGTGAAGCCCAGCCGTCTCGAGAAATCCAAATTTGAAATTTCCCAGATGATTCGTCAATTAAAGGGAGACAGGGTAGCCCTGATTGTTTTTGCCGGATCAAGCCATTTGTATTTACCCCTAACCACTGACTATGAAGCAGCGAGGTTATTTTTAGATCAAATTGATACTGACATGATTCCCACCCAAGGTACAGCCCTCAGTTCTGCACTCCAAACAGGATTATCAGCGTTTACGGAAGATGATTCAAAATATAAGGTATTGGTGTTGGTGAGCGATGGGGAGGACCACGAAGGACAGGCAATAGACCTTGCGGCCAAGGCAGCGGATCGTGGTATGATTGTTCATACGGTAGGTGTGGGAACATCATCTGGTTCATTGATTCCTATCAAAGGGAAAAAAGGCATCCGCAATTATAAGCGGGATGGAAGCGGCAAATTGATTACATCCATTTTGAATGAATCGATACTGAAAGATATTGCCAATGCGGGGAAGGGTACCTATGTACGGTTTGACAATAAACCAGCCAATTTTCGAACCATTATGGCCGCCATTGATTCCATGGAAAAACGAACTTTAAAATCCCATATTTATTCAGAATACGAAGATCGATATCAATCCTTTGCGGTTTTGACTATTGGACTCATGGTCGCGGGGATGCTTATGCCCACACGCAACAAAAAAGAAGAAGAATGGCGGGGACGGTTTGTTCAATAAAATAGGTATATCAGTATTGGTTTTTATGTCCATTTGCCTAGGTCAGGACAAAGGAATAAATTATTACCAAAGTCAAGAATACGACGAGGCCCAAAAATATTATGAATCTGTGTTGCTGGAAAATGGGAGAAATCCTCAGGCGCAATTTGGAAGAGGATCATCTGCATTTCAACAAGGGGATTTGGAAACAGCCAAGCACGCATTTGAACAATCCCTGAAATCGAAAGATACTCAGTTGCAATCCAAGGCTATGTATAATCTGGGAAATACATTTTATAAAAATGAGAAAAAAGAAGAAGCCCTTGCCTTTTATCGAAAAGCGTTGGAGTTGAATCCTAAAGACAAAGATGCAAAATACAATTATGAATTTTTAAAATACCAGTCACCGCCGCCTGAGGATCAGAAAAAGCAGGAACAAGATCAAAGCGACGATGATGAGGAGAATCAAGAGCAGGATCAAAAAGACCAGGAAAAAGAAAAACAAGAACAAGAAAACAAAGATCAGAAGCAAGAAGATAAAGAAGAAAAAGAAGAGCAGCAGGAAAATAAAGAGCAAAATCAAAACCAGAATCAAGCGCAGCCAGAACCCAAAGAGCAACAGGCTTCGGAGGAAGAAAAGTCTCAGGATTTAAAACAGGCTGAGAGTATTTTGGATGCATTGAAACAGGATGAAAAAATAATGCAAAAGCAGCAAATTGCCCGATCGAAATCTCGTAAATTGGCAAAAGATTGGTGATAGTTTGAAAAAGATTGTTATACGCAGGTCGATTCAATTCATTTGGTTGATTGGAGTTTTATGGTCCCAAGTGTCGGTAACCGCATCCGTGGATGTGGATCGCATATCCAAGAATGAAACTTTGGGGTTTAAAATTGTTGCCGTGAATGCAGATGCCACACCGAATGTGAATATTTCACCCATTTTACAACATTTTAAAATTGTGAGTGGACCGGCCCAGCAAACCAATATACAATGGGTAAATGGCGCCATGACCAGTTCCCGCAGCTTGAGTTGGACATTATTACCCAAGAAAGATGGGAAACTCAATATTCCATCGTTGGCAGTAACCATCGGGAAACAGACCTATCGGACCAACCCTATAGGGATTCAGGTCCAAAAGGGTGCAGGGCGATCCCAGATGGCCCATCTGTTTATCGAAGCAAAACCGGACAAAGAACAGGCTTTTCCCGGAGAGCAAGTCACCGTTACTTATCGCTTGTTTACCCGGGTGAATTTATCCATCGAAAATATTGAATATCCCAAAAGTGTGGGATTCTGGAATGAAGATCTTCGCGTATCTCAAACAGTTCGCTTTCGGGATACCCAAATTCAAGGTGTGGGATATAAAGTTGCAACTTTATACAAAGCGGCCATGTTCCCGACGCAAACGGGTCGGTTAACTATTGCACCCATGACTGTAACATGTAATGTGGATAAACCCCGTAGAAACCGATCTGGCGGTGTATTTGATGATCCCTTTTTTAATTCCATGTTTCGAGAAACCCAGCGACAGTTTATTGTATCAGATTCATTGATCGTCGAAGTTGCGTCATATCCAAAGACACCACCGGCTGATTTCACCGGCGCAGTGGGGCAATTTGAAATCGAATCCTGGGTGGATACACCCAATGTAAAAGTGAATGAAGCCATTACCTATAAAGTTCGGGTGAAGGGTACGGGCAATCCGAATCAATTTAATTTAAGTGAAATTTCATTCCCTCAGAATATGGAGGTATTCCCGCCCACCATATCTTTTAAACGGGATGAATTCAGGGACGATTTAACCGGTGAACAGCAAATGGATTATATTTTAATTCCGAGATCAGCTGGAAACTTTCGATTAAATCCAGTGACTTTAACTTATTTTAATCCGGAAATAGAAGATTTTGTTACTGCTCGATCCACACCAGTTCAAATCACTGTGAAACCCGGAGATAAAAGTATTATCGCATCCACGCAATTTAACCGTGAGGATGTCACCATGATTGGGGACGATATTCGTTATATCCGGAAGGATACACCAAAGTGGCGACAAAAAGGGCAGCAGTCCATTCCCATTTGGGTGTGGGGAACCTATGTCATGGCGGCAGCATTATTTATTTTTCCCGGTATCTTTACTAAAATGAGTGATAATCGATTATCCACGGCAGATATTCGAAAATCCAGAGGAGCTTTAAAGCAGGCATTAAAAGAATTATCTAAACCGAAAGAGGATATATTTTCCCATACAGCATTAGTGATATATCGCTATTTTCAATCAAAGCTATTTTTGTCTTCAGACAATCTGGATCCATTAGCGATCGAATTATCTTTAAAGGGGAGAGTACCTTCGGATTTAATGACGGAAATTGTAAAAGTTACACAACTATGTGATGCGGGACGATTTGGTCCACATGCATCAGAGTCAGAGGATACACTCCAATCTCAAGTCGAAAATATATTAACGAAAATTGATGAGGCATTGGCATGAGATTAATAATGCTATTCACCATCTTTTCTGTCACCCTTTTTTCTCAGACACCGGATTCATTATTTATGCGCGCCAATCGGTATTTCGAGACGGAACAATTTGAGGCAGCAGCCCGTGCGTATGAAAAATTATCTGCCCAGGTTGAGCACGAGGATTTATACTTAAATCTGGGTAATGCTTACTTTCGCATAGGCAATATTGGGCAAGCCATTTGGGCCTATGAAAAAGGTCATATGCTTTCGCCTAGAGATCAGGATATTAACTATAATTTAAATTTTGTACGGGCCCAGGTACGGGATCGAATTCAACCACCCGACGATTTCATTGTGGTTGCTTTTTATCGGGCCATTATTGAAAAATTTAACATCATAGATTTATTCTCCATAGGTGGCTTTCTTTTTATGGCACTTGGGGGCATCTATCTCTTACGAAATAAAGGATTCTCTTTTGGTAAAATAGACGGTTTGGTCAATAGCATTTTAATTGCAGCTGTCATTGCCACAGGATGGATTATGCTGGATAAATATTGGGCCGTATCGGAAGAACAGGCGGCTATTGTTATTTCGTCTGCAGTCGATGTTCGATCTGCGCCCATTGCCCGAGGGGAAAATGTGGTATTTCGGATTCATGAAGGAACCAAAGTCGATATAACCACATCCCAACCCGGTTGGATAGAGGTGATTTTACTTGATGGGAAAAAAGGATGGATTCCTGTAGGGGAAGTGAGAACGCTATGAGATATATTATACTTATAGGTGCATTAAGTATGGGATTGGCCCAAGAGAAAAAGATTGATTTCGATCCGGATAAACTCAATGATCCGGAGCCCAGATGGCCCAAGGTGATTTCACCGTTAACACCAGCCATGGATAGATTAAAACCGGAAGAAAAAGCCGATTCGATTCAGGTTATTATAGAGGGATTTCGTGTCCAGGTATTGGCCACACGAACCCGGGAAAATGCAGATCAATTACGAAATGCATTGGGCGAAATATATTCGGAAGATATATATATTGTATTTGAAGCACCCAACTATAAAGTACGGTTGGGGAATTATATTGATCGCCGCCATGCAGAAACCATGCGCCAAACATTGGTAAAATCCGGATACCCCACCGCATGGATTATTCGCACCCGGATTGAGCCAAAGCTAAAATAAAGTGCCATGAGTATGTGCGGCGAACATCCCTGTTCGGCGATTCTTTTAAATAGAAATCACTAACATTTCACTCTTCTTATTCATATGGTGGGTGATTGACGGCCATTAAAAATATCAAACAAACTCAGGCAGGACTTGTCGTCCTGCGAAGTTGACAGATTAAATGATGTCTTATTGGGCGATCAAGGATGATCACCCCACAACTTTTAATACAATTGAATGGGTAAATATTTCTGATAAAGCCGAAAATCCTGATCTGTTGTGAATATGGATAAATTATGATTAGCAGGCACGCTGCAAATTAAAAAATCCGTATTCGATCCCTGGATTCCATTTTTTCGGCAAGTGTTATAGAATGATGCAGGTATTTATTTCTATCATGTACAAACCAAAGATTTTGTAAAGACAAAGAAGATGGTGCTGCTGAAATAAATAAGAAAAATTTAAACCCACTGTCCATGAACGTCCGAGAATAGTGTAAATCTTTCATATATACAATTGAACCATATACTGTATAGTATGTATATTATGTACATAAAGTACAGGAATAAATTATGACTAAAGTATCCACACTTGAGGCACGCAAAAATTTAGCAGAAATTATCAATTCTGCCCAGTATGGGAAAGATCGAATTGTACTGACGCGCCACGGTAAAGCTGTTGCCACAGTTATTTCTATGGAAGACCTTGAACTTCTGGAATTATTAGAAGATCGATTAGATCTCATGGACGCAAAAGCAATTCTTGAGGATGATGATTCTGAATTCGTTGATTGGGATACGGTAAAAGAAACCATTTAGATATACCGTGGTCTTTACTTTACGTATTGAAAAGCGGGTGGTTAAACAGTTGTTAAAGATCGATGGCGTCAATCGAAAGAGAATTAAACGTAAAATTTCTTCTTTATCCCTTTTGCCAAGACCCCATGGTGTAAAAAAGCTTTCTGGACGAGACGCTATCTATAGAATTCGTCAGGGAAACTATCGGGTTATTTATTGTATAGATGATAAAAATCAAATAATTAAAATCTTAAAGGTGGATGACCGAAAGGATGTATATAAATAAATTAGAATTGCCATTTCGAGTGTAGGGAAGCAATCTGAGTATTTATGTATGATTGTCATGGGTTTTGGAAAAGCCTCGCAATGACTGATAACCTATGGAATGACATTTAAGGAATTAAGATATATTTTAGACTTTTATTTTCGTTTTAAGGGCACAATATAAATTACTTGAATTCCAGATATATCGTATTCAAATTCCAGATGGTATGGGGAATTTTAAGAAATTATTAAGGTTACCAAATTTCCATTTTAAGACTAATTTAGGTTTAATTAGGCGCTTGCCTTTTTGTGTTCTTTTTGCATTCCTCCTCGGACAAGAAAATAGTCCGGGCCTTCGATTTTATAATAAATATGGGCTTGGAAAAATTAGTGAATTTTCATATTTAGATATCAGCACAAATGATCCAATTGCCGTGGAGAATGAATTTACTCTATCTTTCCAATTCTTAATTAGGGAACCAAATCCATTCGGATTTATTTTTCATATTAATGGTGACTCATTACCCTCCAGTAAAATGACCTACATAGATTTTAAGCAAGTTGATACTTCATATTTTGAATTTAGCATTGATGGAATGGATGAGGCGATTTCTTTCCCTATTGCTAAATCCGAATTAACAGCATTCAATTGGCATCATTTATCTGTGACTTATAACTTTGTTTATGATGAAGTAAGAATAGTGTTAAATAATAATCATGTTAATGTTTTAAAGTATCCCATGCTTAATGAACAGAATATCAAAATCCGGTAGTGTAAAATTCTTTCTGTAAAAAGGGTTCAGGGTTCTCAAATTCAAGTGAA
>JACKQG010000137.1_pt1 | contig 103423 bp, 116 predicted proteins | sample 8237621 | NCBI WGS metagenome assembly JACKQG01 (sample SAMN15677084, study PRJNA649215) | marine metagenome | biome: marine; feature: Black Sea; material: saline water; isolation source: suspended particulate matter (SPM) from the Black Sea western gyre | collected 2013-06-09/2013-06-10... | reverse complement strand
CTTGGTCTAAATCACTCCACCAATCTTCAGTTAATAATTGTTTTAGTTTTATCATCGTTTTTTCAACAATTTTTGTTTTTCAATCCACTTATTGGCTTGTTTATTCTTAATGGGTTTCTTTAAAAATTTACCAATGCCCTTACCAACCAACATATTAAATTTACTCTGTGCCTGTTTAGAATTCAAATGTTTATTATTATCAACTAATAAGAAATTAGCATTGCCAAATAATCCTTGAAAAAATGCCATATTCTTTTGAACTGAATGCCAATATTTCTCAACTACATTAGCTGGTAATCTCCGTGGACGATCTTCATTTCGTTTTTGTGCAATTTCTAATGAAGTATTTACAAATACCATGAATGTATCATAACCCAAATCTATCAACTTCTTTCTTTCAGATTTTACATCCTTATATTTATGGCCGGTGCCGTCAATAATTGCTCCAAGTCGACCATCTGTATAATTCTTTAATCTTTGTTTACTTAATGCTTTAGTGTGTGTTCTCATTCCACTATAAGCTCCCGCTCCCTTTTTTGTTGATTTTGGATTAGTTAGTTGTAAAAATAGTTCATCTGGCATATTATCAATATCAACAGTTCCAAAATACTTTTTCAAAAACATTTCTAACTCTGTATCTTGATTGACCATTTTTAATCCATATGCTGATATATTAACTTTTTCGGGAATTCCGAATAATTGAGATGCTACGTAAGATTTGCCACTACCAGGTGCGCCAGACAGGAATACTGCTTTGAATATACCTGGATCATACACTCCTTCAGTAATAATAGTTCCAGAACTTTTAATGCCATCATTCCAAATGACCATTGAACCTTGTGGTTCAATATATTTATACTTTTCAAGTTCTTTTACAACTTTATCTACTATACTACCGAACTGTCTTTTAAGAGATTTTATAAGTCCTTTATATTGTCGTTTAGACATTTTCCAACCAGTGTTGAAACTACCAGGTTCCATCAGGAATACTTTACGGATTTTAGCTTCTACGTCTCCGGCTGTATTTTCATATAATAAATCTTTTAATTTAATCATTTATGCTTCTCCTATATGTTATCCATCAACTATAAATATAAGAGAACGGAAAAGTTATGAATTATTTAATTGGGTATTTATCCAATTGTATGTATGTTCAATTCCAATTATTAATGGTCGAGACGGAGACCAGCCAAGTTTTTCTTTTATCAAAGTATTGTCCGAATTTCTACCTCTAACACCTAACTGTGATACATCTAAATTTTTAATACTTACTGATTTGCCTGAAATTTTAATTATCATCTGTGCAAAATCATTTATAGATATTATTTCATCTGATCCAATATTAAGTGGTTCTATACAATCTGATTCCATTAGTTTCCTAATACCGTCAATACACTCATCAATATAAAGAAATGAACGGGTTTGTTTTCCATCTCCATAAACTTCTATTACGCCATCTGATTCAATAACTTTTCTACATAATGCCGCTGGTGCCTTTTCACGACCACCTTGATATGTTCCCTCTGGCCCAAATATATTATGAAATCTTGCTATTCTCACACCAAAATCATAATTTTTTGCAAATGTAAGATATAATCTTTCACTAAATAACTTTTCCCAACCATATTCTGAATCTGGATTTCCTGGATATGCCATATCTTCTCGTAATGCAGGAACATCAACTTCTAACTGATGATCTTGTGAATACATACAAGCAGAAGATGAATAAAATACCTTTTTTACTCCAAATCTCCTCATTGAATCAACTATGTTTAAGTTTATCATTGCTGAATTATGTATAATATCTGAATCATTTTCACCGGTAAATATAAAATCTGCTCCACCCATGTCTGCTGCTAGCTGATATACTTCATCAATGCCATCCATACAAACATCCACGATAGATAAATTTCTTAAATCACCTTTAATAAACTCATCTGCTTTTGATTTACTAAATTCAGGATATTTTAAATCAACTCCACGAACAAAATATCCTTCTTCTTTTAATCTTCTAACTAAATGTGAACCAATGAATCCACCTGCTCCACACACTAATATATTTTTCATAACTGTATCCTAAAAAAATCCAACATCGTGGCCGGCATTTTTATTCTTTAATCCACTGTCTATTTTTGAAGTAAAATTATTATAATTAAAATATCTACACGACAGTGCACATTTATAGTGTTTTATAAAATTTTTCATTTTCGGAACAAGATTTTCTTCATATAATGGTGAAATTCCATCCCTTATCCAATTCCCTATTGCATATTCTTTATCACCTCGTCGTTCCGTACACCAATATATTTCTCCATTTGCTGTAAAAATTGGATCAAATAGTGGAGCAAAACATTGTTTAACTGGAACCGTTCCTTCTCCTCTATCCTGAATATAATCTTCTTGTTTTGCAAATGCCCCTAAATACTTTATACCAACTGAATTACACTCTTCTGTGATTTGATGCTCCAACTTCCACCAATTATTTTCATTTTCAGGAGGAACAACTTTTTGGTTAATATCTTTAAAATGGGCAACTCTAACATAAAACTCATCAAATCCTATTTCTTGTGCAATCCATATAGCTTCTTCTATATCAGCAAATGAATTATTATAATGATTTATTAAGTATTTAAATGTCATTATAGTGCCAAATGATTTTAATTCATCTATAACTTCTTTTACACTTTCTATTGTTTTTGGAAAACTTGCCATTCTAATTTTAAAATATAAATCAGCATTACCGGCATCAAAATCAATTCCTATCCAAGTAGGATAATTCTTTTTATTAAATTTCAAATGTCGTAATCTTGCACCATTTGTAATAATTCCTATTTTAAAACCTTCTTTTAATGCATGATTCATTATAATATTTGCATCATGATTATCAAGTGGTTCACCTCCACCAGCAAAAGTAATATCTTTTGTTTCCTTTGGTAATGAAGATATCAATTTTAAATAATCATCAGTAGTTCCTTTGTCTGGATTTTCAGCTCTAAATCGTTCTACATTACAATAATAACATTTTTGATAACATACATTAGTCAAATCAATTTCCACACTAATAGGAGCAATCATTTTATTTTCATCTAATGCACTTTGTGTTCTCTCGTAATAGTATTCTACTTTCATTATATCATTCCTCGTTGAATTTCTTCATATAACTCACGGATACCACCTTTAAGTGAAAATTTATATTGATAATTTAATTCCTTTTGTATCTTATCAAAATTTACTCTATAATCCCTTGGATCATCAAATTTAACATATTCAAGTTTTCCTTCACCTAAATAATCTACTATCGTATTTACAATTTCTTTCTTTTGATAATTTAAATCGTTAAATCCTACATTATAAACTCCTCGTAAATCTTTCTCCATACATTGGATAATCATATTACAAGCATCTTGAACATGAAGATATGGTCTCCAAGTATCTTCACCATAAACTTTAAGTAACTTATTTCTATAATACTGATATACAAACTCGTTTATTGTTATGTCATATCTAACTCTATAACTCACCCCAAATAATGTAGACATTCTCAATACTAAATGTTCATTTTCCAACACAACCTTTTCTGCCTGTATTTTAGAATCTGCATATAACCCAAGTGGTTCTAATGGTGAATCTTCTGTTACTACTTCATCAGTTTTCCCATAATTACTACACGTACTTAAAAACAATAATGGTATATCATATTTAAGTGCACATTCACTTATCCAACTTGTTGCTCCTGTATTTATAGCATAGGCCGAACTTTCATATTGTTTACAACTTGGTTCTCCTACTATTGCCGCCAAGTGAATAACATAGTCTGCTCCCCTTACAACAGACTCTATTAATTCAAAATTAGTTATCGTATCTTTAATTAATTTATATTTTGGATTATCTAAAAATGGAATTACTCCTGACGAACCAAAAAACAAATTATCATATACAATTACATTATGTCCTTGACTTAAAAGTGTTTCTGTTAATTTAGAACCAAGATAACCTGCTCCACCTGTTATTAATATTCTCATTGTACTGTACTTATTATATGTATCATTTTATCTCCAAATTTTTAATTAAATTTTCTTTTTGTTTTGGTATAAACTTTTCATAAAAATGATAATAATTGTATTTTAATACTTCTTCTATTGACCAATACCACTTGTGTATTTCTTCTATTGATTTATTACACAATTTATTAATTTCCATTTCTATCATATTAAACCGTTCTTTTACATCTAAAACATCATCATAACTTTCATCAATAAATGGTGAAAATGTTTTAAATCCATATTCTCTTAGTTTTTTTAAAGCCCCTACGTCATCCAAATAAATAAATGGTTGAAAATTAGTTATTGGCTTCCAAATTTTTTCACTAAAAATTAATTGATCATCAAAGTCCGTGAAATTATTCCCAGTAACAATCTGAAAATAACTATCTAAAAAATATTTAACATCAAATTTTTCATATGAATATTTTGTATTACTTAAATCTTTCTCATCAATTACTAACGGCATCTTTTTTTCAAATGATACCCTTTCTTTTTCTGTAACCATCTCTTTCCAATCCCAATCAGTAATCTTGTTGGCAAAAGAAATATAACCCCTATCTAATAAATTATGCTTATTCAAACTCATAATTAATTTAACTCTGTGGTCTTTGGGTAATCTATTAAATGAAATATAATGTTTACTTCTTAATTTCTTTTTAGTATTTAACCACCTTTTCATGTTTTTTGATGAGATTGAATTTCCATGATAAATCATATTTGGATTCATTAATGTAAATCTCCACCAGTCTATTGCACAATATTCATATTGAATAATATTAATATCCGTATCCATTGGTAATTTATCTAATATATGATTACTATCCATATAAATAAAATCTTTATGTGCAATTTTATATCTATCTAATAAAAAATGTAATCTTTCAAGTAAAGGTTTATGTAATATACTATCTCTGTGATATGATCCTAATCCCTCATATCCATAATTAATTAATAATTTACACTTACCATTTTGAATATCTTTTATCGCCCCATCTGAAATAGAATCAAAAACACTTGTATCCTCAAACGTGTCTGGCCATCTATTATAGCCTAATGCCCAAGCAAAACAATTTACATCGATATGATATACATAATTAGATTCAATTTTATCAATAGGTAAAGTATCTACTTCTAAAAATTCCCATGCTCTTTCTGATTTTTTTAAATAGTCATGGGTAATATCTTGAAACATACCCAAAAACACATTTCCACAATTACAAACTTTTCTTCCTTTAAATTCATAATCTTCACAATTAGGTAATGGATCACCATTTTCTTTTAATTTATCAAAACCAAAAATCATTTTTATAATATCCATATATTACATTTATAAATATAATTTCTCTTCATAACTTATCTATAATTTCACTAAAATATCTTTCAATAAAACTTTCATCTAAAAATAACTTTTGATTGTTTCTCTTATTCCTTCTTCAAATGTATATTTAGGTTTAAACCCCAACTCATTTCTAATTCTATCCGTATTAAAACTTCTAAAAGGAATCGTTGTTGGTTTTGTATTATCCCATTCAACTTTAGGATTTTTTCCAGTTACCTTTAAAATTGTATCAACTATTTGTCCTATGTTTATCGTTGAACCATAACCAAGATTGTATGGTCTCATAGATTCACCTTTTTCTAATACCAATAATGCACCATTTACAACATCTTTAACATAAAGAAAATCTCTTACTACATCAGGACTTCCCCAAGCAATAAGTGGATTTTCACCACTTAAAACTCTCTTTATTAAAGCAGGAACAACATGGCAAGTTTTTAAATCAAAATTATCATGTGGACCAAATACTGCTGTTGCACGAGTTAGTGCAATTTTCATATCTGAAAAATGAGAACAATGTTCCATAATTTTTTCTCTATATCGTCTCATCCATCCATAACCATAATAAGAAATATATGGTTCATCATCCCAAAATTCATCCTCAGTAATTGAATATCTTCTATCAGGATAACCTGTTGAACTATTAATATCTAAAAATTTCTTTACGCCACATTTGTAACTTGCTTCAATTACATTGGAAAATAAAATTGTCTGATTCAAACTTATAGAGAAATCTGTCGGTACTTGACTTGGATGGGCAACTGATCCAGCCGAATGAATAACATAATCAGCACCTTTTATTAGATTTATACACTCTTCCAAATTTTCTAAATTTACACTTTCCACAACTTCGAAATCACCCTTTGCTCTCAAAGGATTAATATGTGTATGTGTTTTTATTTTTGCACCTCGTTCTGATAATTCATTCAGAAAATGAGTCCCTACAAACCCGCTCCCACCAGTGACAACTACTCTTTTATCTTCAAAAAAACTCATCATTATTCTCCGTTTTCTAACCGACTTCAATCCACCCAATACCAAGATGTTCGGTATGTATTATTTTATTTACTTTATATCTCTTGCCATCAATTTTACCATCTTCCAAATCCTCTATAAAATGAGGAACTCCCCTATCATGTAATTTACATTGTATGTCATGAAATGCTATTATACCCCCTGGTCTTACTAAATCTTTATATAAAAGAAACTCTGATAAAACATTTTTATAATCATGATATCCATCGATAAATAACAAATCTATTTTTGATCCATTTAGAATTTTCCTGGTAGATTCTACTGCATAGGGATTATATGATTTAGAATGAATAAAATGACTTCTATCATCATCTAAAATCCACTTACCATAATATTTTTTAGAATTTTTACCAAACTCTTTTATCCTATCCCAGTTCATTTCAACCGTTATTACCTTATCAAAAATTAACCTCCAAATAAAATGAGTACTACCATAGAATCCAAGTCCAATTTCCAATGCTCCATTTGTTGGTTCTAATTCTAATAAAATATCAACAAATTCTTCTATCTCTTTTTTACTCTGTTGTATAGCTGCTGTGGGAGTAACTTTAAAATTTTCTAATGTACTTGGTGTTACATGAACATCATCATCTAAATATGAAACATCACCCTTATCAGAAACCCATTTATCAAGTTCTTGTATAATTTTATTCATTTAAATACCACCTAATAGTTTCTTCAAGTCCAACATCAATAGTTATTGAATTTTTAAAACCATAAGAATAAGTTCTTGACATATCCATTAATCTTTTTGAATCACCACTTGGTTTTGTTTTATCAAATTCAATACCACATTTAAATCTTGCTGCTATACTTGATGCAATTTGTGCAATACTAACTCCATTTCCACTTCCAAGATTTAATGGTTCAGTTATTTCATTTTCTACTGCAAAAATCATTCCTCGTGCAACATCTTTTGCATGTACAAAATCTCTAATTGGTGAACCATCCCCCCATACACTCAAAGTTCCACTAACTCCTGCCCCCTTTGCCTTTTTTATTAAGGATGGAATTACCATTGAATGTTCTCCAAAGTTATCATAAGAACCATATACATTAGCAGGTCTAATGATAGAATAATTTTTCCAACCATATTCTATTTCATATGCCTTTGCTTGTAATTCACCCATTCGTTTTGCCCAACCAGGATACCAATCATTTTCAGATGGAAATGTTTTCCACACATCATCCTCTACAAATATCTCTGCTGGATGATACACACCAACTGAACTCGTGTATAAATACCATTCTACGCCTTCTTCACGTGCTGCTTCCATCATATTAGTATTAAATTGTAACATTGGAACAAAATACCTCGAAGGATTATTTTTAGCAGTTTGTGGGCTACCTTTAATGCCAGCCAAATGGAACACTATATCTTGTCCTTCACAAACAGCCTTACAATCTTTTCTATCTCTTAAATCAACATTTGGTAAATCGGCTATTGTTATATTTGACGTTGTGGTGTCGTATAATAATTCAACCAAATGTCGTCCTATCATACCATTACCACCAGTTACTAATATATTTTTGCTATCAAGATTCATTACAAACTCCTAATTTCTTTTGATAAAAATTTACCATATAAATTTCCTGCTTTAAAATTTGGATGAGTTGTATCGATATCATCCCCGTCCCATCCTAACGAAATACCATTGCAAATACTAAATTCTGCTATACCACCCATTTTAATTTCTGAATTTTCGTAAAAAATAAACTTATCAAAATCTATCATATTCCAATAAACTTTTGACATTGGATAAACATCTTTCATCAATGATTTATTAGTAGATTTAAAATAGATTTTATCCAATTCACATTGTCTAACTTCTTCTCCTATTCGATGATGAAAAATATTCTGCCATGGCGTAAAAAAATAATCTATATTTCTTTCTTTACAAAATCCCTGTAAAATTAAAATTTCTTTTAAAGTATTAACAAACATACTTTCTTTTGAATAATATTTTTTATACCACTCCCTAATAAATTTTAAGTAATTATCACGGCCGGATTCACTCCCAATACCACCTGTTTTTAAAAACGCCTGATTTGGATATGGGAAACTATTTAAATCAGCCCTATTCTGTCGTTCTTCTATACCACCATTATCATCTATAAACATTATTATATCTACTCCACCATGATCATATGAAGTATATATAATTTTACTATATTCAATAATATCTTCTTTGTTTATAAAAATATCTGCACGATTCCAATCAGTCAACATATTAACAACCAAAATAGACTCTGGTTCAATACCTGATTGAATAAGTTTATTAATTTCTGTAATCAGTCTAAATATTATTTGAGTATTACCGCCACCTGGATTTGAAAGCATTTCACATTTATCACCCAAATTTTCAGATAAGGATTCCATCCAATCATCCCGGCCAAAACTACAACCAGTACCCATTATGTATTTATATTTCCTATTGGAATTACTTTTCATTGTAATAATCGCCCCACTCTATAATCAAAGAAGAACCTTCTCGTTCATATGCACTTTCAAATGCAGGAAATATTTCTTCTGGTTCATTTAACAATACCACATCAACTTCACTCAATATTTGTTTAAATGGTTCAGTATAATTATTAGTATGTTGAACTCCACCATTTAACGGATTTGTTGAACCAATAGAAGTTCTCATTATTACTTTTGGTTTAAACGTTCCTTCAGTCATATTTTGCATTTTATCTAAATGGTTTACTAATGCATCCATACATCTCATAAAAAAATCAAATCTTGGGAAACAACTAATAGGAACTAAACCCTCTAATGCCATTCCCGTAGACATTCCCATTTGTATTTCTTCAAATACTGGTAATTCAATTCTCTTTTCTTCTGGTAATGTATTTAATGTATTATAAATTGCATTACCACTATACAAAACCGATTGTCCAAAAAAGATTGTATTATCTTTCTCACTCAACCACTCCATACTTCTTATTATTTCATCTTTATATTTCATTAGAATAACACCCAATTTCCTGTTCCGTGATGTGGATAATCACTTTTATATTGATAATAAATTACATCACTTGGTCTATCTCGTTTTCCACCCCAAGTTTCATCAACTGGTGTATTTGTAGAAAGGTTATTATCTTCAACTACAAACTGTAACGGCAAATCAAAGTTTTTTGCGTACTTATATGACTCATAAAAAATACCACTTTCAAAGGTCATGTCTCCAATAAAACACCACACTTTTCTTTTATTATCTCTGTAATAATTTTTATTTAAAGTGTCATCTTGTTTCATTTTAAGTGCCTTTGCCGTTCCAAGTGCGATTGGTATAATTCCACCAACTATAGCAGATGAATAAAACTTTGGTTCTTTCGAATACACACTCATACTTTTACCACGAACAATTAAATCCATAAGTGTATCTCTTGGAATACCGTGTAAAAGGGCATGATAATGATTTCTCCAACTACTAAATACCCAATCATCTTCATTAACATCTTCGAATATTTTTATAAGTTGTTCTTCATTATTTGAACTTAAATGAACTGGTGCTGAAATTTCACCTGCTTCATATCGTTCTTTAACCTCTGTTTCAAAGTCTATTAAAAATTGTTTATCTATCATTCTAACTCCTTTACTTTTTTATTTTTCATATATTATTCATTATAGTGTTTTGGTAAAAGACCAATTTCTTCGGGCTTCATTTCTTCAATTTTTTTACCACTTTTCCAAAAAGGATGTTCACAATTAAATAATATTATATTATCTTTTGTTTGGTGCTTACATAATGCCTTTTTACTGTGACCAAAATAAAATAATTCAAATATAAAATAATTCCTTTTCCAATTAAGATTTGAATTAATATAAACTGACATTCCAGTATAATTATTTAATTTTGGTATATTATATAAATCGTTATAATCAATTTTTTTAAAATTACATTGTATATAATTAGGAAATGGAAATCTGGGTAGCATACTTTCAACTTCCTCTTTATATACATCGGTAGACAATTTAATTTTTTCTATACATTTAATAGACTCTTTATCACTTTGAACATTACCAATATAAATATTTAATGGAAAACTATTTTTTGCTAATTCAGAATAATCTTTTACACTGTCAAAATATAACCATTGAAGTTGCTTCAAAACTTTTGAAAGTTTTTTGTTGTATACTATCTGACTATTTGCTGATTCACCTGTGGGTGCCAGCATCTCTTCTATTATTGGTGATATTTTTTTTAATTTAGAAATTTTATTTTTATTTTCTTTTCCATCAATACCAACTGATAAATCAATAGAAATGCCTGTAAACCATTCGAATAAAGATTCAACATTTCCAAAATTTAAATCTATAGGATCTTGTGGTGATATAGTTGTACTATCTGAATAAAAAGATTTTAATTTTGAAAGATGTTTATTTTTTTTATTATTAATATCATAATAATTTTTAACATCAATTCCTCCAAAACTAATATCATTTTTTCGATTACTAAATACCAACATAGGACAAGTTTCAAGTCCTAAAAATTTTAATGCATATATTCTCGAACCTCCCCGTTTCATATCAACATAAAAAACATCGTTTCCAATCTTCATTTTTCCCCTTCCAAGCGCCCCCCATGGCACGCAGTTCCCCTTTTTAAAAAATTTATCGTCTTGTTCCGGCCAAATTTTAATTGTTAGAGGTTCTAATACCCCATATTCTAAAATAGTTTGCAACATCCACCAATCCCAATAAAACACCGGAATCAAAGTCTCCAGTTCATTAGTCCCCAAGTTGTCTGATTCCATCAATTCAAGTGTAAAATCGCTATCTAATATGTCATCAAGAAATATACGAGCATTCCTCTCTTCATAAGAATGACGGCCCGATTTACATATAAAATAATGTATTCTATCTTCAACATTAAAAATATCAAATAATTTTTTAGAATTAAAATGATCAATATATTCCATTTTAACATTTAAAACATCAAATACTTTTAAAATTTCATTAAATTGTTTTAATTTTTCTTTATGATTCACCTTCAACCTTATTATTTATATTTTTAAATATTCCATATATTATTTTATCAGCATTATATTCCTTCAAAATTTTTCCATTATGTTCTATTTTAGATATCATAGAAACATAAATATTATGTATTTTTTTACTGTTCATATTACATACTCTTTCAACTTCATTTAAAATAAATTTTATTCGTTCATAATTATCATCTATTTCATCATAACTCTCATCAAATAACTCTGGAAATGTTTTAAATCCCAACTTACGAAGATACTTTAATATTCCTGCACCACCAACTATTATAAATGGATGATAAGATATTGCCTTATATGTTTTTTCTGTTATTTTATAAGAATTATTCACATTAAATGGACTTAAATCTGATTCTGTAATTAAACTAAAATATGATTTTTTTAGATTTAAGATATAATCTTCATCAACTAACATTGGATTAATTGTTCCAATTTCTTTATTTAATTGTTTTGATGTCTTATCAAATAAAATTGGTAATTTTTTTAAATAATTAAGTTCATTCTTATTTAATTTTCTATCCACTAAATATTCCCATTGAGAATTCATATTTTCTAATGAATCATTACATTTATTAACCATCGACATCATAGATTTTTTTTTAAGATTTCTATTAAATATTTCATATGTAACAAGTAATCTCCACGAGGTTATAGTACCATTCAAACAAATAAATTTATATTCTTTTTTATGTGTTTCTAAATCTTCAAAATAAAATTTATTTATATCTTTAACTACACGCGGAACTCTCCAAGAACACTCTACAAGTTGAGAATCAAATCCAATTTCATTTGGAAGTTTTTTTCCAATATTCATACTAATAATTGGAATATTATTTACCTTAATTCCCAAATTATTTAATTTTCTATTAACTTCTATAATATCATCTCCCTCAATAAACTCTCCCCTTCTATTAATAACTAACTTAATAATACCAGAATTTAAATATTCCACCAAATGCGGTGGAAATTCAAGTTCTTCAAACATAATACTATCATATGTCAAAAAAAACAAATACAAATCAGTTTTTGATTTACTTTTTATAAACTCATTAACAACAACAATTTTATTATCTACCTGTTCAAAATTGTGATAATATAAATCAGAACTATGATGAGCAAATAACCCACTATTATCAAAAGTTATTATAAAATTATCCATGTAACTCTTTCCATTCTTTTTTTATAATATTTATCAATTTATTATTTTCTTCTACTGCATACTCTTGTAACCGATGAAAATTATAAACTAAAATATCTTCCATGCCCCAATACCAATCATGTATTTCTTTTTTTGACATCGAATTCAATCTTTTAATTTCTTTATAAATTTTATTTTTCTTACTTTCCCAATTTTTAATATCATCATAACTTTCATCAATAAATGGTTCAAATGTTTTAAATCCCATATTTCTCAAACATTCCAATGTTTTATATTGCCCAAGTACGATAAATGGATGAAATGTAAGTATAGGCTTCCATATCTTTTCATTAAAAAAAACATGAAATTTATCAGACAACTCATTTTGATTCCATATAGAAGTTGTTACTATTTGATAATAACAATTCATGGTCTTAGAATGATTTATAGCAAATACAGGTGAAATGCCATCATAAGATTTTAAATCCTTGCCCAATGGTAATAATTTAAATATTTCTTCTGGTATATTATTCTCCTCAAACCACGGATCTCCATCGAATACCTGATTAAAAAATGTAATATATCCCTTATCTAAAAAATCATTCTCATATAAAAATTTCAATAAATCAATTCTATGTGGCCGTGGAGATGTACCAACTGAATAAAAATATTTTAGCCTTGAAAAGGTTTGTGTTTTTTTAAACATACTTAAATTTAATTGATGATGTTTTCGTTTAACACTTTCAAAGCTAACAGCCCATCTATTAAAAAATTTAACTTTGAATGGAAAATTTTCTTCATAATTGTTTAATAATAATTCAGGTGTCATCCAAATAAAATTTGACCAGGGTATATTATGTAAATCTAAAGAGTCTAGCAAGTGACCCGGAACTGATGCATCAGTATGTCCAGCATCATTAACAGCGCCCTCTATTCTAGTAACAATCAACTTACACTTATCCTTTTTTAAATCGTCAATTATTTTTTCATTTTTAACCTGTTTTTTCAAAAAATCTAATATTTGGTGTTCATTTTCATGATTAATTATCACTATATATTTATCACTTGGTATTTTATCACAAAAAATAACCTCATTTTCAATGAACTTACTCAAATTTTCAAACCCAGTTATAAAATAACTATTATCAAATATTTTTTCTTCTTTTGTTATAAAGTCCAATTTTTGTAATTCATCATCCCATTGAATAATTAATATTTTAATCATTAAAAATACCCAATATTTTTTTATCTGTATTATGTATATAGATTCCCAACTGACTACTATTATGCATTAAAACCAAGTCCATATCAAGATATAACTTATCAATTTCTTCTAATGATAATTTAGAAATTCTTTTTATTTCTTTACCAATTAAATTCATTCTCTTAACATAATCTTTTTCATCATCATATGATTCATCTATCCAAGGTGAAAAAGTTTTAAATCCCAACTCTCTTAATTTTTTTAATGCTCCATATTGACCAACTAAAATAAATGGTTTCATGCATGCAAAAGATTTATAAGTTTTTTCATCAATATATACACCTTCTTGTTCATAACTAGAACAAGAAACTACATCTATATAAGAATTAAAATATAATGGTAAATTCAATTTAGTAGATGTATAATATGTTGTTTCTAACAAATCTAAATGTAAAGGTAAAATTGAAGTATCAAACTTCTCAATATTATACTCACTTAAACCATCTAAATTTAATTCTTCATTCCAAAAAAATGAATTAAATGATATATCAAATTTTTCCAACAAATTATTAGAAATAATAGAATCTAATAATGCAATCCTATGAGTTTTAGGGACTCCGTTAAAAGATAAAAAATATTTATCTCTATAAAAAAATTTTGATTCATTATAAAAATATTTTATTAATTTGTGATTTATTTGCTGTTGTTCTAAAATAGAATCTGCCATTGAATAATTATTAAAAACCTCACACGATAAATCATACTTATCTAAATAATTTGGTATTATAACTTTTAAATTATAACCTATTTCACATAACATATTAATACTCTTTCTATAACTATCATATAAACCATTCGAAACCGTATCCATATACCAAATGATAATATCATCATTTTTATTTAAAGACGAATTAATAACTTCAAATGGATTTTCACCTGGTCTAATTATAAATAAATGAATATCTTTTTCATACTCTTTTTTCTGTATTTTTTCAAATAATATTCTATTTGTCCAAGTATCATTAAAATGATTAACAGGTTTATTATTAAAATAAAAAGTTATCACTTATCTCTCCAATTTAATATAGGATTCTTTATTGGCCACTCAATACCAATTCTTTCGTCATTCCACTTTAACACATCCTGGTCCATCCAATCAATATATTCATGTGGATAGGCCTGTGAGTAGTGAAATAAACATTCTTCACTTAAACATAAATGAGCGTTTAAAAAATTTGGGGGAACTAAAACACTTAAATGGTTTCTTTCAGAAATAAGAAAACTATCCCACTCTAAATAATTTACTGATTCTGGTCTATTATCCACTACTACTAAATATACCTCTCCCCACACACAAGTAATATGTTTCCAAGTTACATTATCTCCGTGTAACCCACGAAGAACATTTTTTCTTGAACGAGTGAATTTTGATATTTTCCACTCATGTCCTTTTGGTAATACTTCATTTTCCTTTTCCCAAAATGTCCACATTTCACCACGATAATCAAACCAAGGATCGGGTTTTAATATTTTTACTTCGGGGAATACTTCTGATTCTGTTATTTCTACTTTAAAATCACTCATAGTACTTCTCTCCAATAGTTTAATAAATCATCACATATTTCTTCCAATCCTTTTGTCGGTTTCCAGCCCGTTTTCTTTCTAAACTTTGTACTATCTGGTATCTGTAATGTTATATCGGTTGGCCTAACTCTATCCGAGTCAAGTTCTTTTATAAATGCCTTTGGAGTTTTAGATTTTGAAATTAACATATCTAATGCATCTTCAACTGAACAAGTATAATCACCACCAATATTATAAATTTCACCATAATCACATTTATCAATTATCAACCAGTAAGCGTAAACTGCGTCATCTATGTGATTATATGTTCTGATTGAATCAAGATTTCCGTGTCGTATTGGGTGTGTTGGAAAACTTGGAGCGTAAGGTGGAAAGTCGGGTTTCTTTTCTGCCATAACTATTTGATGTGCAAATGATGATAGTGCAAATCTCTTATCTCTCCGAGAACCTTCATGTGAAAACATACGAGTAATTATAACTTTCATATCATATGCTTTATGATAATATTGTGACATTAAATCATGTCCGACTTTTGATATTGAATATGGATTTGCTGGACTAATATGATTTTTTTCTGTTATTGGAACTTCATCTTCATTTGGATTACCATAGACTTCGGATGAAGAAACACTTATTATAGTTGGATTACAATAATTTCGTTCTTTTGCAAGTCGTAATTCTTCTAATAAATTTGTAGTTCCTATAACATTTGTTGTAAGAGTACTAACTGGAGTAAGAAAACTCGATTCTGGGAAACTTTGGGCGGCAAAATGATAAACGATATCTGGCTGTGAAATATGAATAATTCTTGCAAGACTACCTCTATCTAATAAATCACATTCTTCAAATATAACTCTATCATCACCAAATAGATGTTTGATGTTTTCTTCTTTACTTCTCCACCTTCGAGTGGCAAAGATTTTTACACCTGTAACATTTTCAAGAAGATAATCAGCCATGTGACTACCGACAAAACCTGTTATTCCTGTTATTAAAACTCGCATAAAAAATCCTCAAATGAGGACACTATTTAAAGTGCCTCCGTGTTTATAGTCCCTTGCTTGTGGTCGATTAGGTCTTTGGGTTTTTATACCCCCTGTTATCACCACAGGACTTTCATATATAAATATCATAAAATATTTTTTTATCTAATTAAATTTTTAAAACTAAATCTATTATAATTATTAAGGTCGTCTGTATAATTTATACCAAACCTTTTCAATACTTTAATAATTGGTTTACTTAAATTCCAAATTTTTTCAACCATAACTAATTCTGATTTTTTATTTTTTTGTTTATTCAATCTTTGATAAAAAATTTTATCCTCAAGAGTTTTGGGCTCGTAGTCCATACCAAAAAAATAATCAAAGAAAAATTGTAATTCTTCTTTTAAAATATCCTTTGGTAATGCTGATAATAAATCTATTGGTACAGGTATAACTCTATCCCCATCAATTGAAGAATATAATCTATTCAACATATTAATAACATTTTCATCAAAATAATTATCATTGTATTTCCTTAATAATGACAAATAAGGATGTCTAACAGAAACAAGTATTATAAAATTAGATGGTGGATTATCCAATAAATCATATACCCATTGTTTATCATCTAACTGATCAATATGAAATCTATGTAAAAGATATTCTGTTTCAATTGGAGCATTAATTATTTCTACAAATTGATCCTCTGTTATATCGCCTGGCCAATTTATATTCTGATATGGTTTTATTTTTTTAAGACCCGTATATACATCTTGGTGATAAATACTAATATTACTATACCAAGAAACATCAAAGGGTGGGTGTGTATAACCATCGGCTCTCCAACCCCCTTTCATATCAACAAATAACTCTTGTACCCCAGTTGATGCTGTATGTGATACAGAAATCATAAGAATAATCTTATGTTTAGTTTCAAACCTATTCAACTTATTATATCCGATATTTCAGTCCAACAATTTATAGTATCTTGTTTCTCATAATCTGCAAAATGTTTTTGATTATGTAAAAGTATATCTTCCATTTCGTAATACCACTTGTGTATTTCTTCTTTTGACATACTACATAATCTTTTTATCTCATCTAATATCATAAAAAATCTTTTATCATTATCCACTTCTTCATCATAAAATTCATTAATCCAAGGATGAAAAGTTTTATATCCTATCTCTCTTAATTTTGCAAGAAAAAATGGATTAGAAACGATAATAAAGGGAACTAAATTACTAATAGGTTTAAATATTTTCTCACTCATATAAATACAATCTTCATAATAACAACTTTCAGTAACAACATTAAAATATATTCTTTTATACTGATGAGAAAAATTAGTCCATTGACCAACGGCCCCGCCCCATTTTTCACCATCTTTATAAACCCAATTTGCATCTATATCACCATCAGCATCAATAGGATATAATAGTTTAATCTTTTTTACTGCATCACTTACTATCTCATTCTGTTTTTTATCCTCTATAAAATCTGATATGTAATCTGGCCAAACTCCACCAAATACAGTATCTACTTCCCTTGCTCCAAGACTTATAATTCCTTTATCTTGTAACCCCATTTCATAAATCATTGCAATTAATGCCAGTCTATATTCTCTAATTACTCTGTTATAAGATAAAAAATACTTTTCCCTTATCATATCTCTCATATCATCTAAATCTTGTTTATTAACAAATGATTGTTTATATGGTAAAAGTTCATCTAAATCTGTATTGTAATTATTATCAAGAACTTGTTTATATATCTCCACACTTGATTCCAACATATGATTTACCTCTATTATATTAATCTTAAATTTTGTTAAGGTAGGCATTTTATCACAAAAATTTTTATATTGTTTTTTACCACTTATATTACTCGAAACAAAAAAAACTTTATTTGCTGGAATTTGATATTTTAATAATTCATTATGTAAATCTTTATAATTTTGGTGTTGAATATGCCCCTCATGAATATAAATTATCAAAATATACCCATTACCTTCACAAATTAAATTTCTTACTCTATCATCTAAAAAATATAAAAAAGTTTTTCCACCACTACCACCTCTATCAAGAATATCAAGGTATCTGTGTAAACCACCACAGGATATAGGTAAAATAAAATATGAATCGTCCTTTAAATCAGAAATCTGAATTTTATTAAATTCCCCAAAATCAGTTGATTCCAAGTTACCCAATGAATTAGACCAACCATCTAATTGTTCTGTATATGTATTTAATAAAATATTAATTTTCTTCACTATAACCCCTGACCATATTTTATAGGAAATGCATTTCTAAAATGACTTGAATCATTATTAATTATTATTTGATATCCACGTATAAGTTCGTATATTCCATTGTCCAATGAATATTTTGCCTTCCACCCTCTCGATTCAATCTTTTCATTTGATACTATATAATCTCTTTTATCTGGATCTTCATAATAATCTGATTGGTTTACCACAAAATCTGGAATATATTTTTTTATTCTTTCAGTAAGTTCTAATTTACTTATATTTGTATCTGTCAATCCAACATTAAATGATTCACCTACATTATCTTCATAATTATCTATCATAAATTCAAATGCAAAAGATACATCTTTTATATGAATATAATTTCTGATTGTATGTGCCTGAAACAAAGTAATATATCTATCAGTTAGCGCCTTGTATACAAACTCATTCACAAGTAAATCTAATCTCATTCTTTCAGACATACCAAAAACCGTTGCCAATCTAAATGTAATTGCACGACCACTATCCAAAAGTAAATTTTCAGCATCACATTTGGTAATTCCATAATGACTTACTGGTGTTAATTTTTGTTCTTCTATACAAACTCCTTCTGTTTGTTGCCCATATCCACTATTAGTATTCGGAAATAAAATTCTTTGGTCTTTTGAACTATTTTTAATAATATCTTTAATTTGATAATAATTTACTGATGTTGCCAATTGTTTATCTCTATCGCACGCAGGAAATCCTACTATGGCAGCCAATGGTATTATAACATCTGCTTTAGTAACATAATTACTCAATTTAGAATAATCTCTAACATCACCATAAATAAAATTGAAATTTTTGTTATTAAATAAATTTAATAAAGATGATTGGTTATACATCAAATTATCATATACCACCACATCATGACTTTTAATTAAATCAGAACATAATACAGAACCTAAATATCCTGATCCTCCAGTAATTAATATTTTCATATTAAATTATTCTCCTTGATAAATTTATATAACTCTTCTGCCCATAATTTATGTGCTTCTCTATTTGGATGGCCATGGACAGGTTCAATAGGATAATTTTCATGCCCAAATTTACATCTCATAAATTGATCCATACTCTGGTAATCACCCGTTACTACAATATTATCATAATCTAATTGATTAAACAAATTAGAATGATCTATTGATGGTGTAATCATATCAACACCTACAGTATCTGGATTATACCTTGTGGAAGAGGAATATTTTGAAAAATGGTAAGTTCCAAATCCCTGAAAAAATGCATAATTACATCTTTTTAGTTTTAAAAAACTCTGCAATAAAACCATATTAAGGGTACTATTGTATAACATATTATTAATATCAAAAAATCTTGTATAAAATTGTGTCCACCATTTTTTAGGCATTTTATATGTTAAAGTATCACCACCATGATGTGCATAACACTTTGTCCACTCTTGTTCAAAATTATCCCACCACTCCCATCTATCCGAAACCGTCCATCCTATCATAAACAAAGTATCTTCTAATTTATCTTTATTATCAACCACCCATTCAACAGTACTTCTACATATCCTTTCATTTGATGAACCATTTTCTGCTATATTAATAACTTCAAGATTTAATCTTTCACCTAAAACTTCGGGCCAGTGACCTTTAGGTTGAAAATCTGGTTGGTCCTCTTGTAATCCCTGTCCCCAAGTCCAACTATCTCCATTTGTAAATAAATATTTATACTTCATTAATTTTTTCCAAACCCTTTTTTATAAAATTTTCTAATTTATTATATTCATTATCTACAAAATGAATAAAATGTTCTGAATTATATAATAAAATATCTTCCATTTCCCAATACCATATATCCAATTCCTTTTGTGTCATACTACAAAGTCTTATAATTTCCTTATTAATTGCCTTTTTTCTTTCTTCATAAGTTTCCAACTCATCATATGATTCATCAATATGTGAATGAAATGTTTTAAATCCCCATTCTCTCATTTTTTTTAAATTATTTTTAGTTGATATTAAAATAAATGGTTGAAATGTAACAAATGATTTCCAAACTTTTTCCGTTATATGTATCTTTTGTGGAACTGTTTTATCATAACCAGGTCCCCAGCAACTTTCAGTTACTATATTAAAATAACTATTAAAATACGGAACAATGTTTAAATAATCTTGTAATCCGTGAACTTTCAAATCATATGTATTTGGAACATATTTGTTAGCAAACTTAATTACATCTTTCCCATATTCTTTACTATAATCATGAATTCCATATCCAACACTATTAAATTTAGTAAAATCTATTTGAGTTATTCCTTGATCTAAAGGTTCTTGGCCACCAAACCAAGTTGTAATCCCATCTTCTAATAAATTATTTTTGATTAAAAATAATAATAATTCAACTCGATGGTCTTTTATATTATTATTATGAGATGCATATTTAAATTGTCTATAATATCCTTTGGAATTATTCAAAATTTTAAATAATGTACTTGTATCTAAACGTGAATTATTCGCAAAAGAATCAGGATAATAAGTAAGTGCGGCATTTCTATTAAAATATAAAAAATCTAATTCTACTTTATTTACTTCTTCCTTTTCTGCATTTAATATACTTTCATAAAAAATAAAACCAAAATTATTCTTTGACAATTCATTTTCTTGTAATAAATTTTTAAAAGACTTCCAATGTTCTTCATATATGGAATATTGCCAACCACAACAATCTGTTTGAAAGAAAATAATATAACACTTATTGTTTTTTAAATCAGAAATAATTTTTTTTGAAATATCAGATTCATCATTAATCATTTTTTCAAAAGCTTCTACTCCATTAAAAGTATCATAAAAAACTATATATTTGTCATTTGATATATCTTCTAAAATTTTTATATTATTGAAAAAATTAAATGAAGTTAAATTAGAATCTAATTTCATATATTCTAAAAAAACCTGCCTTATAACTGGACCTTCAATACTAAGAGTATCACTTAAAAATAATAAATTCATTTCAATATTCCACCTTTGATATTAATTCATTATCAATAAAATAAAACAGATTTTCATTACGTTCTCCAGCAGTTTTACATTCTATCGTTATATAATATGTAAAAAAATTACCAAAAAGTTTAATAAATTGCCAACGAGTTACCGTCTTATATTTCTCAAGCATATAATATTCTCTAATTTGTAAAAATCTATTTAACAGCCCAATAGCACGATTGATATCTTTCATTTTATAGCCTCAACATTTAACGAAACAAGTTTTCCCTTAAACCATTCCTCATCTGGTAATTCATTTCCATTTTTATCATGTCTTGGTAAATAATCACAACTCCAATCACGAATATGTGAATGTTCTGTTTGTTGCCAATCATACTTATTCACATTCTTAAACCCAACATCTTTTAAATCTTTTGATAGTTCGTTAAAATCCCATCCCCAATAATGAAAATTTTCCTTATAGTCTTGTCCCCCATATAAAGTTCCGCGTATCGAATTTAAATCTCCCGTTTCTACATAATATTTAGAAAGATTTTCCATATCTGGAACAGAGATTCTCAACACGCCTCCTTTTTTCAATAATCTAAACCATCTTTTTAATACACCCACATATTGAAATCTTGTTAAATGTTCAAGAGTATGACAAACATATATAACTGATATACTATTTGTCTTAAATTGTCTTAATTGTGTAATATCATCTATTACATCTGGAGAAGTTGGATTTTTTGTTTTATAAATTGGATACGATCTAATATCAATATTCACATAACCATCTATTCTAACATCTCCACAACCTAAATGTAATTTCATTATTTCCTCACCAATTTTACTTTTAATAAATCTTTATAAATATCAACTGTTTCTTGTCCAAATTTATTTCTAATCTTGTCAAACCATTCTTTTCTATTATAATATTTAATAAAAGCATCATCTCTAAATTTAAGAATTTCTTCTCTTATTAAACTATCTGTTGGATTTGGATAGGAATCTTTAGAATAATATGAATAACCTGAATATGTAGGTGGTAATTCAAACCCTTTACTATAAAGTTCTGTAAAAAGATACGAACCAGGAAATATCATAGTTGGATTAAAATTTGCCCAACTCGTATTTAATTCAATGGCCAAATCAAGAGTTTGTTGCATAGTTTCATAAGAATCTCCCGACATACCAAACATATAATTACTAAGTACCTCTATATCAAATGATTCAATTTTTTTCACTATATCAACAACATCAACCTCTCTAAACTTACCTTTTACTGCATCGATACGAACTTTTCTATTACCACTTTCAATACCAAGTGCCAGCCAATTTACTCCTGCTTTCTTTAATTTCTCTAAATATTCTTCTCTAACCGTATCTACTCTTGCGTATGCCCAAATATTAAAATTATAACCTCGTTCAATTATCAAATCACATATCCTTATAAAATGATTTTTATTCAATACAAACATTTCATCTGCTATTTTAATATTTCGTATCCCCATATCAGCTATTTTATCAAATTCTGTTATCATAAATTCTGGATCCCAATATCTAAATACAGATTTACCAAATGATGCATTAATACAACAAAATTCACATTTATATGGACAACCAAGTGAAGTATAAAGTGCTACAAATGGTGATCTATCATTATTATTTGTCATAGAAAAATGAACTGTATTTCTATACTTATCTATTGATGGTAACAAATCCCAAGCCATACCAGGTAATACTTGTTCAAGACTATCAATAATTGGTGTCATATGTGTAAATTTTATTTCTTTACCATCACGATACCACAATCGTGGAACTTTACTTACACTAACTAAATCACTCTGAAATAATCCTAATAAAGTATCTACTCCTTCTCCTTCACATACAAAATCACATTTCTCATCTTGTAAAGTTTTTATTGGTAATGCTGATGGATATAACCCAACTAAAATAGTTTTGAATTCATAATCCATAACTTCCAATAACTCGTGTGTTCCCTGCATACTTTGTGCAGATGCTGATGGATGTTGTCCAAACTGGACAAAACATACCAATTTAGGATTTATTTGTTTTATATGATTATAACTTTGTTCTGTATCTAATTGTAACGCTTCACAATCTAATATATCTACTCTGACACCAAGGATTCTCATACTATTCGCCAATAAGGCTGCCCAAATAGGTAATTCTACTGCAGCATATTCAATTAAAGATTGAAATGTCATCTTTGAAGAATTAGAATGAACAAATAAAATATCAGTCATCTTATCTATTAAAACACCTTCACTTTATATTTCTTAGAAAATCCAACTCCACCCATATAACTATTCACTATTGGTTTACCTTTTACATTTAAACTTGTATTTAATACCATTGGACATCCTGTTTTCTCATAAAACTCCTTAATAAGTTTATAATAACCAAGATTATCATCTTTACTAACCGTCTGGACTCGTGAAGTATTGTCTACATGACATATTGCGGGATACTTATCTGGATATTTACAAGGAGCCACGAACTGCATAAATTGAGATTTCTTAACTGGCATATCAAAGATTTCGTGTGCATGTTCTTCCAATACTGACGGTGCAAATGGTCTGAATTTTTGTCTGTGTTTTATAACATTTACTTTATCTTTAATATCATCACCTCGTGGGTCTGCCAATAAACTTCTATTACCGAGTGCTCGTGGTCCAAATTCTGCTCGACCAGTTGCAACACCTACTATGTTACCTTTAAGTAATTCAGTTAAGACTTTTTTAACAGGATATTTTCCCTTAATATTGTAACCTGTAAATGGAGTTTTCCAATTTATATGTTCACCGAATACATAAGCTGCTGAACCTAATGAACTTCCTGCATCACCTGGGTTTGGTAGTATCCATAATGACGGATAATAATGTTTTGCTATTATGGAATTTGCTACACAATTTAATGCTACGCCACCCATATAAACACAATTTTTAGTTTCAGGAACGAGTTTTTGTGTTAAGCTGAATACTTTACGGATTTCTTCTTCACATATCCATTGAACATTTGCTGCTATATTGAATTTCCAATCATCACTATCATCATCGGGGTAATATTCAGGATTCCAATCTAAACAACCTCTATGTAAATTATCTTTTAATTGAATTGGTTTGTTTGATCGTTTAAAAAAATCATTATAGATTGAATTTTTAAGTGTGTGATCTTGTGTTCCCCAACCAGCCATTCCCATTAAGATATACTCATCTTCTTGTGGTTTTAATCCTAATCGTTGAGTCATTGCACTATACCATAATCCTAATGAATTTGGATATTTTAATGTATATCGTTTCTCAAAGTTTCCACCGTATGCATACCAAATAGAAAGTGTGTCCCACTCACCTATTGCGTCTATAACTACTATAGCCGCTTCTTCATATGGACTTGTAAAGTAACCTGCTGCTGCATGAGATTGGTGGTGATCCACATATTCTATTTTAGCATTCCCAATATATTGTTTGAGATTGAATCGTGGAGTATCTCTAAAATTAAGAACTTCTTTATATTGTCCGGCGTATAATTGGCGGAGTTTCTTTAAATATGGTCTTTCAAAGAATGCCACTTTATCTGGTTTACCATATCTATAACAATCATTAAATAATTCACCGTTTAGTTCATTGTCATTCTTTATTTCACTATATCGTTCGCTATGACCAGCAAACAAAATCTCACCATCTTCTATCATAGTTATAGCAGCGTCGTGGTTTAGTGCATTTATTCCTAATATTTTCATAAATCTCCTAAAATTGGTATTATAACTTGTTCACAAAACTTTTTATGTGAAGATGGTGATGGATGACCAGGATCATATTCACCATTTCCCCAGGGATCGCGGGCTTTCAAACAAACCCATTCTGCTAATCCACCATACTCTACTTGTTCATCTTCATAAAACCACCACTTATCCCACTCTATCATATCCCACAAATAAGTTGCATTTGGATATATGTCTTTCAATAATAGTGTATCTCTTGATATTTTTTCAGTTGCGTTGTCTGGCCAGTATCTATCAGTTTTGAAATGTGTATTGTCTCTCCATGCAAGATTCCATATTTCATGTCCAAATATTTCATCACCTTCTTGTCGTACCCATCCAGGTGGAATTTTAAATGAATATTGGTTAAAAATATTTTGCCAACACATCATTGTATATTTAATTCCTAAACTATTTAAATACCATTGAACTCTCAAAATAGATTCAAATGTATTTATCAAACTTTCTTCTTCTGAATAAAAATGTTTCCAATATAAATCTAAAAATTTAGTTACTGCTTTGTTACTCCAAGACATATATGGAATACTACTTTTTATCCAAGTTGAATCTTCACTTGGATGTCTTTCCCAATGTTCATCATGAATAAAATTACCCATCCAATTTTTATGTGGTCCATCTACCCACAATTCATGTAACGGATTTTCTCTATTGGTAGATAAAAACTCTTTTCTTGTTATACCCGACCACATTATTAATACTTCGATATCACCGGGAGATATTCCTTTTTTTAATTGATCATTCACTTCCCATATTATACTTCTACTAATATATCCATTTCCAGCACCTGTATCTCCTACATTATGAACACAACCATATTTTTGTTGATTTATATGATAGGGCCAGGTGCCATCTGATTGTGTAAAACTACAACCTGATGTTATTATTATTTTATCCATATAACTCCTTAATAAAATTATATAATTTATCTGCCCATTCTGTTTGAACTTCTGCGTTTGGATGATTACATTTCGTTACTCTCTTTTTAGCACTACCCAAAAATGGTTCTTGATAAAAATAGTCAAAATCAACCAATTCTGCTATTTTACAAGTTTTATCTAAAAATCCATGTTCATTAATATCACCTTCAAAGAAAATATATTTAATATTGTTAATTTTAAAAAATGATTGTAACGATATAACATATCTCCAAGTTATTTCTGATGATGTTTTATTATCAGGAATATAATTAAAATTTATTTCATCTTTATCTACTGAAGTATCACTTTCGTGGGAGTTCCATGCGGTATAACCATCATGTCCAAATTGAGCACCAAACCAATTACTCTTATTACCATAATCATCGCTCCAAGTTCTATTTACCCAAATTTCAATTCTAACTGGATATGATAATTGTAATACAAATAAAGTATCTTTTAATTTATCTTGATTTTCAGAAATCCAATCGTATGTAATCCTACATATTCGTTGATTAGAACAACCACCTTCTGATTGATTAATATCTACTGCATTAAACTTATCGGCAAGAAGTTTAGAATATCGTTCTTTTTCTGGATTGTCTAAACCACAACCTTCGGTGTAACTACAACCATTCGTATATAAATATTTAACCATTTTACTTATAAATAAACGGATCTCGTTTCCGTAACTCTTTTATTTTTTTCTTGTATAAAAAATGTGATTTAACTTTAAACCACAAATACTTAAACCATTTGATCATTATTATTTCCTTTTATTAATTCTCGTATAGTATTATCAATAATTATTTTATCTTCACTTATATTGTCATATTTAGCCCACGGAACTAATTTATCAGTCAGTTTGCGTGGTAAAACAATCCTCATTTTATAATGAAAAAGAGAAGCAATTGATTCATCGACATGACCATACTCTGTACTTTCTAAACTACCATGATCCCATATTGGTAATTCAATAGGATTATGAACTTCTAAATGAATAGGAGATAAATCATTCTTATATAAAAATTTATCACTTCCCGTTGAGAACGGATTCCCCCACGGCCCTTGATTTTTTTTAATGAAACTATTATATTTAAAAAAATAAGAAAGTTGAAAATTTTCATACTCGTCAATGGTCATTCCATCTAATTTTGCCCAATTCCATTTTAGTTTTATATATCTTTTATCATTAAATCTTTTTATCAAATCTCGAATATTATTATCTTTTCTTAAAACCAAAAATTCATCAGGACTAATATGACCTACCCAATTAGCAATATTCCCATAAGAAACTGTCATTGCTGCTGTGTAATTAAATTGTGCAATGTCTATATATTTTAATGTAGGATCTTTTAATGTTGGAAGTTCCCAATTTATTATTGTAACAATATCTGAATACGGTTTTATTGGTTCTAACATTTCTTCAGTAATTAAGTTATTCAAACAATAAAGATAAAAATGATCCACTCCTAAATTAGAATGATACTCTATCCAAGTAGAATTTAATTTAGGGTTTCGTAAAAACAAAGTAGAAAATATAACATCATATTTATTCATAATATTTCCTCAAAACTCTTTCTGTGTACCCAACTCCACCAATTGATAAATTTTGTAATATCTTAATTACATAATCATCATTTTTATTAATTATAAACTTATCTGATTTTTTTACATGATTGTTTATATTCAATTTTCTTTTCAAAATTTTACTTAACATAAATAATATATCTTCTATTCTTGTCAAATCTGCATAATTAATATTAATTTCACCATTAAATTTATCTAAAATTAAATATTCCACTATTCTTTTCAAATCAGAAACATCTAAAACAGAACGAAAGGTTTCGTGAATATTAACTGGAAGTGAATTTTTTATAGAATTTACAAAAAGTGGAATTAAATTATTAGGATTTCCAGTTTTTCCAACAACCGTAGGTACTCTAATTATAATATATTTTTTATTTAATGTTTTTATTTTATTCTCTACATTCTCTTTGTGGTTTAAAAAAATTTTATTATTTAAATATGGAAGTGAACCAAAATAAATAATCTTATCATATTCAAAATTCTTTGTTATGTCATCAAACAAATCAATTTCTCGTTGAAACAATTTTTTTAATGTTTCCGTTGAATCTGAAACTCCAGAACAAAAAAATAAAATATCATCAATATCTATTTTTTTCATTTCAGTTCCAATTAATCCATTACCAATTATCATTTTTATCCTTTATTATCTCTTACGTCTATCCCAGTTTGGCATCCTGAGCTCGGTGGGCCACAAAACACTTTGATCATCAAGATACTTATATGCAAATTCATCAATTGGAAACTCCACCATAATTTTTCTATTGTGTTCCACTTTCCAAACAACAGAATTATATATTTTTTCTAATTCACTCTTATCCATATTACATAATCTTTCTATTTCAACCAAAATAAATTCTATTCTATCTTTTGGATTTTCTATTAAATCATAACTCTCATCAAACAATTCTGGATATGTTTGGAATCCCATTTCCCTTAATTTCTCTAAATGTCCATACTGACCAACTATAATAAAAGGTTGTGAAATCAGGGCCTTATATGTTTTTTCAGTAATATGTAACCCGTCATTATCTTGACAAATTTCGTGATGAGTCTCGGTTACAACATTAAAATAAGATTTTTCTGTTATATGATAATTAAAACATTCCCACCCATCAGTGTCAATATGAAACTTTCCCATAGGATCAATCTTTTTTGATAAAACCACTCCCTTATAAATACAAGAAACAAATCCCTTATCCAATAAACCCCTTTCCTTTAAATTATCGAAAATTATTGTTCTGTGTTTGTGTTCAGCGAAATTTAAACAATTATATATTTTTTCTTTTTTTGATTTCAAATTAATTTTCCCATACTGGGGATTCTTTTTTATAACCCCCACTGTAGCTATAAGAAGATAAGGAAAAGAATAATAATTTTCTGTATTTTTCATTGCAGTATTATTATTAAAAATTAAATAATTATCTATATTATTATTATTCATAAAAATATCAATTTGATTTTTTATATCTTCTGTAATAGATTCCCATTTCATATCAATCACAATCTTATCCAACTCATTATCATATCCTATAACACATATACCTTTACCTCCAGAAATCAATGGCAAAGTACTATTCTCGATTTTCTGAATTTTTTTTATAAAATCATCCATGTAAACTATTACCTATTGATATAACTTCACAATTATCAATATCTGGAATATATCTCCAAGGATCTATAATAATAGAACCATCTTCAAAGTTAAAGCTTGTAAAATCAGGATGTTTAGTTCCAATAAAATATAATTGTGGATCATCATCCCACCCATATTGTTTTTTCACATCTTCCCATGGTTCATCTATATATGGGTCCCACATAAATACTGCATGACCACGTTCTTCTAATATATTTTTCAATAAAATAGATGGACTGCCGGTTGTTATATTAGTTTCGGGTTTAAATGATTTTCCAAGAATATTTATTGGTCTACCACCAGCATGTTCCTCTATCAAGTCTGCTAGCCAATCAGTTTGATGTTCTCTCTGTAACATTATATTCTCAAACCAATCGTGTGATAAATCTAACTTTCGTGATAACCAACTTAGTGCAATATTATCTCGTGGATGACAACCACCACCATCTCCCATACCACCAGACCAATATGATTCTGCCAGTATTCTTTTACTACCAAGTGCAAGTGCATTCATAACATCATCACAATTAGTATTTGGTAGTTTATGACACATTTCCATTACCGTATTTGTAAATGCTAATTTTGTAGATATAAAAGTATTATATGTAACCTTTATTAATTCTGCATTTTCTATTGTAGTTTCGAATACTGGTGCATGTGTTATCGTTTTATAAAATTTCTTTGTCTTATTTAATGCCCAATCGTCATCATTTCCAAACAATATAAATTCTGGATGAAGAAAGTCTCTCATAGTAGTTCCCATTGCAATAAAGAATGGATTATAACATAATTTAAAATACGGATTAGTTTCAATAATAGGTTTTATTTCTCTACGAATTGTACCTGGTAAAACGGTAGATATAATAATAACAACCCTTTTAACTTGTTGATGCCAAATTTCCTCTGATAAATCTTTGATACCCTGTTTAAGATAAGTATAATCAAAATCTTCCCTCTCATCTGGTATTCGTGTTGTTCCCTCAAACTTTTCACCGTGTGGTGTTTGAATTGGAACAAAAATAATTTCAGATACTCCAACAACTTCTTCTACCGATTTTATTTCTATCTTACTTTTATCTAAATGTTCTTGAACCCATATTTCTTGATATTGTATTTTTTTAGTATCAACATTATCCTTGACTTGCGGTGAAGGATCATAACCTACTACTTTATGACCTCTCGATTCTACTGCTAATGCAACTGGTAGACCAAGCTTTCCTAGTCCTATAAATCCTATGTTCATTTTATATCCTCTTGTAATACTCTAAAAAGATTTAATAATTCTTTTCTGTCTCCAGATAATATCTTTCTATTATGTTCTAAAACAGGAACTAATTTTTTATACCACTTTTTTAATTCATCAAGACTCATAGAACACAATCTTTCAACCTCATCAACAATCATTCCCATTCTTTTTCCTGAATGTACTTCATTATCATAACTTTCATTAATAAAAGGTTCAAAAGTTTTAAATCCCATTTCTCTTAATTTTTTTAAAGAATTGGGACATCCAAGTATTATAAACGGGTGGTAATTATAAATAGGTTTCCATACTTTTTCATCTAAAAAAAGAGATACGTCATCAAAAACAGATTCTGTTATTACACTAAAAAATGTTCTACTATATAACCAATCAACTGAAGTTCCATAATGATTTGTATCCCATTCTTCAACATCAACTATTAATGGTAAATGATTATTTTCTAAATCTTTCCATCCAAGTAAAGCATCACTTTTTATTTTATTATCTACAAATAGCATATTAGAAAAATATCGAGACAAATGTATTTTTTTACTAAACTTATAAGGAGCCAATTCTTCAGATGGGAAAGAAGTAAATGTATCCTTTAATAAATTTCTACTATGTAACCAACAAATAAATGCCATTCTATGTATTCTTGGTGCCCTATTTAATAATAAAAAATATTTATCTCTATCTTTAGAGTCCTCATCAAAAATAACACTTGGTTGCATTTTTTCATATTTATCATATCTCTCATTATTAAAAGGAATACATTTTATTAAATTTCCTTTATTATTAATACTACACCAAACCTGGTGTAATACATCCACAATCAAATTACCAGAAATAAAAATAAAATTTTCTAAATGAATTCCATATTTTTGTAAATCTTCATAAATAGAATCAAAAATTTTATACTGAAATGGATCATATCCCTCATTTGCAGACCACAAGATAATTTTACATTGTCCTTTTTTTGTCGATTCAATTATCTCATCACTAACTCCTGATAATAAAGTATTTTCATATCCATCTTCAGTTCCCAGCCAAAACTCTGGGGGACCTTGAGTTTCTAAAATATAATAAAATGGTTCAGTAGATGTGATTGCCGTATTAGAATCTAAAATTTCAAATGGTATTTCAAATCTTGAAAGTAAATCAATTAATGAAGGTGGTGCGGGTCCAAAATAAGGATTCATATTTTCAGGTAATCCTATTAAACCATTAAAAATCTCTGGCCAATTATCATAGACACCGCCTTTATCCGTTTTTTTAGGAAAATCAAATGCAAATATCATTAAAACTCCACATGACTTGGTATATCTTGTTCGCAACGAAAATCTATTATTTCGTGTATAGTATTAAATAGTAACTTTCTACTAATAACACTATAATTTAAATCTGTAAGTCCATCTTCATCTGTATTTATCATTCCACCTTGAACTTCTTCTACAAATCTTTTTTCATTTATACTTGTATCTTTTTGATGGACAAATTTGTTTCCTACAATATCATTTCGTTTGTGATGTTGTGAAAAAAATCTACCTTTTCTATTTCTGTATGGTAATGTGGTATTTGATATTTTTCCTATTTCTTCGTTTATGATACTACACCCATTTACTATTCCATGATTTCCATTTCCACTCAAATCATATACTATGTCGTTCTCTACTTTTGAAAAATCGTAATGTAATTTTGGATTTACTGGAGTTGGAAAATCTACTTTATAAAAATCTTGTCTTTCACTATCATCTGTGGCTGTGTTCCACATACAAACTTGTGCAATATCACCAGCAAAATAATTGGTATAATCTGCTGTTTTTGGGTCATTCACTCCAATATAAAACGGATTTCCACCATATTTCTTTAGTGGTGATTCAAACTTTAATGGTGATTCTGAGCCATGGCCAAATCTTGAATCTGATTCTTGCCCGTTTAAGTAAAATCTCATTTCTCCTTTCTCTGCATTTACCGTTATCATCAGGTGTGTCCAAGTTTCTGGATGTCGTTTAATCCACATATACGAGTGACTGTTTTTTTGATTGAATAAACCAAATGAGTATGCACTTGAATTGTCCCATGCAAATCCCATTTGATAACTTGGTCGTCCTAAAATGTATTGGTGAATAAACTCTCTGTTTTCTACATCTCCTATTAGATATGTTGGAATATCAAACCTATCTTCTGCTTTTACCAAAGCTGATATTGTGAAATTACCACTTGTTAGTTCTCGTATTGAATCCGTTGGATTTATTTTGATGTAATTGGATAGTCCGTCGAATCTTGCGAAGTTTCGTGGTTCGTTTGACTCGTTATTCATAAATGTTGTCTTTGCAAGTCCTTTCTTTTTTACACGAAATAACAAGTCATCATCTTCCATTCCCCAATTAAAGTATCCGTTGGAATATCCGTTTATTTTTTCGTAATGTTCTTTAGTGAATAATATGGCACCACCGAAATAATCTTGATATTTTAATCCGTAATCAAATTGTGCCACGTGGACTGCTAAATGCTCTACATTTTCAGGATATGAATAATCACAGGAATCATCTTCTGGTAACATATCAATATCGTGGAAACAGAAATAGTCGTATCCCTCTTTTTGTGCAACGTCGTATGCTACATTTTTTGCTGTTCCTCTGTTGAATCCACTTACACTATCAGGATAGACTTGGTTAGCTACAAATATCTTGTATTCAATATCTTTACCCTTAAAAAACTCGTCCATATGTGGAATGAACTTTTTAAGGTGTTCTTCCCTTTTATAGTGTGGAACACATATTGCTAGTTTTTTCATATTACCGATATAAACTCGTGGTTATCTAAAAATTCTTCATTATGTAATATTTCATATTTTAATGAACTCAATCCATCTTCTTTTATAGAAGATAATCCCTTTCTAACTTTATTAAAAAATCTTAATTGATTTTCTCTTGTTTCCCAATGAGTGAATTTGGTTTGTGCCCAGCCATTTTCTTCATGTTCTAAACAAGTAAATTTACCATCTCGTCTATTTGGAATTGTTGCAAGACTACCAATCCTTAATTCTTTTTCTTTTTGAAGTGCTCCGTGTATTTTTGCGTGATTATCATTTCCACTTTTGTCAATAACCATATCACCTACTATGTTATCAAAATTCCAATATCCTACAACGTCTTTTGCAGATTTATACTTTTCTTTACCTTGTTTCCAACCATCAAATTGTTTATTATCTGTAACATTTCTTGGAAATCCACCATTGTATAGGTAAGATGCTTCTTCACTACTTACACAATTTGACCAAAGTGTGATTTGAGCAACATTTCCTTTGAAATATCCTCTATCGTCTGTTCTTGCATGTGGATTTGCACAACCAATATAATATGGAATGTTACTTGCTTCTTTGATTTTACCTAAATAATCAGTTGGTGACTCGTTTACCTCAATACCATTCACATACATCCGCAATCGTTTCAGGATGTGGTCTACCGTGTAGATCACTTGCACCCACTCGTTAGTATGTCTATCTGAAACTACCATATATTGTTCATTATTATCATTCCAAATACCACCTTTGTATTGCATTCCACTTGTGTATGCAATTCCTACATGATGACCTGGTCTGGTGAATACGTGAAATTCGTCATAATCTTTGTTTGGGTCTAACTCTAAATCATCTGATGGTTCTACCCACGCCTCTACTGAAAATGATGAATTAACAACTTTGTTTAATGAAAGTGTGTTTTTGATTTCAAGGTGATCCCTACCATTAAATTCCATAACATTTATGTATCTTGGTGCCTTGTCTTTTGATGAACCAGTCCATTGTTCCTGTAATGGTACTCCACGTTTTCTACACCTATATAATAAATCGTCATCTTCAAACCCCCAACCCCAATATTTGTTGGAAAATCCATTTATCCATTCAAAATGCTCTTTGTTGAATAATGTAACTCCACTAAAATATTCAGGATAGACTAAACGATAATTAAACTTACTCAATCTGGTTGCAAGGTGTGTTGGTTTATCAACCCACGAATAATCACAAGTTTTATCTTCTGGAAGCATATCAACATCGTGAAAACAGAAATATTCAAATCCCTGTTCCTTTGCAATCGTATATCCTACGTTTATTAACCATCCACGGTTGAATGGTTTATCGTTTCCTTGTTCTATTATAAAGATTTTGTATGGAATGTCTTTATCACTTAAAAACTTGTCCATGTATGGCACAAATTTGGATAAATGTTCTTCCCTATCTCTATATGGAACAATTATTGCCAGTTTTGGGTTCATTATTTACCGAATAATTTTCCGACTACTGACTTTTTTTCTTCTGGTTGACTATTACCAAGTGCTTTTGCAATTTCACTGGCAATGTCTGCTGCTGATGCCTGTGGTTGTGAAACTTGTGGTGCACTTACTGGTTCTGATTCTACATAGTTTTTAACTATATTATAGATTTCCCATAATTTCCAATCAATTGCTTCCACTTTTTCTTCTAAATTAGTAAGTGATTTTACTGCTATTGCTGTAAGTTCATTACCTTCGTTTGAATCTAATGCATCTCTTGCATCTGTTTTCTTTTCTGTTTTCGTAGCCATAACTTTATCTCCTATATTACTACTTCTATAACTTCATGTTTATCCTGATAGTTTTCTCTATTCACTATCCGAAATCTTGTCGATGATAGACCGTCTTTGTCCATATCATCCATGCTGTTTCTAATTTTTTTGTTAAATAAATTACGATTTGTCATAATTTCTGGATGCTCACTTCTCATCATGTTCTCTAAATTTGAAAAATCTTCTTTTGTGGAAATACAACCATAATAACCATTCCGTCTATAAGGTAAATATCTCTCTGTTTTGTTTTTTAACGATTTATTTTCAAATCCTACATTATAAAATCTTGCATGGTTTCCATTTCCACTTATATCAAAAGTTATATTATCATAACCACCCTTGAAGTCCCAAACTCCTACTGGAAGTTTAGAAGTGGTGTATTCTCCCCTATTATTAGCTATTCCTTTATTGAAAATTAACTCCATTTCATAATCTTTTATATTATCATTCCATAAACCAACTTCTGAAACATTTCCCTTTAGAAAATTTCGCCATACGTTTATATTTGGATCTCCAACTCCTATATAATATGGTTTATTTAGATAATCTATTAACTCACCTTCATATGTTTGTTTACCAGCTTCCTTTCCATCTACGAATAATGTTAGAGTTTGTGCTTTGTCATCTACAATCATACCAATATGATGCCAGGTAGAATGTCGTAATGGAACCTGTATTATTACTGGTGATTTATCACTTGTTCCAAATGGTCTAACCCAAATAACACATTTTACAAATCCACCATGTGTATATGAAATTCCTGTGTGATATCCTGGACGACCAAATATGAAATACTCACAATTATTAGTGTCTCTATCTGCACTTGTTGGTGGTTCTCCGTCTGGACAAAACCAAGAACACATACTAAAACTTTTATTAGTTGAATTTTTTATCTTTGCGTTATCTGTTGGTATTTCTATATAAGAATTTTCTCCATTGAATGTTCCATATGTTTTGGATACTTGATTTTCTATTTCTGTTCTAATTGGTAGTTGTTTAACTACACATCGTAATAGTAAATCATAATCTTCATAGCCCAATCCCCAATATTCATTTGAGTATCCGTTTATTTTTGCAAAATGTTCTTTTGTTAAAAGTATAGAGCCACCAAAATACTCATCGTAAGGTAAATCGAAATAATCAAAATTATCTATCTTTTCTTGATCCCCAAATTCCATATTTGCAAGTCCACTAACAATACTTATTGGCTTTTCTTCATATTCATAATTACATTCATCTGAAATTGGTATCATATCAATATCATGAAAACAGAAATAATCAAATTTATCTTTGTTTAAAAAATATCCTATATTGAATAACTTACCCTTGTTTAATGGTCTATTAGATTTTTGTTTCATAAAACACAGTTTATAATAAAACTTATCTTCATTTATCATTGTCTTAAAATGATCGGTAAAATTATCTATATGGTCTTTATCGTATGGAAGTATAACTGCTAACCGTTTCATGTTCTATATGCAATTGCATCATCTTTAATTTTATCCCATTGTGAATAATCTTCAAAGTGTTTTCCACATCTTTCTATTTTAAATCTGTCATCTGTAATATCTATTTTCATATTATTATCTAATATATAATCAAACATTCTTTTATATTCTTCATGATAGGTGTATTCTCTTTTTATACTTAAAACTTCCTTTAACCTTCGTGTTACTGACATATCCCATTTAAAATGATGAACTTGAATAAAATATGGACTTCTATATAAATGTTTCCACCTATCACCATAAGTATCTTGTCCTTTAATTCTTACATAATGTTGTCCGTTTGTTATTTCTACATGACCTTTTACTAACGGAACTTTATTTGGACATGCATTTGAAATTGGTAATCTAAATGAACCTGCAAGTGGAAATAAATTCCAAATATCACTTTCTTCATTTACATTTCTAAATCTACCACCTTCACCAATTCTATCTAAAAATGCCCCAGTTACAAATCTGTATCCGTATTCTTCACATTCTTCTATTATAGTTTTAACTGGTTTTGGATAAACATGAAACTCATCATCATCTGCTACAATCCACCAATCATCAGGTTTTAATAACTTTGTTTCGTTGTATAATTGTGTAACCCTTTCCCAATTAAATGGTTCTTCAACACTTGTTTTATGAATATCAATATTTAAGTCATTTGTTATTTCTTTAACTTCCGATAAAACTCTATCTTTGTCTGAAGATAAATATACAACTACATAGATTTCATCAACAAAATCTTTGTAATGTTGCAACATATGTTTTAACATTGTGGTATTATGACCACAAACAGTAACTAAATTCACTCTCATCAATATACAATTACAGCAGATATAGCAATTTCACTAAATTTAAATAAATTTTTGTAATAATTTGTATTATATTTTTTATTATCAGTATTTTGTAAAACAAAAATTGGTTGATGACCACATCCAAAATCCCCATTTAATTGATCCCACCACCATCCACTTGATCCCAATAATTTCCACTGTTGAAAAAGTAAAGGTAATCTTACTTTCCCATATATTCTATGAAGGTTAAAAACTACTTTATCCAAACCTATGGGCACGGCAAGAAATAAAATTCCATCTTCTTTCATAACAGTTTTTAATCCTTTCATTGATTTTAAATCTCCATTCGGATCTATTAAATCTCCATATCTACCTAAACCATCATGTTCATAAGATGAAAATGAAACACAAAAATCAAATTTAAAATCTAATTTACTCAAGTCTTCAATAGTATAATATATTATTTGTTCACCATCATATTCAACATCTACATATTCTACTACGTGTGGTATTCCACCATATGCAATAATAAACGATTCAAACCACCCAGTTGTCGTTCCAATAATTAAAATATTTTTTCCTCGAATATCATAATCGTTAGAATCTAATATAGTATAAAAAAGCTCATCAATATTTTCATAAGAAGACCCTATACACCCATCTTTAGACAATGGAAAATTTTCCTTTAATTTTATTTTTTCAATCATCTTTTTGATATTTTCTTCTCTAATATCATAAGATTTTTTATTATCAATATAAATGTCATCACAATCATATATTAATTCTACCCTATCATTCATAGTAAAATCATTAATAAACTTTTCTGGTATTTTTTTATTTTTCATATTAACTTTTTACATGAATTATAAAAATCTTCCATTTCTGGAAAAGTTTTTAAAAAGTTTTTGTTTCGTCTTTTATCAAATTCATCAATAAATAAAACGAAATCTCTTCTCATTTTCATTAACCATTTTACATCATCAAGTGGAGCATCTACCCAATCTAAAACTCGTCTCAATTTTTCTCTTTCAAAATCATAAAATCCACTATGACCATGACCATATATGTGAGTATACTTCTCTTCTGACAATGATTCTATCAACTTAACGTCTTCTCTAATCTTATTAATCCAATAAGTAGATAATAAACGAACCTGTAAAAATTCTGGATGTCTAATATATGCAGTATCCAATATTATACCATAATGTCTATATCGCTTTCCGTTATAATGTTTCTTCTTTAACTCAAATACTTTTTTAATAACTTCATGATATGTTGGAACGCTTGTTAAATTATAAGTTGCCATTATAGTTGCTTCTGGTTTTTGACATTTAGTAAGAAACATATCTAAATTATTCCAAAATCTATCAGTATCCATTCCATCTCTCATGTATTCTGCATGTTTTCCCCAGGATTCTATACTTGTGAATAGTGCAAAATTCCAAACTAAATCATTATCAGTAATATATTTAACCTTATCAACAAACTCTTCAAATAACTCTTGTGGTGCACATAAATTACTATTAACAGACATTTCCAGCATAGGATTTACTTGTGGATTTTCTATAATATAATCTAATACCTTAAAAGTATCTTTGTGTAATAACGGTTCTCCACCGGTTAATCTAAATGTATGTAAAGTTGGAAATAAATCTGGCCACCATTTCCAAAATGCATCTTTATATGGATTTGGTTTTGTATATGGAATTGGAACTATACCATCCCGTTCCATCCATTCAGTATTATTATACATACCACTTGTAGGATAATGTCCTTGTGTTGCTATTTCATGTTGCCAATTAGAACTACTTTTCACATCACAATAACCACATGCCATATTACATTGATTAGAAAATGAAACTTCTACATATGATGGAGTTGTATTTTCTTCTGGGTCAGAATTTTTAATTTTATCAAAATATGGAAATGCCCATGCTTCACCACTTTTCATTATTCTATCACTGAATGCATCTGGATTAGCATCTTCAACATTCCAACAATAATCACATTCCTTTGGACGACCACCTTTTAACATAGTTTTTCGTTGCATTTTTTTGAAATATGTGTTATGTAATGCTGATGGATTATCTTCTAATTCTCTAACTGGAACAACGTGTGGTCTTGGATGGTGACAAGAATGAGTTTGACCAGTTTGTAAAAGAATGCTTACTTGATTCCATTTTGCCAAACAAAACCCCTTACCAACTTCATTCAATTCTGTTTTAAGAAGATCCATATTTTCTAATCCGTGAACTGAAATCATATCCCAAAATGTATCTTTACTTGCTATTTTTTCTTTGTCTTTTACATTATCTTCAAAAAATGCAAGATTCATTCTATGTTTTAATTCTTCTTGTGGATCTCGTATCAAATATTCATCTTTTAATCTTGCAGTTTCCCTTGAAATGTATTCACTATTAAACTTCTCACACTCTTCAAGTTTTAATCTGTGTTCCAATTCTTGACTCGGTGTTAATATTTCTAATCCCCGTCCTTTATAAAATTTTATATTTTCTTCTATAAATTCAGTGGAATGTTTTTCACATTGTTCTAATTCTTGTCTATATTGTAATTGTTCATATAAATCTTCATGATTTTCTGTTTTATATGTAAGTGGTTGAAATTCTTTTATTCTGTCAATAACATACTTGTTCGTATGTCGCTCACATTCTTGTAAAATTTGTCGCTTTTCAAGTTCTTTTTCTGGATGTATCTTTCCTAAATATGGGTTTACCTTTTTTTGAATAAATTGTGTATTTAACTTTTCACATTCCTCTAATTTTATTCTTTTAAATATTTCATCATCTAAATCTTCTATTTCATAATCCCATATTCTTGATTCTACATATGGTGTAGTATGTGATTCACAATCTGATAATAACTGGCGAGTATTTATTTCTTCTACAAATGAATTGAATGATATTTTCACTATTCTACTTTCTATAAAATCACTCAAAAATCCTTTACCATCTATTCCACCACTTTCAACTTCTTCTAATAAAATTCTTTGACGTGTTTCATCATTAAAATCTTTTATTGGAAATTCACCTATTCTACTTTCAATATATGATGAAGAATGCATATTGTGATCCTTTAATTTTTCCAAAACCCAAATTTTTTCTGCATAATTTTTTACAAATGAAAGTTCGTTAATTTTATTATTTATTTTCAAAACTCCATCTGTTTCAAATATATCTGACATATCCCCTATAACATTCCTATACTCATTTTCTACCCAACTAATATTTTCAGGTTTTAACCATTCACCATATCGTTCTATTATATCTTGCCTTTCTTCTTCTGTAAATCCTGTTAATTTATACTTCATCTATTTTCCTTAATAAAGTCAATCCAGATGAACGAACTTTAACTGATTTTTCTTTGTAATCAAATAAATTAAATACTTCCCATTCATCACTCACACTTTCTATAAATTCGCTTGGGCCTATGCAAACATCATGTGGTTCACCTTCGTATGTTTCAAAACTATTCCAGTAATCTATATCTGTATCGTGGACTGATATTATTCCATTCTCATTCATTATGGTAGAATATAAATCAAAATCAAGTTTACAACCTTCGTAAGTGTGGTCTGCATCTATATGTAAATAGTCTATTTTTATATCTCTTTTTACAAAAAAATTATAAAATGCATCTTCTGTTGTGGAATTTATAAAACGTGGATTAAAATGACTTCTTAAAAAACTATCACCATATGACCAATCAACTTCACCATTTACACTATTGGTTGCATCTACAACATAAACTTGGCCAAATTCATTCTCTGGATACATATCTGTTTCACCAAGTTCCCAAGTTGCATCAGTCATTAAACGGGGAACATATCCACCACCACTACCAAGACAAACACAAACTTGAGCCTTTAAAAAATATGGAATGGCATAGTAAAATATACCACTACCTAAATAGGTGTCGTTTGCTCCGTGAGTCCACCTGTAAGATACTGAACCCGAATCTTGATTTCTTGTTATTGAATCGTAAATCCAACCACGATTTAGTATTGACATCTAAAACCTATAATTATCCTTTAATAAATAGTTAAAACTTTTTCTTAAATTACATTTTTTTATGAACCTGGATCAGAACTTGATCCTTTATTATGAACTAATATACCACCAGCGTAATAAATATCTAATGGTTCTACATCAAAATTTATTACTTCCACTTCACCTCTAATAAATTCTATTGAATCTATATTAACAACTTCACCCATAAAATTAAGTAATTTCATTCCTGTCTGTATCTCTCTTGGTGTTTCCCATCTCCATTTTCCAGTATGGTACACAAAAAGGTCATGTTCTGCAGTTACTTTCAAATAACCATTATTTATACTATAATACCCATCTACATAATCATAAAATAATGATTCTACAAAAGCTGTTTTTTTATTCCGTTCTACCAACCCTTCTAAATCCTCAACATCCATTGGTCTCATAGTAAAAGATTTCCACTCTAAATAACCTAAATCTTCATCTGGAAGTCCTGGTAAATCTAACGACATTACTTCATCACCAACATTTACATCTTCTATTGGTTTAGAAGTTTTATCTGCCATTAAAATTAAAGTTCCTGGTAAGAAACAAGCTATTGCAAGACCACCATATGTATCTTGGATTTCAACTGTTTTTGTAACTGCTGTGTTGTATCTTGTCGCGTGATCATTAAATCCATCACTTTGACCAGCTTCGTGAAACTTTCCACTAATTTCTACATTTGTATCACCGAAGTGAGCACCTTCCCATCGTTGAAATTTTACTGTATCTAATAATGGATATACCCCACCAGCCACATTTGCAGTGAATTTCAATTTAAGTGTTTGTGTTACTCCTACTGATCCACTCGTATAAAAATCTTGTCTAAATCCTAACCAATCTGACCCTGCTATTCCAGTATAAGTATTTTGATGATAACTACCACTAATAGTAATATCATAATTTCCTTCACCTGGACTTGACGATTTACCAAGAGTACTAATTTGATATGTTGAATTTCCCTTTACGGTAAATGATTGTTCTATATAAGCACCATTACTTTCAAATTGTACTGCACTTCCTGTAGCACCGCTTACATTTTCACTTATAGTTCCGCTTTCTGTCCAACTATCTAAATCTCCTGTTGTCCAATTCTCAAACTCTGGATTAGTAACTAAATTACTTTCAAATGTATCTGGTGTAGTATCATCTGCAATTGCACCAGCATTATATTGTGCCGTATAATCTTGGTTGGATTGTATTGCAAATAACGAAGCATTATTGGTAGTCCAAGTGAAATTTTGATATCTTCCACCGATACGAGATTGGAATAATGAATTTTCATTTGTGAATGTTAGTTCATAAATTTCATTAGTTTGTTCATCTACATATGGATAACCACTTAAAGTATTATCTACTGCAGAAATATAGAAATCACTTAAACTTGCTTTACCAGTTCCACTATCTCTTGCAGAACTATTCAAACTTGTCTTTGAAGTGTAATTGGAATTTCCTACGGCAGTTGCTCTACCAAGTTTTCCTAATGATAATTTTGTTCCATCTGGTGGTGTTGCCAAAAAAACTCTCCTTAAAAAACGTATATATCATCATATACGCGTGTTCATTACTAATAAATATCATTCATAAAAATAAATGTGTTTTTGAGTTTTCTATATGATATATATAACTACGTTATATGGTGGACCGGGATAGTATATATTACTCATTATATATCTTTAAATACTCACTTACCCATTGATCCTTATTATCATACTTCCTAACGTAATTCCTTAACCCATTCAAATACTCATTCCTTTCACTATCATCAAGTTTTGATATTTGTAATACTTGTTCATCAAATTGTTCTTTGTTATATGCTCTGAACGGATAATCATATTCTTTACACCAATCTAATTGTAATATAGGTAATTTACCATAATCTAATGCCTGAAATATAGAATAACCGAAAGGTTCTTTTAAATGACAGGAATGTGATATTCCCCAATCTTCTTTATTAAAAAACCAATCTATATTTTTATAATTAAATTGTACCAGCCTTGTTTTATTAAACTTTAAATTCATTTTAGTTTTCCACCACTTGAAATCATTTATATCCGTAAATGCATAACTATCAAGACCATCTAAAAAATGTGGTGATTTACGAGTTTCCATTCTTGCTGCAAATCCTACTTTGTTATTCATATTTGCTGGTTTATTCTGTGTAAACTCATAGTAGTTTGGTATATCTATAATATCTACTTCATCATGTAATGGTATTTTATCTATTCCTATCCAAATTACTTTATTAGCCATCTGTGATATTCTACGTTCCCACGCTCTATTTGCTGAAAAATGCATTAGTTTTGGTATTCCTAATTCAAATCCTGCTTGTAAAGATAAATTTACTGAAACATGAATACATACACTTTCTAATTTATCTTTATTATTTTCTATAATTTTATGTGGTGTATAATATCCGTGTAATACATGAATTTTACGAGCATTCTTTGCTAAATCTTCAAATTCTCTGGGATGATCTCCTTGCCATAACACTTCTATTGGACTATCAAAATCTATTTTTATATTTTCAGGTCTACGGCGATGGATTAGTAATTTAGATGGATAATCTAATTTAGGGGCTACTTCTCGTAACCAATTATTAACCCAAACGTCTGAACCACCATAAACCATAGAACCACCGCCTGTTGAATAATAAACATCATACATTTATATAACCTATATCCTTTTTATTTATCCACAATGATAAGTACATCCAACCCAAGCAGTTTTATAAGTAACACCATTATGAGTTGTTGAACCCGTTTTGTAATTACCTGTAGTAAAATCACAATCAGTAGTAATTTTAGCTACTGTATAATTATGTAATATATTATCATTTTGTTTAGAACCATATCCTGGTACTTTACAAGTTGTAATATAATCACCATTTTCTAAACTACCACTTGTATTACATATCCATATTGCACCTTCACCAATTGAGTTAACTCTAACTTTACCAGATTTTAATTTTTCAAAACTAAATACTGCGTTTATTGGAGGTGCACCTTCAGAACCACTCGTCATCTGCCAATCATTTTCATAATCACCACTATCTGGATCTTTCCTCAAATGATCTTCTCTATCTGACAATACTCCAAAGACGCGTTTATCCATACTTGAAGATACCATATCAACTATTGGTAATGCTTCATTTATTTCCAAAGCTTCAGAACCACTAACATATTGTCTTTTTATTTTATTCCACCTTTGATAATCACCTGTAGCATAAACAATTTTTCCTGCGAATTCGTTTATATTTGAACCGGATATCCCAAGTTGATCTTCTGGTGCTCCTTTCCAATCAATATTCAATAAAGATGAACCAGACACTATATTTACCGTGTGTTGTCCTGTAAAGTTATTTGGATCACCATCAATGTTCACATAATGTTGTGAACTTTCAGTACCATCATCTCTAAAATAAAAATATATATTATCATCATATGCAGCCGGACCTACAATTGAATTTCTATTGTTTGAATCATTTATATTAGAAGTAATCCAGGCACCTACATATGCGTTTGACGCCCGTGATCTTTCCCACAATGCTCCACCATAAGCCGCATAAGTGGAAGTTCCATATTCAGAAGCTTGATCACATACTACATGAAAGAATCTCTTTCCTTGAGCTCCAATTCCTACAGTATTAAGTGCTCCGTCTACTCTTAACATAGACGCTTGATCTTCGGATTCAACTCTAAAATCTACATCAATACCAGTTTCATTGAAAATTATAACATTATCTTGAAATGATGCCACTTCAACTCCATTAACTCCAAAACTAAGTTCGTTGTCAGCCATATTTATATAGTTGTTCGCACCATCTGCATCAGCTCGTACATAATCACAATATATTGATTCCATATTTGTTATGTCAGTAGCATCATCACCTATTATATTACCGGTTACTCTTATATCTCCAGTTACATCTAATGTATATGATGGTGTAGTATCATTTATGCCGACTCTTTGATTTTCACCATCAATGGTAATCATTTCCCTTTCTGTACCTTCGTCTTGTACAATAAATCTCATGTGTGATGCCCATAAACCAGGTGAACCACCAGCTTCAGCTTCTACAAGAATTTTTCCATAGGTATAATCATCATCGTATAATGCTGCTGGTCCCGTAGACAAAGTTCCAGAACCATCTGCTGGATCATGTCCAGTAAACCATATTGAACCTATTTCATCCCCATCACTTAAACTTGTATCAGTATTTGCCATATAAAGTCTTACATTATGAGCTCCTGATCTGTTTTGAGTTCCTGGGTTTCCAAGTCCTTCTATTTTTACAGCGTTGGAAAAATGACCACCCCACATTGGATAATCAATCGTTGAATTAGTTCCGTGGTCATGTTCGGTTATTCCTTTAACACCTATCATGTATGCATTACTGCTAGCAGCATCTACATCTTCCTCGTCTCTCTGGTCTGATGCTTTTCCAACAACACCAACATAAGGTCGTGTAGAGTCACTACTTTGATTACCGGTGTATGAATGAAATTCAGCACTTATTTGTTCAGTTGTACCAGTTCCACCTCCAAATCTTTGCCCCTTAAAGTTCAGAATTGCTGCACTTGTATTAGTTGTGCTTAAAACTCCCTTAATTTGTGCATCACTTACTACACTACCTAAATTTGTAACTTGGTTTTTTGCATAAAGTTGAGCTCCGTCAAGCATTATTCCGTCTCTATTATCATAACTGCCAATCTCACGACCTATTTCAATTTTTTCGTTGTTAGATATATAGAATTTAAGCCTTTTATTAGCACCATCTAATTCTATTCTATCTCCATCAAAATCTCCAACAGTTATCTTTTCTGCCGTTGCAGCAGCTGACATTTTAATACCAGTACCACTTGTTGAACCAGTTGCTTCTAATTGATCAGATGTAAGTTTAAATCCAGCTATATCTCCTGCTGTAGTTGCGGTAATTGTATTTGCAGTTAAATCTCCTTGTAGAGTAACATCACCACTAGCACTTAAATGGAAATTGGAAGAACTTATCTCTATGTTTCCATTTGAACCACTTACGAATTGTGAATCACTACCTAAATAGAAATTGGAAGAACTTACTCTTAAAGTTGAAGTATCCCAAAAAATACCATAACCATTTGCCGTTCCTGCTTTAAAGTTTCCACCACCATCTGCGTAAAATCCTGTTCCTGCAGTCATACTCAATGAATCTGCAGTTGCTCCCAATGCTATCTTAGAAGTTCCATCAAGATTACCCAATACAATAGTAGTAGTAGAATGTCCTATTAATGCATTTCCACCCCAAATATCATTTGAACCTATATAAAAACTACTAATTCTTGAATCAGAACTACCATTTAATGTTACATTACTACCAATAGTAATAGAACCAGCATTACTATCACCATCACCATCAATACTTATTCCTGTACCAATCTTTATGTGTTGGTCTGTTCCACTTATTACTATTTTACCTGATGCGGCTGCCGCGGAACCATCAGTTATTTGTAAGGTGGATGTTGATAAATTAAATGTGGTAGAAGTGATATCAACATCATCAGATTTAATAATTAAATTTCCACCTACACCTTGAATGTAATTTTCATTTGCAGTAGTATTTGATTTTATAATAAAATCTCCATCACCAGTAAAATATACACCTTTTGCAGTTTGGTTTGCTGCAGTACTTGCTAATCCACCTATTTCAAAAAATCCAGTACTCGTTCCATCAAGTGTTATATTACCATTTGCTAACGATATGGAATGTCCTGCACTATCTATAATTAAATCATTTGTATTTGCGGTTAGATTAAATGTTGTTGCTTTAATATCTAATCCACTACCATTGAAGTATAAATAATTATCACCACTTGTTGCAGTTCCAACTCTAAATTTTGCAGATGATGTGGAATGGTCATCCATCATAAAGAATCCTGCTCCTGCAGTTTCACTTGTGGCATCTGCTGACCTGATAAATCCATCTGCTGCACCATCTCCAATAACTAATCCATTTGTTATTGTGGCATCTTGTGCTAATAATATATCGGTTGCAACTGAACTAAATTGTGCACCGAACGCTGTCCAATCAGAACCACCAACTGGATTGTTCCAATTTGTTGTATTATTATCACCAGTATTATTTACAATATAATAATTACCATCAGAACCCTCAACTAAATCTTTTCTTATTGCTGTATGGAAATATGTTTTACTTGCATCGTATACACCTCTAAATACTACTCCTGCACCATCTGAACCATCAGCACCATCTGAACCATCTGAACCTTGAGTTGCTTTTGATACAGATTGTATCTTTGTTATCGTAGTAGTGTTCTCAATCAGAACTGCATAACTAATTTGAGCAGTATTTTGAGAACAATTTGAATGGTCAGCAAAAACTGCTGGATTACCACTTACGGTCTGTGAACCAGCTGTAATATTAGTTGCCGTAGCTGTTACTTTAAATTCTCCACTACCTGGTGTTCCTGTAACACTATTTAATTCTGTTGCACCTTTGTAAACAACAACATTAGTTCCACTACCTGTGTAGGTAACTGTTCCTGTATTTGTTGTTGGTAATGTGTGTGATTCATTAGTTAAAATTACGGTGTAAGCATCTGCACCAGCAGCACCATCTGAACCATCAGAACCATCACTACCAGCTGCTCCAGGTTTAACAGCACTTAAGGTCATTGTATCAAATGCTACCTCACTCTGGTCTCCTTCCGAAACTCCAACTCTAAGTGCCTTTGGTGTTGAGAAATAACTCGATGGTATTGTATAACTGAATGTATCAACATTAGCTCCACTTCCATCAGTAAATGAACCTTCATCACTTAAACCATCTCCTGTAAATTTAAAGAATCCATTTGTAAAATTTTGTGATGTTGCGGTTAAAGTTAATGTACCACTTGGTGATGGATTTGAACCAGCGGCATCATATATAATCGCAACATTAGGTGCCGTTAACGATACTACTTTTGCAGAACTACCATCACTACCGTCTGTACCAGTTATAGCCTTTGTAATAGTTTGAGTAGTAGAGATATTAATTGCATCACCATTTCCTCGTTTACCAGTAATAGTATAAGTTATTAATACCGAATCTGTTGAATTTACCATTGAACTATGATTACCAACAACGGCATCATTTGTAGAATCTGTTATACTACCTATCGTGATTGTTGAACTTGGTGATTGTGATGTTGATATTGTGAAGTGTCCATTTGTTGTTCCACTACCATCATAATCTAATTGAGTAGTACCCTCGAATACTTTAATTGTTGTTCCACTATTTGTATAACTTGAAACAACTCCAGCAGAAGAAGCAGGTAATGTGTGTGTTGGATTTGTGTTAATAATCGTAAGAGCATCTGTACCATCAGCACCAGCAGCACCATCTGAACCATCACTACCATCTGAACCATCACTACCAGCTGCTCCAGGTTTGATTGAAGCAATCGTTACTGTATCACTAGCAACCTCTCCACCACTTGCTCCCTCTTGTACAGATACAGTAAAGGTGTATGGTGTTGATGAATAAGATGCTGGAATAGTAAATGTAGCAGTATCTGAATTTGCACCACTTCCATCGGTGTATGAAGTTTCATCTGTAAATGCTCCACCACCTCCTGTAAATTTAAAATAGGCATTTGTAAAGTTTTGAGATGTAGCCGTTAAGGTAATTGTTCCACTACCACCACCACCAGCAGCATTGTATTCAATAACAAAAGCACTTGCGGAAAGTGATACGGTCTTAGCAGTAGCCCCATCACTACCATCAGCACCATCTGAACCATCAGCACCATCTTGTCCACCTGCCGCATAAACTGCCCAACTATTTGTAGCAGTATCTGGTCTACCTGTTGTGGCATTTGTATCGTTTGTTGATGTATGTGCCCCAATACATTTGTAAGTAGAACCACTATATTGTACTAAATCATTTACACTATATGAAGTACTTGAACCTGACCATGTTCCTCTATCAACAAAATCTACAATAGTTTGCCCACCTGTAGTTTGTCTGATTGAACCAACAAGTGTAATGTTAGTGCCATCCCACGATAAATGATTACCTGAAGTGTTACCTACTAAGAACTTACCTGTACCATCTACAAAGAATCCATTACCACTATTGTAAGCAGTAGGTAATGTAGCACCCATTGAAAGTACTGGTGTAGATGCTGTGGAATCTATTTTAATTTTATTGGTACCTGTAGTTATAATACTTAAATCTGAAGTATTAATATCCAAAGTACTACCATCATAATAAATGTAGGCATCACCACTTGTTGCACTTCCAACTCTGAACACACCCGTACCATCCATGTAGATACCAGCATTAGCAGTAGCTGTAATTGTACTAGCACTTCCACCTAATTTAATAACACCACTATTCGTACCATTATCCATTATTATGGTTCCAGCATCTAAATCAAAATTAGCTGCCTTAATATCAAAACCACTTGATGTGTTCCTTATATAATTACTTCCATCTCGTTGGAAGTTAAATTCTCCACTACCACTTAAGATAATTCCATTCGATGAAAAATCTGTTGGTGGTGAAGCACCCAATGAAATTCTTTGTGTTCCACTATTAAATACAATATCACCTTTTGCAGTATCAATATTTAAATTATCAGAACCTATATTTAATGAACCACCATCTACACGAATAAAGTTTGTGGTATCACCTTGTAATCTAAAGGCTCCACCATTATCCATGTAAACACCAGCACCACTTGTATCGGAATCACTTGTGATTGTTCCGAGATAAAATCTTGTATTATTAAGTGCTAAGTTTGTACCTTGAAAATCAAATGTATTAGTTCTAATACTAATTTGACTATCATCAAATCTAAAGAAATTATTTGCATCTGTATATAAATCTAATTTTGCAGTTCCATTATCACTACCAATAATAATTCCACCATCAGTTCCACCAAAAGTTTGTGAACCAATTCTCATAAAGGCATCTTGTGAATCAGATTGTAAAAGTAATTTAGGTGAAGCCTTAGGCCCAAATTTTATTGTTGTTGTACTTCCACCCACAAACTCCATACCAACATTTGAATTACTATCATAACCCAAACTCATTGATGGTATTGTTGAATTGATTTGGAAATCATCAGCATCTACTAACATAGTACCTGTAGTGATATCTACATTTGATGCCGTTACATTAAAAGCATCTCCTGATAATGATATATTACTACCATCAAACTTTAAGTGTGATGATGAGTTACCAATATAAAATTGTGGTGTACCATCATCATTAGCCAACCAAAAACCAGCAGTATCATCTGTGAAACTATCTTTAGCAATTCGTATGGCACCAAGTGCTTGTGAACCTGTAACAAATATAGCCTTAGCTGTATTTCTACCTATTCTTGCAAATCCTCTTGAACCATCTGAACCAATTACAACATCTTCATTATTGAATGACATTGATTGTTCAGTTGCTGTACCAGCAAGTTCGAATTTGTGTCCACCACTTCCATCACTAACTTGTAATGTTAATTCTTTTGGTTGAATTGATATGTTACCACTTGAATCATTTGAAAGGAAGAAGTTTGAACTACCAACTTTGAAAGCACCAGTCGTATACCAATAATTGTTATTGTTAATATGCAAACCATCATTAGTACTACTAACATCAGTACCTAATCTCATTTCTTCTGCGGCAGATGTTCCAATATGTACAATACCTGTAAATGAACCTGTTGTTGCAGTTATGGCTCCTTGTAGGAATACATTCTCAGTAAATAAACCAAAACCTGGATTAGTGTTACCATAAAGTAATCCACTACTCAATCCACTTAAATCTCCAAGACGGGCTTTTAATGAAATATCATATACAGCACTTCCTGTTCTTTCTACTATATCAATATATGGTGTTGTAGTGTCGTTTGGATTTGCATTTAATCTAATAAACCCAGTTCCTACCTTTCCAGTTGAAACTATTACTTGTCCGTTTTCATATGATTGCGCTGTTGAAGCTGCGTCACCAAGAGAACCAGTTGCTTGTGGTGATGAACCACTATATCCACGAACTACATATAATTTACCACTAAAATCTTTATCACTTGACGGTTGATTTCTTGATGCACTTTCAATGAACATATATTCTGTTGCAAATCCAGTAGTTGAAATTTTCTTTGCTGATATTATTTCATTTGCTACGAATCCACCTACATTGGCCACACTCATAGTTGTATCGGATGCTGCTAATTGAACTGAACCTGTATAAACAGTTGAATTTGCTATGTATAATTGACCACCTACAGCATTTACACTTTCCTTTTCAAATACGGTTGTTGCAAGTGTTCCTCTTACAGTAACCTTTTCAAATTCTGCTTCACCGTTATTTGCTGAAGTAATTCTCCAACCTTTAACTCCACTTGCAAAATCTGAAGTTTGTATAATTCCAGATGAATCTAATATAAGATTTTCACTTGTAATTTGTGTAGGACTTAATGACCAACTTGCTATTTGATTTCTTACATCACTAAAATGAACTAACTCATCAGAACCGGCTGTTCCTGTTCCATCATAAATAACCATTCCATAATGAGATGCTGCTGTTGGATCTACTTCACCAATTCTTACTCTTAATGCCGGTGTTGCATCATATACATCGATTCTACTTGCGGCTGAATCAATATCTAATCTATCTGTATCCAACTTGAATGTTGGAGTTTTAATATCAATGCCAGTTGTCAACATTCTAATATATTGGTCGTTAGAAGTTCCAACGGTGTAATCAAATTCAGGTGCTGTTCCGTCCATTCCCATTATTAAACCAGCTGTTCCTGTTTGGTCAAATGTAGTCTTACCACCAAACTTCAACATCTTATCAGTTCCATCTGCATGTAAAACTATTGCTCCACCACTCGAATCAGGATCACCAATACTCATACTTGCGTGTGTAGATGATAATTGGATATTTGTAGCGTTTACTTCTAAATTTTGTGTTTTTAGGTATGCGTCATTATCAAATTTAAAATATCCGGTTGAACCTACAAATGAAACTCTTGGTCTTGATAATGTATTACTGTATCCCAAAAATAATCCAGTGTTACCATAAACTCCTGTTCCACCCTGTCCAATACTTAAATATGGATTTGCATTTCCACCATAAGCTTTCCATTCTTGATTTGTTCCCAATGACATTGAAGCTTCTGTTGACGATAATTCAAATCCAGTCGCAGATATATTAATATCGGTTACATTAATATCAACATCAGATCCCGTAATACTAAATGAACCATTATTAAATGCTATATTTCCGTCAGCATCACCAAACTTAAAATTTCCATCTCCGTCCATGTAAATACCACTACCAGTAACCATCGAAATAAAGTTTGCATCCTTACCAACTGTAAATGTAGGTGTTCCGCTTCCTTTTAATATAATCCGTCCATCTGGATAATCTACATGATGACCTAAACTCATTGAAGCCTGTGTAGTTGAAATCTCAAATGTCGAAGCTGCTATTTCAAGTCGCTGTGATTGTATATCTAAATTGCCACCATTAAACTTTATGTAATCAGTAGAGTTACCAACTACAAATTCAGGATCACTATTGTTATTTGCTAACCAAAATCCTGCAGTTGTATCTGTTACTGAACTTTTTCCAGTGTGAATATATCCTTGTGTAGAACTACCAACTATTTGAACATTATTGGATGAATGTGCACCTACTCTAATTTTATTGTTTGCTCCGTCAAGTAGAATATTGCCTTCACCTAAACTCATTGAAGCATTTGTAGACGATATTTCTATATTGGAAGCATCTAATTCTAAAGAACCCACTTTTACTGTAAAATTGCTGCCATCGTATTGTATTCTATTTCCACTACTACTGCCGAATAAGAACTTTCCCGTTCCATCTAAATAAATACCGGTTCCACTATTGTAGGCTGTTGGTGGTGTTGCTCCTAATGCAATTTTACCACTATTCGTTGCACTATCTACTATTATTGTTGATGCGTCTAAATCAAATACTTGTGTTTTTATATCTATTCCACCAGCGGCACTTACTTTGAAATAATCATTACCACTTGTGTTTCCTTTTATTAAAACATTGCCACTACTATCAGCGAAAAAACCACTATTGGTTGTGGCTACTGTTGTAGCATCTGACAATCCACCAACTTCTATTGAACCGGCTGAATCAAGTGTTACTACTCCACCACTTAATGTTGTGTCGGTTAAAGTCCAACCACCAACTTTACCACCAGTAAATAATACTTGTGATCCAGTTACATCTCCACTTGATTTTACATTAAATTTAGATGATGATATAAAATATCCATTACCTGTTGCTGACCCACTTAAAAAGAAATTACTTGAATAAATGGCATCACTACTAATACTAAACCCACCAATTTCACCAGCAGTTGCAGTAACAGTTCCTTGCATTGTAACATTACCAGTATTATCTAAATAAAAGTTTGATGAACTTATCTCTATATTACCATCACTACCACTAATATATTGAGAAGCTCCACCAAGATAAAATTTAGATGAACTGATAAGTAAATTTGAACCATCCCATCTAACTCTTGATCCATCGGCGTCACCAAATCTAAAATATCCAGTATTCCCTATCCACACACCATCTCCGGCATTTAGTGAAGTTGCTGATCCCATCTCAATAGCATCACCTGCTCGTAATGCCATATTAGTTGCAGTTAAATCGTTTCCATCAATTGACCACCCAGCAATTTGTCCAGAAGTTGCGGTAATTTTACCACTTAAATCTACACTTGAAGCTGTAATATCACCACTTGATTTTACATTAAACGGAGCACTTCCAGTAGTTGTAAGTGAAGTTGCTCCTGCAAAGAATCGTGTATCTCCTGTGGAAGATAATCCAGTATATACCCCATCTGTAATTTTATGTATTGTGTTTGGTGCAATAGTCCATTCAGCTATATATCCCTCACTTGAAGTCAATACACCTTCAATTATTGCCCCACTTGCAATAAGTTGTCCACTTGATGAAACTGCAAAATCTGTTCCAAATCTGACATAGTAATTTGATCCAGGAGTGAAATCCATATAGAAACCACTAAGTTCAGCATTTTCATCTGTTTTATATATTCTTGAACTATTAGCATCCATCGTAATATTAGAACCAACTATATCCCCACCAACTATTTGCCAATCACCTATATTACCAGCAGTTGCAGTAATTGTTCCTTGCATTGTAACATCACCACTACTTGAAAGTAGGAAATTAGATGAACTGATTTCTATATTTCCACCACTACCACTAATGTATTGAGTATTTTGATTTCCTACATAAAATGCATCTGCTCTAATATCTAATTCACTTGGATTTGTTCTAAATCTAAAATAACTTTCACTACTACCAACAAGTTCCATTCCAACATCTGAATATGAATCTCCACTATCTGGTAGTACTGAGCCAGTCCACATTAAGAAACCAGCTTGACCGGTTCCCTCTGATGCACTTGTGAATCCTTCATATCCTATTGAACGGATAAACCCAGAGCTAACACCGGCCATTTCAATACCACTACCAATGGCATTTCCAATAAACATAGAGCCACTTAATACATTATCACTTCCTAAAATATACGTGTTTGCGCCTTCAAACGTGGATGCACTTACATGAGATATAGTATCTGCAATATTATTATTTACATCATAAAACTCTGCTAAAAATTCATAATCATCTGGTCGTTCTTGAGAAAGTGGTGGAACTGATGCTACTATCCTAATCCAATCAGGACTAAATCCAGTATCTGCCACTGGTCGGATAGAAATATCTGAAATATACCAACTACCCACTGGGATACCAAATTGTAAAATACCTTGACCGTCTCGTAGTGGAGTAAAAACTTCTTCTACTATTCCAAAATCAACTAAACTTGCCCCACCCTTCTCAATTTCTAAATATCCAGGAGTATTTGATCCAGGGGCTGTTATTTGATACCCAAACGAGCTTCCAAGTTCATGATTTTTATTAAATGCTGATCCAGATAGGAAAATACCGAGTTTAGCATATGAACTTACATCACCATTACTTAATTTAACCCCCCTTTTACCAATTATAGTTGCTCTAACTGAATATTCTATATTTTTATAGAAGTCTATTGGTAAAGACCCCGTTGTTTGAAATCTTAATATAGAATTATCTTCATAATTTGATCCTGATAAATATACAGAATCAAGAATGTACGTAGAGTTTAAGGAAGCTGTGGTATTACTGGATTGTTCCCAATATGTATCTATTGCATCTTGAGTATCAAAATAACCAACTCGTCTGGAGCCAGCTGATGAGAATGTGTCGTATAATAATTCTGGACTTTCAACTGGAGTATCAGCAATTAATTCAAAATCACCAAATGCATCTTTGTTTCTTGCGTATAGTTTAACTCGGTGAATATCACCAGAAAATGTTCTTAACTTTGAAATTCTTACATCTGCAAAAGACCTAAAATTAACAGTACTTACAGAATGAGTTGGAGCTGGTTGAAATGACATTGTATATGCAGACTCTGCAAGTGGAACAACTATATTATATCTATCATCATCTTCTGGAAATCTAGTGTCGTGAATAATAAATTCTTTAGTAGGAATTAATGTAGAATCATTATTTACATTTTTAATTGTAGTTTCAAATTTTTCTGGAAGTGAATGATATGATTGTGTAACAAATGAAGATGCTGGTTTAGGACTATTTACAGTAAAAGTTGCACCAACGTGTTTAGATTCTGCTGTACCACCTGTTAAATTTATGGTAAATTTTTCTATTTCTGGAGATGACCTTCTTGCACGGCGACCTCTACGACTTAATCCAGCACTTTTACCACCACCACCAAATACTTTTGATGTATATGATTTCTGTAATATTTCTACTATATCACCGGGGGAATCTTCTGTTTCAGGTTGGGTTCCTTCTGTTCCTGGAAGTGGATCTCCTGTTACTGTTCCTGTATTCTGTGTAAATGAGGCTGATGGGTATGTTGTTTCTACAAACCCCTTTACTATTTCACCAACCCACATTGACGGTTGTTTATAAAAGTAAATTGGTTGAGTATTTACACCAGCCGCACTAACATATATTTTAGTATACCAACGAACATTATAAACATCTCTCCATTCAGGTGGTACTTGAACTTCATTTGGATTTAATTCACCAACTACATATAATGTAGCATCACCAAATGTTTCCACATCATCATACACTTCAATTGAAACTCTACGTGAAGTTCCCTCTAAATAATCAGCAACGGGTTCCGTGTATATTACTTTTCCTGTAGCATCATTTATAAGTTCAAATTTTAATTCTACATTTGGTTTTAATAACGGTGATCCGCCGAATAAAAATGAACTACGACCTTGGGTAATTATATCTGGAACTTCAACTACGTTGAAATACTGTGAAATCGGGGCATCATCATTTATAAGAACATCTAAATCCTTCAACCCTTGATATCTGTTATAACGCCTTAATATTGCCAATTAAATTCTCCTGAATGAGGTTCTTTAATAAATATACAAAAGTTATATTCTTGATATTTATGGTATGGATAATATATGGAGAGTGTCAGTATGAAAAAAGAAAAAGTATCGTTTACAATAGATGAAGATTTAATAGCCTGGTTTAGATTGCACATAAAGGACGAACATACTACTATGTCCGCCCTTGTTAATAATTATATTTTAAATTTGAAAAGAGATAGAGAAGGTCATCCTTCTCCAAGGAATATATTACATTCGTCTAAATCATAATCACTTAAATTTAACTGGTAATTTTAACTGACTACATCCATCAACTTTGGATATTTCTAATAATGAATCTACTGTATCTCTCATGGATTCAATATGTGAAACTATAAATGCAAATTGGAATTGAGATTTAAGATATTGGAATAACATATAAACAGAGTTTAAATTATCAGAATCCATGTTTCCAAAACCTTCATCTATAGCAAGGAAATTAGCTCGTGGTAAATTACATACATTAATAAGACCAACTCGTATTGCCAATGATGAAACAAATCTTTCCATTCCACTACTTAATTCAAGTGGCCAGACATTATCTTCATCATAAGCAAGATATGTATTTATATTCTTTCCATCCATTTCTAATACAATACCAAATTCTACCATCTGTGAGAGTATATCATTTACTTCACCTTCAATAGTTGGAAGTGCCTTTTCAATAAGTTCATATGGAATACCATCGCGTTTAACAGCGTCCATATAGAAACCATAAGCCTCGTATTCAGTTTCTAAATTTTCAACTTTATTCATGGTTTCAAGTATAGCTTTTTTCTTCGTTTGGTTTATCTTTATTTCACCATGAATCGTTTGTATTTTCTTGTCTATTATATCAACTTGATAATCCAAATCATCAACTGTATTTTTGGTAGTTTCAATTTCATCCTCAAGTTGTTTATTATATACAATATCATTTTTACTTTCATGATATTTTTGTATTTTTTCTTCTAATTGAAAAATTTTATTAAGTGTATTTTTCTTTCTCTCTACTAAAAGTGTTTTTTCTGATTCTAATTTGTGTTGTGTTATTTCAACTGCTTTTAGGGCCTCTATCGTTCTATCAAAATCTACTTTTTCACTATGAATATCACCCATTTTACGGATTTTTTCTTCAATATTATCTAATCGTGCTATACATTCACTTGCTAATTGTTTATCTTCATTTAATTTTTCTTTTGTTTCCATTGCATCTAAAGTGAATGGATTACTCATACAATAATCACAATTATCATCCCACTCTAAATTACCGAGTTTTTCTATCTTGTCTAATTTATTGCGAACTTCAATTTTAAGTTGATCTATTTCAATTCTACTTTCATTCTTTCTATCTTCTAATTCCGAAAGTTCATGATATCTATCATTTACATTTTTAGAAGTGTAATCAGTTATTCTATTTTTAAATTCAGATATTTTACTTTTATTTTCTTCCAAGTCAGTTTTTGCTGTGCCCAATCTATTATCCATAAAATCTAATTGAGATTCTACATCGTCTTTATCTTCATTTAATTTATCTATATCTGTAATAGACTCATCAATTGGTCTTAACTTTTTAGTCAAATTCAATACTTGCTCATTAAGTTCTGCTCGTCTATTAGTTAAAATTTTCTTTTGATCACGTAAGTCTTCACGGACATCTTTATATTGAATATCACCCTTTTCTATATCTGATAATTCCACATCATAATCTGTTTTATTGAAATCTTTTAATATTGCTGATATATCTGATACATTTTCATTTGCAACTGTATAAAGTTGGTCGAAAATACCCATTCCCATAAATTGAGCAAGTAAATCCTTTCGTTCTTTTTGTGTTTTATCTATAAATACAGTTGAATTATTTTGTAGAGAAAGTGCTGTCAATATAAAGTCATCATATGATCCAATTATTCTACGTATATTCAAATTTGTAGTTCTACGTTGATCTCCGTTTAGTGAAATTTTCTCTCCACTATCATCAATCGTCCAAAAATCTACATCTACTTTTACATGACCATTCTTTAACCGTTTACCCTTTCGTTCTATGAAATACTCTGCTTCATCAATTTCAAAACAAACATTACATATAAAACTACCTTTCTTATTATTCAATACTCTATCAGCTTTGAATGCTCGTGCTGAAGTATCAAATAAACAAAAAGAAAGTGAGTCTAATAATGCAGAATTATGTGAAATTATACCATTTGAATAATATTGTTTAACATCTTCTACTTGAATATCATACAAATCCTTTTTATCCTTTAAATATTCAATAGATTTTATTTTTTCATTTCCATTTTTTGTTTTTATATAACTACCTGGTTGAAATTCAGAAACTTTTTTGAATCTACCATTTTTTGTTTTTAATAAATGACCAGGTGAAGTTTCTATAAATAAACCAGATTCTACTTTTGTTTTTATAACTTTACTGTTTTTTGCTGTAATATCACAATCTAATATTTTCTTATATCCATATGGAGTATTCACCTTTATATTAATATCCCCATATTTTGAAAATATATTGTATATATCCTTCATTTGTACAGTCTTATTCATTTATTATATCCGTTAGTTTTTTGATTATTTCATTGGTAGAATTTGAAAAAAATGTATTTATATTATTATCAATACAAAATTTTTGTTTTTTTAATAACCGTTTGTCATATTTTAAATTTCCACCTGATAGTCCAGTGTATTCTATGTAAATGTCATATTTTGGTAAATGAAAATCATATAAAAATCTTTTATGTCCGATATTATCTTGGTATGGGTATTTCTTTTCATATGCAAAATCAATATTATTTTCTGTCATAAATTTTGCAATTTCAACTTCACCAAGTGACCTGTATAAAATACCATCATATGCAACTAATGTTCCATATTTTGCATTTGATTTTATCACATCAAAATCATATTTATTAAATATCATTTTGTATAATTGTATTTCATTATTTGAATCTATATTAAATATTTCTCTAACTATTTTACTACTTAATATCTGGGTTATTTTTTTATATGAAAAGTTATTTGGAATATAATTTACTAAATCGTTTATTGAATTGCAGTTTTTTACACATTTCATTGCCACATTATTATTTCCGAATTTTCGTTGTTTTATTTTATGTTTCCACGATTTTCCATATTTATTTTTATAATATTCAATGGAACTTGAATCCTTTTTCTCATTAATAAAATCAATTTCTTTTTGTGATTTTGAGTTTAATGTATTTTGCCACTTTTCCTGTCTTTCATTAAATTTTTGTATTCCAATTTCTTTACCATATTTATTTATACACGTTTCCATTGAAAATGTTGATTGTTCTTTTGATACCATATCCTTTGATTCACTTTTACTAAACCCCAATTCCATCCAATATTCAATACATCTCTTATTTGTTTTCTTTTTTTTATTTTGAAATTCTTTAAATTTTAATGCGCCATCAACTTCACCATATTTTTCTATAAATCCAATCTCACTTGTACCCTTTGTAATGAAATCATAATATTTTTCCTTTCCAATCACATCCCCGAATTTATTTATCCAATAATTTATATTATACGGGCGTCGAATTGAAATTTCATATTTAGCATCTTTAATTGAATATCCCTTATTTACCCAATGTTCTATTTTATATGGTGAAATGTTATTTTTTTTAGTGGTATCACTAATTTTTTTCAATTGTTCATCACTATAAATTATTAGTGGATAATCTCCAAATTTACTTTTATACTCTTGTATTTTCATATGTCTTCTCGATATGTGAGAAACTAAATTTACAGATTCAAATCCACATACTTCACATTTTAATTTTTTCATTAAATATTCTCCATTATAGTAATAAGTATAATGGAACAGGAAAAACCCCACTAAAAAAAGAGTTTATTTTAATTCATCAGGTAAAAATCCCAATTTATCTATAATATATTGTTCATCAAATTCAATATCAATTTCAGTTGATTCTTCAACACATTTCCCACTTGCGTTAGGTGCAAACAATCCTATAATACCATTAAGTTTAGTAAAATCAACTACATTATCTTCACCATAACTGAACATATTGGAAAACTCAAATCTCTTTAATTTCCAAAATACATTTCTGGATATTTCTTCAGTTGGTAATTGACCATTTAAGTCATCGTTTATATCCTTAATCTTTAATAAAGTTTCTTCACTAACAATATGATTTCTATCCAGATAATCAGATATTAGTTCAAACTGATAATCTGGATTTGTAATATCACCGACATCTACCATTTTACCATCACGAACTCTTTCTGTCAATCTGTCAGTTCTATTTACAGCTATCTCCTTTATACCGTATTTCGTCTGTATTATGGTCAAGGCCTTCTTTAGTTGAACGGAGTCGGTATTGGATACCCTTACTCTTAACCTTGCCTTTGCTGGCATATCTGGAGCATCAGGAACTACACCACCGTCAATATCCATAGTGTAATACCCGTAATCATTTGGAATTTCTATATGTTCAAATGTTTTTTTCTCAACATCCCATACTGACATTCCATGGCCTTTTACCGATTCACCGTGGTTCTGCTGGATTGTCGAACCTGCATACCTTACAATTGGCTTCTTTAATCTAATCTTATATTTCTTACCCATTTAAAACTCCAATGAATTTATTTTCAAAATTATCATCATGTATTTCATATTCCCAAAATCTTAATAAATCAAACCCATTATTTTCAGCTAATATATTTTTGAATTTATCATTTTCAATATTCTTAATCTGTGTTTCATTTAATTTTTCAAAAAACTTTGGATTTCCGTGCCAATAATCGCCATCACATTCAATTAAAATATTTTTATCTTTTAAATAAAAATCATATATTTTAAATTTCAAATCATAAAAAAGTCTAAAATTTCTTTTATATTTAATATTATTATTTATTAATATATCTTCCATCTTTTTTTCTATAGAAGTTTTTTTACATTTATGTAATCCATCTAACATTAGTTCATAATTAGTTTTTCCATATCGTTCAATGCATGTTTTTTCTGATTTTTTTCGTATTTCCTCAATATTAAACCCAATAACTTCAACACCATACCTTTCTAAATTAGTTTTTCTTCTTTTTTCATTACCAATTTCAGTCTGGAATTTACCACCACACTTAATATATCGTTCAAGTCCTAATTTTACATTTTTTCGATGAAACTCACTTTTCCAAGTCTCAACCATCATATCAGATAACTCCATCTTTCTTTTATCAGTATGTTTAACTCCATACATAGGATTATTCTCACCTAAATATGTTTGTTTTTTATTTTTATCAACACACTTCCGAGAACAACATTTTCCCCTACCGTATTTCAAAGAGCTTTCTTTGATTTCAAATTCTTTATTGCAATTTTCACATATTTTCTTAACTCGATTCGCAGTTCTAACTTTATACCCATCATATTGACATTTAGTAGAACAATATACTTTCTGCTTTATTAATTCTTTATCACAAATTTTACATTTTTTCATTTAATTTCTCCACAATTCTGTTGTACTATATACTAATAAATAGTATAGTTTAACAAAATTATTAAGAAATTTCTTCAACTATTTCCCAACCGTTATTTAAATAATATTGTAATTTATTTTCACTAACAGTCTTTTCTTTAATTGAATATTCCTGTAATGTTTGCATTTTGTGAATATCACCCAACAATCCCATATCATAACCGTTGAATTTATGAATTTTCACATCGGATGGCAATCTAAATCCTAAATCGGTTGAACACTTATCTACTGTTCCGTGAAATAATACTATTTTAGTATCACCATCCACATCTTTTGCTTTGATGAAATTCTTTGATTCGTCCCAAACATCCCATACTACAAATCTAACATCTGCGAATTTATATATTCCACTATCTTTTAGATAATGTAAGTTTGGATGGTTAAGGTTATCTACTATTGGAGTTAGAACATCCATCCTTGACCTATTGTTGAGGTTGCAATCATGGTTTCCTGCTATGATAATAGTAGGACAAATATCTGATAAGTTTTTAAATAATCGTGATAATTGGTCGACCAGTTCTGGCGACATTTCGGTTTTTGAGTGGGCTATATCACCACCGATATAAGCTATTGAATTGCCATCGTCGTGTTTCTTTATTGATTCATATAACCTTTCAAACACCTCTTCATATTCCCGATGCCGTTTCAAATTTCTTATTTGTATATCTGATATATGAAATATTTTTTTAAGTTTCCGGAATGGAACCTTTACAACTTGTTCTTTCAATCTATTTATTTCTCCTTGAGAATTTTCCTGGCGATTTTAATTCTTGAAGTGGGAACAGAAATATCCCATGCAAATACTTTTCCACGTTTGGAGTATTCACATACAATATGTCCTTTTGTTTCTTTGACTATTTTGTTCACCTTACGTTTTTTATCTGAATGAACTCTGTATTCATCGTCGTAAAGTTTCCAAACGTCTTTGTTTTTTCCCATTTAATTTGTCCTTATATTCATCAAACCACACTTCAATAAATTTGCAATTTAACGACTCAATAATTTTTCTTTTACGAATTTCGTCATATTTTTTATTCCATCTATGATGATTTTCGTATATCTCTATTACTACATTTTGTTCTTTATCGTATCCATCTGCAAAATAATAAGTATCATGAACTTTAATTTTATATTCTCCACCATTTTCTGCGTGTTGGAAATTGTATCCGTGTTCTTTTCCGTAGTTTTCTATTAGTTTACAGGATTCTGGGTTGTAATTTACAGAAGGCATTCCCAACTTTTTTACACGATTAGTAGCATCTTCACTCATCTGCTGTAATCTATTTTTTGATAAATTTTCTCTTTTATTTATTTCTGAAAGATAAGTAATGGTTTCTTCAGAATGATGCTTATTATAAAATGGATTTAAACTACCAGTCCTATTAGAATTATACATTGGGTTATTTTTTCCAGTCCACCTCTCACTTGATTTTCTAATAGTATTTTCATATCTACCAGATTCCCATCCAATTTTAACCGATTTACTTATATTTTTTATATGCTCTTTTGATAATTTCTTTCCAGTATGAGTTTTGCTAATTGCACATGATTTACACAAATATACATCATCATCTTTAGCATTTCTATATCTTCTATAATTAGAAAATTCATGTTCACAACTACAATTATTGCATTTTTTAATTAAACTACCATCATATATTATTCTTCGTTTATTTGCATTATTCTTATTAGAACACATTTTACAAGTTCTATCTTTTTTTATTGCATCATTATATTGTGATTTTGTCTTATACAAAATTTTAGAATTGCACCGTTTACATTTTCTAATATAATCATTCATATTTTACTCCCTCACATATAAGTATCAGATGCTACCAATTTTCATCCTAATAATATCAGAAAATTTTGTTTCTTTGGATTTTTTTAATAATTCTAACATCCCTATAAATCCAACATCAGCTGCATCTTTTTTTTCTGGAGTTTCTATATGTTTAGCATTAATATCAATACTATGTAAAAATCGTATAATTTTAATTGAATCCAATTTAGCATCTGGATCCAAGCAAACGTTAACAATAGGAGGTTTTTTTTCAATTAATTTTAATTTTAACTTTGATAATATTGTTTTTCCAAATAACGGGATGGCATTTCTTTTTATAGAAAATGCATCAAAAACCCCTTCAGTGATTGTAATTTCCTCATCCCAATTTATGAATAATTCAAATCCTATAACATCTTTAGTTGTGGGAGAGTTTCTATATTTCATTTTACTACTGAATATATCTCTACCTACGAAAAAGTTTAATTGTCCGTGTTCATCATATGATGGAATTATAACTCTATTATTGTAAAGTCCGTCGGTGCAATAACCTATATTGTATTTTAATAAATCTTCTTGAGTAATACCACGGCGGAACATATATTTTTTTGCATTTTCAAATTCCGGACCTCTACCACCATTCCATAATGGCTGATATTCCTTTGGAAGTTCTACAGTTTGAACTGTTGTCTTTTTAACAACAGTTGAACCATATGAAGATTCACCGACTATTTCACGAAGTTCTCCATATTGCTCTTTTGTGGCACTTAACTTTTTGAATAATTGGAATAAGTTATGTCCACCTTGAGACGATACCCAGCAGTGCCACTTACCTGTAACTATATTTATTTGGAGTTTAGGCTTATGATGCGAAATGAATGGAGACCAATACATATACTCATTTTGTTTTTTTAGTTTCTGTCCTTTTGAACCTATAACTCTATCTAATAAATAAACTATTTTACTTTGATTTTTCACTTATTAACTTTATAAACTTATCTAATTCTATAACTGCATATGTCTTGCTACGATTTCGTTTGAATATGAGAGTTGGAGTCATATCATCAGGACAATTTTCTTCCGCTTGTTCTAATGAACTCCAGATTGAAAGGGATTCCTGATTTTTACATTCTATAGCATAAGGAATGAGTCTCTTTGCTTTTGGAGAATATTTGATATCCATCCCACTTTCACCCATTATAGCACCACGAACATCATCTTGTTCTAATTCACCTTTGAATGCCTCTAACAACAAATCTCTTACTGTATTTTGTAATCTCCTACCTTTTGCCTTTCCGGCTCTGGGAGATATTTTTCGTTTTTTAGACATATATAATAACCTTTAAATAACTATTAAACTAAAACCTCAAAATCACTTATATTTTTTACTCCATTTTCTACTGTATTCTTTCCTTGCCCATTTCTCTGCTTTTTCTTCAAAATAATTGTCATCATGAAAATCACGACCAGCATCTTCCGCCTCTTGTCCGGCTAAAAGGTATTCTTTCTCATATCTTGATGCACCCATTCTTTTTCTATCTGTTGCATGATCTATTTCATGTAATACAGTAATTATGAAATCTTTAATTGTAGAATAACTACGTTTAAGGTTTATAATATCTTTAATCCAATCGTAATCAGCTTTATTTCCAAATCTAACTTCGCCAACTCTTACTTTTGATTTTAATTTATAGTGCTTCACGAGTTGTTCAGCAGTATCTATATAATCAATTCTCTCAAATAGTAGAGTTTTTAGTTTAATCATTAAAATACATCTCCAGCTAAAATATCATCTATTTCACCCGTCAAGTCTTTAATAGTCATATCTAATTTACCATCCATATCACCTTTCCACACTTTTTTCTTTGAACCGTTATGGAATAATGCTACTGATGGATAATTTCGTATTCGTAATTTTTTAATAACTTTACGAGTTTCTTTTGAAGATACCTCTATAATAACTGCACCTTGATATCCTTTAGCTTTTTTAAGAATACTATCTAAATCCTTATTCTCACTCCAACTAGAAGTAAATTTAATTACTACAAATCCTTTGGATACATAACTTTTAAAGTTTTTATCTGTAATTTCCACTTTTTTAGTTGGTGGTGTTGTTTGTGATAATGAATTACTTGTTAGTAATCCTAATAATATAATTAATATAAACGTTTTTATCTTCATAACTATTTTCCCACTTTAATTCGTAACTCAGTGACTTGTTTTTCTAAATCTTCTACTTCTTCTTGTAATTTTGTTAAATTATCAAATACCTCATCCATATCGTCTTGTAATGTTCCAACTTGGTCTTTATATTGCTCGTATGAACGAGGCCAGTTATATCCATCTGGTCTTGATGGATATTCATTTTGGTATAAACTTTCTAATGATGGTAATTCTTTAGCTTCTTGAATATCCGCTTGTAAAGCATACCACATTCCTATTAGTGAAGCTAAACCCGTTCCTGCCGCTATAATAGTTTGAACGGATAATGTGAATTTAGTTCCTAATACCTTTTCTTCACTTAATTCTACTGGTTGATTTTTCACTTCTTCAATTTTTTCTTCATGAGTAGTTCCCAAGACAGCATCCGTAATATCATCTAATGTGCAAAAATCTAACTCTACAAGGATATCCCCAAGTTTTCTTGCATCACCACCAAGTTGTATTTGGATTGCCTTTGATAGTTGTCGTTTTGTAATGACATCTGCATCTAATAGTATATGACCTAATTTACCATTACCTTGAATTTGCACCGTGTTTCTCCCATTTATTACTTTAATAATTCGCGGTACATTTTCTTAACCACGATATCTTCAACTGATTTAAATTGTTTAACTGCAGATTTAATTAGTAAATTTACACTTCTTTCATATCTGGAGTTTCCAGCAAATTTCTTCAATGCCTTACCAAAATCTTCTGCTTGTTTTGCAAGTTCCAAATAAGCATCATCATCTTCTGGGTGTTCTTCATTCAATAATTCTTCTCTAATGATTTCTCTTAATTGTGTTTTAGTTATTTTCATTTTGTTTTCTCCATATGCTGAATTAACCTCGTCGTAATCATAACAATACGGGTAATCCAATTTCACTTTAAAATCCTATAAATTGATAATTTACACCAAACTTAATATCATAAGCTGGTCTCTCCCAATAGAATAAATATCTACCTTCAGTAAATATTCCTAAATTGTCTTTTAGTTTTACACCGAATATAGCACCAAAATCATAATCATTCCAATCATGCCATAATGGTTCTTCAAATTCAAATTCGTTAGCCTCTTTATCTGTATTCTCAATCATATCCAAATAAAGTTGAGCGTTGTTAAATGAGTATTTATCATGTCCGTAGTGATATGGTAACCAGTTTCCCCACATATGTAACCACCAATTATCACTATAATGATAATAATCTAATCCCAATACTATTGAAGTTTCTCGCTGGTATCCTAAATCTTTTTTTAATCCGTCAATATAATTTTCAAGTAATCTTGGAAAGTGGTATTGAAAAAATTCTCTATCTGTCCATGCTTGTATTACACCATTTTCATCTTCCCACATATAATCATACCCAAGAAATTCCCCATTGCCGTAGAAGAATGGCCCTTCACCTGGAACTGGAATATAACTTTCAGTCTCTTTATCCCAATATAATAATGTTCCTCCATTAACGAATTCTCCATTTTCATCTATTGTTACCCAAGCATTATCATCCCAACCGAAAGCGTCTTCTGCGAAATCCCACCACGAACCTTTATACCAAGTTGTATCTAACACCATAGCATCAAATCCATATACTGGGTGTTGTCTGTGTTTTATACCAACTGATAAGTTTAATCCTTCTATAAAAGACGGGTTATACTTAAATCGTAAATCACCTTGAGCGTATTCTACTTCTTCTAATCCCAATTCTGTGTAACCAACTTTAGCCATCCACCAATCTCCTGTGTATCTAAGCCAGTATTCTTGGTTTATATAATCATCGCCCCATTGGCGACCTTGTGACCACTTGATTAAAAATTCATATCCAGAAACAGTACCGAATGTAGCACTTTCATTTGCTGATTGTTCTGATCCATCATACCAACTACCACCATTTCCGGCATTCTTTACACCTCGCTTTGGTTCATAATTAAAACGACCAACTTTACGAAGTCCAAATGATGTTTGAAAATCTGGATTCAATTCCATTTCAGTTCGTTCAATTTCTAATTCACCAGTTGATAATCCACCCACAATGGCAAATCTATCGTCTTGGTGTCGTGGTGCATTTAAACTGAAACTTGCATAAACAGTTGAATACTTGAATAACTTTATAAATTCATTTTCACCAAATAGTGTTGTTGATAATAGTAATAATGTTAATAATTTTTTTAGCATTAAGTTTCTCCTGTATATCTAATAAATATCAAATTTTATAAATTATACTATACGTCAAACCTTAAAACAAACGACATATCCATAGTATCATCGTTTTTTATCGGTTTTGAAGTTCGTCCAACTACTAATAATTCATTATTATCATTATATAATCCAATGGTAGAAATATATGGTGAAAATTGTGAATGTGTTACAAAGTTTTCTACAAATTGAGTTGCTTCATAGCTTGAAGAATATGACCCACTTCCACCACTCGGATTATCACCTGGTGGGAAATAATAATGTGGTTTAGATCCTTCTTTAACTGTAATACTACCACTTCGCTGGTAAGTTAAACTGATATTTCTGGAAGTATTAAATTGTCCTGCTGGAGCTATAACGGTATATTCATGTTGATAAATGGTATGAGTTGATCTATAATCTATTTCAAAACCATCTGTTCCTGTTCCAAGTGCTACATCTTTATAAGAGCCTGTATCAGTAAATACTACCATACCAGTTTTATAGAATACATTTCCTATTACACTACCACTACCTTGTGCTGTCCACTTTGAATTATCCCAACTGCTACTTTTATATGCTGCATAACTTGACGAAAATGCATTATCATATAAATTGCCATCACCGTCATCCTTAATAGTAAAAGTTATATCTGTGCTATTATCTGTTACTGTTACTGAACCTGGTTTTATTTCTTCCCCAAATAATTCCTGTGGAACTGAAATAACAGAACATGAGCTATGTAAAAGTCTATATTGTTTATTATCGTTAGTTGGACCGAAACTTAGATAAGGTTCGGTTCTTCCAGATGATTTTGGAAGTTTTGGATTGTTACTAAATCTTTCATAATAAAGGTTATTTATAGAATAATATAATGGAAGTGAATAATAAGTTCCAAGACTATATGGTTCAAACCCTAAACTTGCAGAAAGTAAGTTGTATGAACCAAAACTTTGTGATGTTGCAGAACCTGTTGTGAAATTATGAAAACTTCCACTTATTCCTCGTAACCCATATACACCACTTCCGGAATCTGCTTGTGTAAATTGAAATCGTTTATAGGTTTTGAACGGTTCTATTGAAACATCTTGTGGGTGGACATTTCTTAGCATTATTTTAATTTCTCCAAAATTATATTAGGATTTTTCTTAATTTCACTTTCCCAAAATCTATAAACCTTAAATCCATGTTTTTTTGCAAATTTATCTTTAAATGTATCATTGGCTTTGGTTTCGTCTAATCTATGAAATGGTTTATATTTGTTAGAATTTGGTCCACCGTGCCAATAATCTCCATCTACTTCTATAAGTATATTAGTTCCTTTAATTTTGAAATCATATGATTTACAAACACCATTTCTACTCAAAAAATATTGATAATAATATAAAATATTATTATCAATAAATAAATTTGAAACTAATGTTTCTAATGTATTCATAGGACGTTTAGACATTATTTTTTCTATTGCTTCTGGGGTATGTGTTTTTCCATACATAGGGTTATTTTTACCTTTTGATAAACCACGCATTACCCTTGTTTTTCCCATTTTTATTTTTGATTCTTTAGAATGTATTTTACCCAATCTCCAAGAACCTTCCATTTTTATTTTCTTCTTATGTGTGTTACTTATTTTATCTCTTGTTTCTTGTAATACTTGTTTGCCGTATCTAGGGGAATTTTTACCAACTAAAAATTTCTTTTTATATTCTATCCCACATTTTTTAGAACAATTTTTATGCCATGATATGTTATCACACATTACACATTTTCTATATGACGGGAAATCATTTGGATAATCATCAAAAAATTTTGGTATATATTTTGTCTTATAATCTATACTATGAACTTTTTTGGTGTGATAACCTATTCCATGACTACCAACTTGTTTATTACATATTCTACATTTCATAAAAAAATTCCTTACGTTTACTTAATAATAAATATAAGGAATTTTAATTTTTCACTATCTAATTTCACTTTAATAAAAGTATCAAAAATCGAGTTTAATTTTTAGTAGTGCCTCCCGGCTGTATGATTTAAGAACTGGTTGACTTAATTTAGCAACTGCTAATAATTCATTTGAATCATTATAAAGACCAACAGTTGTAATGTATGTTTTTGGATCCTTAAAGAAAGTAGTTTGTGTAAAAGTACCATCTGAGGCTGTAAAGAAAGTTGGATTATTACTGAAATTAAATTCTTTGTTTCCTGCTCTACAAAAATAGTGTGTTGAAGAAAGTCGTTCTTCCCTACGTGCTTGAAATTTAGATCCTTGAACCATAGAATCAAAAAATGTTGGAACATTTCCACCAAGTGTATTAGATGTTTCTACAGTAGTAATATCTGCAACTAAACTATCCATTTGGTCAGCGTTTAATACAATCAATCCCATATCTGGATAGAAAAGTCCAATACCACCACCAGCTTGAGATGCGGCTGCTGTTTTGGTTACTGCTGTACCAGTTTGGATTGAACCACTTACTACATTAAATACTCTACCACCTACTCCAGTAGTTGGATTTGAAGTTGCTCCACTATCATCGATTAGTTTGACAAGATTTGCTCCACCGTCTAACCACAACTCCCAGTTGCCTGGATCAACTTTTTCTCTCATCCGTGCACGTTTGAGTGAAAGAATGTAAAAATGTTTAGAAGTTGTATCTCCAGCGTAAGTAAATTTTTCTACATTTGGTCCCAATAATAAATTCACAAGTTGTCCATGTATTGCTGCTGATGCTCTGTTTCCAGTTGCAGCTCCCACAGTTCCTAATGAACCACTTCCGTGAATGTGACCGTATGCAATGGAAAATTGAACTTCTCTTTCACTATCTGTGTGGTCTGTCTTATAAATATCGTAATAATAATTACCTAAACTTGAACTTTGAGCAGATTGAGTATAAAATGACGAAAGTGTTCCTGATCCACCACTCCATATTCCTGATGATATAGTAGATTTTATATTTTTTACTACATCGTTTTCTGCATCGAAAAGTTTAAATGCTCCTGATAATGCCATTTTGAATCTCCTTATATAATTCCGTTAATTTAAATCACCCCTTGTGGACCACCACCTGCTGGACTACCAAGACTTGTCTTATTTACAGTTACAGTAACCGTAGTAGTTGCTCCAGTTTGATTTCCGACTATGGTAATCTGTGTAGATTTTTGACTTGGAGTTGTAAATATTTGTGGTAATACTCTTGCAGTTAATCCACTTACATTTTGACTTTGTGTTAATTCTTCGTCACTTAAAGTAACTGGAACTAATGGTGCTGATGGACTTGGTGCTGCTTGACCTATTTCTAACCTAGCTACTGATGTATCGTGTATAATAAAAGTATACCCTTGTTCTGCGTCTGTTGAGTTTAGTGTTCCTGGTTGTAATATTTCACCATTTCCACCACCTTGTGAAAAATTGACTGAAGATACGGCTACATCAAGTATTGGTAATCTTGAAGTTTCTTTTGGTAAAGTTACAAGTTTATATTTCAATGCTTGTGTTTCGTCTGAAACTGGTTCTAATAGAGGCATATTTTCTATTACTGCTCCATAATAATTAGTTCCGTTAGGGTGTGTTGTATCCCAAAGTCTATAATCAATTTCATCATCTGCTATTGCAAATTTTGTTACTGAAAATTCATTTCTTCCTCGTGCTAATAGTTCTCTGCCCCGCTTGGTAAGAACAGCATCGATAGTAATTGTCGTGTTGTTTAGAAATCCCATTTTTATCTCCTAAATAAAGATTTTTTGTGTTTAAACTGGAGTTTAATACTTTGATTGTGATTAAAACCTTCTCACATATAAATATATAAAATCCAAATTTTCGGTATTTTTATTTAACTTTTAGTTTAGACTCTCCTGGATCCTGTGTTACAAGAACTGTTGGTGATGTTATAGTTACAGTCACAGGAGCTTCTTTATCTAAAGTTGTATCTATTGTTTGTAAACATCCAGAATATGCTAATCTAAAAAATGCATTGTCATATCCTATACTTTGATGTTCACTTCTATGAAATGAACGGGAAGAATAATTTCGTTTATCCGTATCCCACACATATCCATGATCTTCTAATGCATCATTTGATGATGTATAGAAAAATTTGTAATAATAATTGTGTTCTGAAATTCTTGATCCTGAAATATTTGGGTTTAATACTTCACTAAATACATATTCTGGTCCACCGATAGTTATATCAACATTTCCGTAATTTTCCTTTCCACCACCCCAACCATTTAATGACGATGAAAGAACATATAAAGATGGCTTATGCATAGATGAGGTAACTTCACCCCTATATGTATCATAAGATCCAGTCGATGCTGGAACTGCTTGTGATATTGAAGCTGATAGTGGTGTTGTTTCTGCTGATGATGAATAATGATTCCAAGCATCTACCGTTCCCCTAACCAATAAATCATCAAATGATGGTTTTTTACCAACTACTTCTTTCTTCCTTTCAAGAATGTTTGGTTCTATCAATAATCCTACACTTGCTCTGGCCCTTGCTGGAACAAATTTTCGTAATTGTTCAAATAATGAACTATCGTAATATCTAATTAGTCTAATGTAATCCCAAAAGTTATTTGGTGTAAGATATTTCTGCCAATATGTAGTTGCAACATCTTCTAATGTTCTATATCTATATTTGTATTTATCCCTTGGATCTCCAATATATTGATCAAAATCTAAATTTGCTACTGACCGTATAATATCTTCATTTATTACATCAGTTGGTGAGAAGTATATTCCAAGTTTATTTGAATCAAGTGCTGCTAAATCATAAGCACTAATTTCAGCTCGTTTATCTACGGATAATCCACCATATACTAATTTACTACCTTCCAATCTAATTTTATTTGAAACTCGTCTGTTTGGACCTATATTTGGTATTAGTGTCTGTTCTTCATCTACAACAGAACTAAAATGTGGTCTATTTCCACTTGTATATCCTGTTGCAGTCCCTTCTGCTGTATATGATTGATCTGCACTTGTATCACGAATGGATGAATCACTATCTAAATTTTTATCATCATCAAATGAATACCTTAATACTAAATCTGTCCAAGATGCTGAAGCGTGATTACCAGCAAATGACTTCGGTGCTTTTACATGATTATCAAATGAACCAGAGTTTAATGCTGTATTCCAATATCTAAACTCCATAAGTGAACCACTAAGTTGATTACCAAAATCATCAGTTGATTTACCACCAATATATGCAGTTTCATTTCCTACAAATGAACTATTCCACGATGAGCTAACTGTTCCATCAACAGACATAGTAGTATATGAAGAAAGGTATATTTTACTTCTACCTTCATCATATTTCTTTACATATAATCTATAATCAATTTTTTGTGATGTGGTGTCTGCTGTTAATTGTGCTCCACTTGAAGAAACTCTATTTAACATTACAGAATAAAACTCTCCATCATAAATTGGTAATGCTGATGACGAAAGTTCTGCACTTGTTCCAGCTGATGCATTTAATACAAATGAAACCGTTCCGTAATTATCAGATGAGCCGTTGTCTTTTAGTCTTATAGCAAAACCATGTGTAGTTCCAGCTTGAAATAAAGTTTGATTTGAACCACTTGCTGCTTTAAATCTAAATTCTATTGTATCTGGTTTTCTTCCACTATTAGTATCATTTGCCCAAGTTGTTTGAATATACTGACCAGCCTTGAAATCTACTGCCTTTGTAAAGTTTCTATCTATCATGTATGATGGTTGGTCATTTGGGTCTGGGTCAGGTCCACCATATTCCTTTACTCTCAATATAGAAGATGGAATACCATAACAGTTAATTAAACCTTTAAATGACCTAATAGTTCCTTTTGTTTTTAGAAAGAATGGCATATTATTAATAACTCGTTTCCAAATTTCCCTGGATATATCTTTTTCTGGAGTAGTGGAATATTGTGTAAAATTATTTACATCCGATCCAGTTGCTTCCTGTCCGAGAATGTATCGTGGTAAATCTATTAAATCATTTCCATCATTAAAGTAAAATCCCAATGATGTCCCAACTGCATAAATTAAATCTTTTGATAAACCTTCACTTAATTTTTGTCGTCTATCGTAAATTTGTGGAATTTGATTTATATATGACCAAATATTATCAAAGTGTTCTCCAGTCATATTAATAAAAGTATGAAATGGGGCATTTGCACTATCGTCTCTAATATGATTTGGTAAATTACTTATTAATCTATTTCTATTCTTTCTATCATATAAAGAAGCAGATGCTATTTGTTCATCATACCAAGTTGTTGATGCAGACTGGGTAACTGCATATAAAGTATATGGACTTAATTTAGTTCCTGATCCACCTGATTTTGGCCAAGTATTATCAAAAAACTCTCCTATTGAACTTGTAGTATAAGAAGAACTTTCAAAATACATATATTTTTCAAATGGTGAAAACTCATTCTTTATCTTTCTAACTTTTGTGTATAAACTTGCAGTTTGAGCGTAGGTTAATGATCCAGAAATACCACTTAATGAATTACTTTGACTTTCATATAATTCTATTTTTAATAATTTAGATTTAAAGTTTTTTAATCTATCTTCAATAGAACTAAAATGAATAAAATTATCCCAATTACTATAATCTACACCAGTAAGTTCTATACTTTCCATAAAACTGCCACTAATAATTTCGTTTTCAATGGCTTCTTTTACACTCGTATCCGTTGAAACTAACTCTGTATAGGATTTAAATTTTGTATCTCGTTCTACATAATAACTATCAGCTGAATTTTCAGTATCCCATTTTGGATTTCTTAAAACTACAGCATCTATATCTTCTTCTACAAAGTCTATAAGTTGGACCTTTTCCGTATAAGGTGGTGCCATTTCTTTTACTACATAAGTTAAATCACCTTCTGTAATTCCATCTGGTAATGGTTCATATAATTTATAAACTACTGAATGTGGGTATTCTTGGTATTTTATATCATCCTTTTGAAAATTTACTACTAAACTTGTTTTATCATCATCAAATTGTAAATATGTGTATAAATCTTTTGGATTGCCTGGGTAAATTACTCTCCATGTATGGTCTTCTGAAAAATTATCTTCCATACTCCCAGTAATAGTAAATTTATCTCCTACCGTTTTCCAACTTTCTTCAACTATAATTTTATTACTATCTATTACATCTACAATTTTACTAAAATAATCTTCATATATTGGTAATTGACTTTCTCCATTTGATTCATATTGTGAATTAAAATCTGTTCCAAATTTTATCCAAGCTCCTGGAGGATCTTTGTATATCCAAAGATTTCCACCTTCATCAATAATCTGTTGTCCTATAAAATCTGGAGGTATTGGTAATCCATCTTCGTTAAATCCATCATCTCCAATGTTACCAGAGAGATTTTCAGTGGTTGCACCTTGAATGTCCAATCCAAGTTTTGCAAAATTTTCTAAATCTGATAAATTAGTATCCCATTCTGGTAATACATCTCCACCTACATCTCTATTCTTCTTCAACATGAAAAGTGCACCAGCAACTCCTGCCAATACTAATGCTCCAATTGCTAATGCTGGTAATAAACCTTTAAGTTTATCAAATAAACTTGGTCCATCCGGTGCTGAAGTTGTTGCATCGGGATTTTGTGGTCCTCCACCACTACCACCAGTGGATTCAACATCAGCTCCATCACCACAAGCTCCCATTTGTGGTATTATTGTGTTTTGGTTTCCACCCCAATATATTATTCGTTTATTCATTAAAATGAAATTCCAACAAGTGCTGTTTTTGAAATATTATTATTAAGTATAAATTGTCTAGCTTCTGGGTTTGATCCATCCTGGTCTTTCCATCGTATCAAACCATATACGTCAGATGGAGAACTATCGTCTATCACTTCAACTGTAACTGTTGTTCCTTCTTCGTATTGTGATGAAAAAGTTCTTCCATGATTAGTACCATTAACTCTAAAATATGCATCTATCGATGTAGCTTGATCATCTGGCATATCTATATCATATGGAATATTATATTCTCCACCAATAAATGCTTTAATATTAAGTGAAAGTGTTTTCATAATTGGTCCACTATCGGTATTTCCTGTTCCACTCCCTGATCCACCAGCTCCCGTGCTATCACCAGATCCCGTTCCGTCAGTTGATCCAGTATTTATAGCATCTCTAATTTTTAATGTATCATAATCAACGTCTCTAACAAAATTAGGACTATTAATTACTAATGAAATTGAAAAATTTCCTGATTTAGTGTAAGTATGACGACCAACTGGACCTCCAATTTTTGTATGACCGCATCCAAAGTCCCAATAATAAGATAAATTAGATGGGGCTTCATTCCCGTTTTCTCTTTTAGCTGTAAATGTTACTTCTGTATTTGTAACTACACTTAAATCTGGATAATTAGATTCTATTGTTATTACTGGAATTGGATCTTCTAATGACCAATCAGGATTTTCAGTTGTATTGGTTTCAACATCGTGTCCAGTTGTAAATGCACGTTCTACTTGTAATATCCCACCTTTAAATTTTTTAATAAATCCTGTATCATTTGGTTTTTTATATTCAAATTCGAATTCAGAACGGTCAGGTGTTGGAAATTTACCCTTCCCATATAATGAATTGGCATCTGGAACATAAACACTACCTTCACTTAATAAATTATAAAATTCATCTTTATATCTATCTAAATTTATAGCTTGTGTTACCAATCTGATTTCCGTTCTATCTGCTGAAATTTCATCTATAAAAAATTTATATTCTTTTACATCAAGTTCTTGTGGTTCGGTGCCGTCAACTGGTGGTCTTTCCCCTTGAAATACTTTTCCATCTTCATCTACATAAAACGATCCCATTGGAACACCAGTAAGTGTTGTGTTACTACTATGAATTATTCCTGATTGATCTCCTACTGTTTTTGTTAAAACAACCTCGTCTGCTCCTGCCATTCTTCTATAAAAAAAGTATTTTATTTTATAATCACCACGAGTAAACCCAATTCGTCTTAAATCATTTCCAGGATTTAACTTAATATCATCACCATCATTTGTAAAATCTTCACTTACTCCAGATTTAAGGTATGTATCATTTAAATCATATATATAAAACTTCACAAAATCATTTGTATCATTGCCAAATGTAGGAAAAAGTGCACCAGTTTCACCTAATACATCCATCCCTTCTTTTTTTAGAAGTTTAAAATCCTTATCTGTTAGTTTAGTTAATTGCCGTGGCATTTTATATGAGTTCCTTTATCTCTCTATTTAAAACTTTATTCCATAACTCACCATAATGATATTGTGGAGATTTTTTATTAATAGAAATATATTGATTTGGTTGTTCCAAAGTTAATTCTGTATCTGGGTCTTCAAATGATAAGAAAGTTCCAACATCATTTCTTAATGCTATTGTTTTATTTATTGGTATAACATTCCCATCTTCATCGACAATCTCAGTTGCATTCTTGAATGTTTCTGCTTGTTCCAATAATTTCTGATAATCAACTCTATCTTGTTCATGAAGTCTTTGCCAAAACTCATTTGTTAATAACTCTTTCTTTGTGTATGGCATTTTATCTCACCACTTTGAAACTATTCTTTTCGTCAAAATATTGAACAGTTTCATCAACAGTTCCACTTCCACTTACTATTTTATAATTTATTCTGTAGAATCGTTCTGCTTGTAATCCGTTCATCCAAAAATTAAAATAGTTTCCAGTTGAATCACAACTTACTACTGAACCACTACCAAATGGAATAATGACATCTTCTGTGTATGCATCTTTAATTTGATAATAGGTACTACCACTTGGAAGATACTTTACAGTAGTATATCCAGTTGTATATTGAGTAGATGAATATGATCTTTCTGGAAACATTTCTCTCCCAACTACTCTAAATTTTACCTTTGAATTTTCTTTATATTTGTCTCTAAATCCTCTCATGTAAATTTGTACATCTTCTAAATCTGTACTTGATAATGCTGATAATGATCCTGTTGCCCATTTTGAATCATCCCAAACTACTTCTAATTTTGGTGGATAAATTGTATGTGTTTCTCTGGAAAAGAAACTAAAATGTCCGTATCGTGTGGTATTTCCTTCTTCAACATTAGAATCAGTATTTCCAATACTACCGCTTCGTTTTAACATAAATCCTTCGTTTGGAACTGTACTGTGTAACCATTTCCAAACAATATCAGTTACATCCATTCTAACATCTGCTGGTTCATTTGTAAAAGATTGAGATGCTTCATATCCACTTCCACTATACCAAGTTCCACCACTTCCTGAAACTGTATTCCATTGGGTTCGTGTTATACCATTATCTTTCCATTTCCATCCGGCTCCATCTTCAACTACTGGAAAGAAATTGTATCTACCAGATCCATTTTCCCAAGACTGACTTACAGGATATGAATATAATGTTTGGCCTACATTTAATTCTGATGAATTTGCATCATATAAATTTAAATAAAATTTTGTATTTGATCCTGATGTAATTAGTCCTGATGATATTGATTTAGAAACGTAAGCTAAATCAAATTTGATAAGTGCCCTGGAAACATAAATTACAGAACCATCTGCATTCATATCCTTTCGTACCTCTAAAATCTCATCAAGTCCAGTATTCATACTGTGACTTACTTCGTATAAAGTTGTATCTTTGGTTGGAAATGTAAAGTAGTGCATTTATATTCTCCTTAAAAAATCATTCCTGTGGAATCACCAACAGCTCTACCTTCAATGTCCGAATCTGGATTCCTAATTTCAAATATAGATGGGTCTAATGAAGGATATACAATACCATCCTTTGTTGCATAATTTATATCATACACATTTCCAGAATAACCATCGGCTGTTTGCCATTTATTAGTAATTAATACAGAATGCTTTTGTGGATTATCTTCTTTAGGTGGAACTATAGCTCCAACACCTTCAACTAATGAAATTTGATATGCTAATTCTGCTATAACTATTGGTTGGTTTATTTGCCATCTATCTACATTAAAAAACTCTTTAACTTTTTCTATACATCTTAAAGTTATTTCACTTTTATTAAATCCTCTACGAGCTATAAATCCAAATTTTACTCCTACATTTATTATCCATGCATTTTTAATGTTAATTGCATCAGTTACTAATCTATATTGAGATAAGTAAGTTTTAAGATTTTCTTTAACTGCTACGTTTAATTGTGTAAGTTTTTTATTCTCATCATAACCAAGTGTATATAGGTTTAATGCCATTGGATTTGGTAATCTATTAATTGATGATTGAATATCCTTTGTTTTAAGTTGATCCAAGTTTCGTTCATCAATAAAAATGTTTGAACCATCCGAAGTTTCTTTCTGCATACTTGGGATATTAAGCTGTTCATCTTGAACTATGTATGCCTTTGCAACCGCACCATATTTTTGTCCCATAGCATATGTTCTTGTAATATAATCTTCTTTCGTAACAACTCGACCTTGTGCTTGAAAATAAGCTAATGCATTTTGTTTAATTTCTAATGTAGATTCTGCTGATTTACCACCTGTTGCTGGATATGGATTTGTTACTGCTACTGAATTTTGAGTAGATGTAACTAATGACGAATTCAATCCTGTTGTTACTTGTGTAAAGGATATTGAATTTAAATTTGTAATTGAGTCTGCAGATACATTATCTCCTATACCACCACCGTAAACATACTTTATTGTAAGTGTTGTATTTGCTGGTGCCTGCCCATACGCTTCTGTTTTTAGAAAATTTGCTGGATCAAAATATGTATCAAGTTTATTTGGACTGCCAGGTAATGATGAACCAACTGAATTTGGATTTGGAATTATTTCTTCATCTGGACTATCTGAAACTCCAGAACCGAATCGGAGTTCGGTTCTTCCATCTTGTGTTATGTAAGTTACATAACGACGTGGAGTTTTTTTCAATTTCAATAGGTATGGAACTGTATCATTATATTGAACTAAACTTGGATCAGTTGCTGCTGTATTTTCTACATCTATAAAAGTTGTATCTTGTGCCAAATACGGAACTTCGTACCAAGTATTACTGTCACTATCCGTTACTGAAATAATTTCTATAATTTTTGATTCTGCTAATTTTATTCTTGGATATGATTCTGCTGTTCCAAATGAAAAAGTTTCTGATTTTATAGTTCCACTTGATATTTTTACACTTTTCTTTAATAAATAAAATGACGGAACTTTAGTTGATTGGTTTATTTCAAATACATCAATAGTTAGTGGATCAAAAGAACTTGAATATTTAAAATTACAATCTTCTAATGTTCTAAATATAGTACCGTTATTGGCCGTAATTTGAGTTCCCTCGTCTATAGTGAGAGCATATCTCATATCAGGGTTTACAGATGTTCCGGTTCCTACAGATGGTACAGTTTGGAAAACATCAAGATTTGTAAAAGATGGTCGAGTAATTTTTGGTTTGTATCCATAAACTTGTGCCATTTCATAGATGGTTTTCTTTTCTTCTGCATATGCCAATAACATTTCTTTAAATTGTGAATCTACATAGTAAGAAAGAACATCACCTACATATGATGCCATTTCAATAAACATCATTCCAGGTGATGTCTCATTAAAATCGTTATAATTTAAAGGATAATATGTTTTAGTAAATTCTATTAAACTATCTCTAAATGACCCAAAATCTTTATTAAGATACCTCACGTCCCGTTGTACTCTTTTAGCCACTATAATTCTCCTTAAAAATAATAAAATCATTTGATGTAAATTTTACTTTGCTATATTTTTTATGAAATTCATTATGAATTTTTCTACTTAATGTAATCCCATTGTTAATATCATATCTAACTTTTGGATATTTTGCATAAGAATGTATATGATGTACCACTAAATCTCCCCCATATTGTCCACTAATTTGACACGTATAATTATCCCTTACAAAGCAATTCCTAATAAATTTTTTATATTTAAAGTGTGACCTATCATCATCTCGTTCATCATTAGTTTTATAGCTATGCCAATTTGGATTTAAGTTTCCAAGTTTATAACTCATAGGATGATTTTTTCCAACTCTATATGAAGTCATGTAACAAGAATGACATAAATCGTCATTTAATTTTTTATTTATATACTTACAATAAATACTTTTTATAATATTCTTACATATATCACATTCATATTCAATTTCTATATTACTATTTTTCTTTAAATCCTTAACATTAACTTTTATATTTGTACCGCGAGGAACAACATTTTTTCTATTCGATATACTCCATTTAATAGGAAATGTATATCCAAGATTTTCAAAGTGTAATTTGTTAGATGAACTAACTTGAATATCAACAGTTTTAGTTAAAATCATTTTATTTCTCCACTAAATTAATCGCCAGTACGGAAACTTAACGATATTGTATCATGAACCTCTGGATTCATAGTAAGACTAAACTCAAGTTCTATATTTAATTGGTTTACCTCTGATTCATCTGGTTCTACATTTAATTTATTAACGGTTACATGAGGCAACCACTCTGCCATTGCCTCTGATATAGTAGTTTCCACTTGATTTAATAAGTCATCATTTACTTGTTCAAATAATACTTGTAATAAATTTGCACCGAATGTAGGTTGACCTACTCGTTCACCTTTATTTGTTAAAAGTAAGTTTTTGATATTACTTCCAGTTTGTGAAAGTGTGGTTGAATTTCCAGGAAAGAAGCCTTTATTAGAATCATGTTGCATTGGTAAACCAAGTCCAATCGTTACATCTGGATCTAAATCTAATTCTAATGAACTTCTTGATCTTCCCATTTGTTTTCTCTATTATGGACGGTAATGTTTACCACCCTTTTTTTCGTCTATTGCTTTTAATACTTTTGAATAATCTCGTGTTAATGCGTTTGTTACATGGTCTGGAACATTTTCAACACTCACACCAGCTTTCTTAATAGATTCTACTGCTGCAATATCTCGTTGCTTCTGTTTATCACCTTCAGTATTCATTCCATAAGAACCTGCTAACAAATCATTCATTTTACTTGTGTCGTAAGTTCCACCACCCATAGTTGGATATTCACTTTCACCTTGAATACCACCAACAGTTTCATTTAGAATATTATTAAGAACTTCATTTTCTGTATAATTGATTTTCTCTTTTTTCTTGACTTTATATTGTTCTCTACTTGGCAGTTTAAAGTCCTTTTCTGTTTTTGGTTTTGAAACTAATTCGGTAAGTGAAGATGATCTATCTTCCTTAATAAATATCTCATTAACTTGTTTTTTCACTTCTTTGCGAACTACAAGTTCAATTATTTTTATTAACTCTTGTTTTTTCATTATAAACTCCTATTTGTTTATGTAATAAGTATTTTGATTTTAATTTTCTCTGTATTAACCCTTTACTGTACTGCCGCTTTTTTTTGGTTTTTTTATTACTATTGTAATTACTTTACTCATCTCAATTTCCTCATATTTATAATATCGGCTTTCCTGTAACTGGACTACCGGCAGCTCCTGATAAAATTACAGTTCCAGTAAATAGAATAGAACTATAAGATGTATGTATTACATCCGCCATAATTCCACATACATCATCTATACTACCACCATTTAATCCATTTGATATAACTGGAGCAAATATTGGTGGAACTACCATTACCGATAATCCTATTCCTGAATTTGTCCCAGTTGCAAATGTGGTAAATGATGAAGCTACATATCCTACTATTGTTGTTGCTATTAATCCCATTGTAGCATCATTTGCAGTAAAACTTGTTAAAATTCCACTTTGTAATGCAGGTTGTCCTATTAAATGTGTTGTTATATTAGAATTAGCTGCTGCTGGTAAAACTGCATCACCTGAATAATCTACTATTGCTTTTGCAAATCCAGTTGCTGAATCATTTTTACTTAATCCATTATCTCTAATATTTTTAAAATTATCAATTAATCCCTGTTTTAATTTATTTTTATTTAGTGCCATTTTATGGTTTCATTAACAAATCACAAAGTTTTGCACGAATACCTTCAAAATCCGCTACTGACGGAGTAGCACTTATTGGTCCACTTGGACCTGCTCCTGTTGGTATTGCTGTTATATTCAAAATTGAAGTAATGAGTTCATCAAGTATATCAGTTAGCGCTTCACCATATACCAAATGTTGTTGTCCCATATCATCTCTATCTTTTACATATCCAGTAACTCCCTGTTCTTTTCCACCAACTCTCAAAAATGAACCTTGGTTATCTTTTATTCCAGCACAATCGTCAAGATGTAAAATTGCACCTTTACAAGATTCTAAATGTGCCATATCATCAAGCGTTAAAAATGATGGACATTCACTTGACAAATAAATCCTATCTGCTTTTCCTGATTCACCGCTTCCCAGATCAAGTCTGGAATTTCCAGGTGTAACTAAACTTATACCACCGGGAACCATAGCCATAGAAGTAGCTCCACCAGAATTCATCTTCATTCCATTATCAGCATCTACGGAAAAGCTCTTTTGTGTGGAAAATCCTATTCCATCATGTGCAAATCCAAGAATTTTTCCTTGTTTTGTATTAAAGGTAATTCTATCTGAATTTAATGTTATTTGTTTCCCACCCTTTTTTGGTTGATCATCAGAATGTAAAGATGACATATAATCATGACTTAATGCATTACTATATTTTAAGTCAAGTTTTACTGATTGGTCTGTTGTAATCCAAACTGATGATCCATCTGCATTTATATCTTCTTTAACTGGTTTCCGTTTACTATTCTTTAAATTTTGAACGACACCACTTTTACCAAAATTATCAGCATCTAAAAGTTGTCCTGCTCTAATAAGAATATTTGGTGAATCTGGTTTATCATCTCCATCTTCATGTGAATCTGGAGCAATATTACTACCAAATCTTATTGATTGTCCCCATCTTCCCTGAAATATGTTATCTCCCTCATAGGGCCACAATCTTCTAATATCTTTATTTATTTCAAAGTGTTCATATATGAAATCTTCTCTGACAATTTCTTCTGGACGATGACCACTTTTACCTGGTTGGACATTACTATTTGGATTGCCAGTTAAATTTAACATTCCAATATAATATTTAGTACCTAAATAATTAACTAATATAACATATTCACCCTTTAACGGATATTGATAATTATTTGGATCTAATGGTTTAGTCAATGGAATAGATAAAATAGGAATATCTGTTTCACTGTTAAGTAATCTAACCGATATAGAACCTAATGTATCCCAGTTTTTTGTTCCATCAGATAATTCTGTAAGATCTTCTTCGTCCAATATTACATCCATTACTTCAGCTAATTCCAATTCATAAAATTCATTATCCTTAAAATTTGGGATAGATGATTTAATTAACTGACGAACCGTGGCTGTAGTTGGTATCTTACCAGAAGCCTTTTCAGATTGAACCGGAAGGTGTTTTTTTATTTTAGATCCAGAACTGCTTGATTGTTTACCCCAATATGCCACTAATTTTCCTTAACTTGTTTAATATCATCTGATATCGTATCTGACTTTTTCTGAATATCCACAACCACATCATCTATACTTTTCAATAGTTGTTCCTTTTCTCTATCAGATAAACCAAATTCTGATTCTGAACTACTGCCTTTGGTTTCGGCTGCAATTAATCGTTGAACTATTGTTGCCAATTTAACAAGTTGTTCATCATTTTTTACATTTATTTCCAAATACTCTTTTATCATTGGAACAATCTGTATTGCCATATCACCATCTTTTATAAATCCAGCAAGTTCTTTTACCAATAATTCAAGTTGTGTTTTGTTATGTTTGGAATTGTCGTAAATATCTTGAAATAGTGAAGATAATGTTTTACCCTCAAATAATTCGTAATCTTGACCCATTTTGATTTCCTCGTGTTGTATTAAAAATAGATATTATAACTCATATATAAATATAAAATAACTTAAAAATTGACTTTCTTTGATCTATATATATCAAAATAAGAAATAATGTATATATTATATTTATTTATGTCGGGAGAAATACACCGACAGCAGAAAATGGAAGTTAAAAATCCCCTTTTTGTTAAATGATAAGAATAATAAACGGGAGAAAACAATGAAGGAAGTCATCTCATTAGTCAAAGGGTGGATAGACGATATAGTCCATTTACTCACCTCTTTTATAGCAATCGGAGCCGTTGGTGAAGTATTGTTTGGAACAGGTATTTTTGGCTTAAATGTAATCGGTAACCTGACATCAATCATAAATAAATTTGGCGAATCCGGATTCGCTGGGTTAGTCGCTTTATTGGTGTTGGTGGGTTTATTCCGTAAATAGCTATTATCGGATAATGAAAAAGGGGTCGAAAGACCCCTTTTTTTTTTGCTTTATATGTTAGTTATATTATAATATTAGTCTAAAAATGATCCAGTATTGGATGTATCAATTTGACCAAAACTTTGAAATTCTGTTAGTAGATGTGTATTAAATTTTTTCATTATATTCACTATTCGTGTAATATGTTGAGTTTTAGATCCGGTCATTTCTCTAACAAGAAGATACAATGATTTCTTATTAAAATTCTCTATATTATCTTTTCGTCTAAACATTTCTAATACAGCGTCTGCTACGAGAATATCCTTTTGTCGCATGAAAATGTTTGTTAGATTGTTATCCCAATACATCAACATTTCGTTTACATATTCTCTATTGAAATCATCCACCTCTGCCATTTTATTTTTATTCTTTATAGTATCTCCATAATCGAGCACTTCCATTTTATTATGAATTTTGTAATTCTTATAATTTTTATTATTATGAAGAATGAGATAATTTTTAGCTACAATACTAAAATAAGAAAAGGCCTTGCCCTTTCCCTCTTTAAATTTATGCATATTCATAACAAGAAAAGATACTACTTCATGTTTTACTTGATCTGATGGAACATCGAAATAATAAAATTTAAAAGTGTGAATTATGTTTTCTGCTAATTTATCAAATGGATATGCTATATGATCATTGTAAATTTTATTTTTTAATGCAGCGTTATCTGTATTATTATATCTAATAATAGCTCGCTCTGTAGTGGAGTTGAAATAATAGTTTTTAGGTTGTTTCTTTTTCTTCTTTTGTGTGGTCTTACTCACTATCTATTTCTCCTGTGGTGAATGTGTTTAGGTCTGTTATTATATCTTTAATACCTTCAAATATTGAACCAATTTCATCATCTGATTCAAAGTGTCCGGTAGAATCTATTTGTTTTAATTCTGAATATACTGTATCAACTCTTGTAGAAAAGTTTTCCATCCAAGTTTCAAGTATTTCAGTTTTCTTTGTTAAATTCCAAATTACATATCCTTCTATAAGAATAAATAATCCCAATAGTATTTCTATAATCATGATTTGTCTCCAAATAGTTCGTCAAATAAGTCTTTATGTTTATGTTCTAAAACTGGATCTTCGTGTTTTTGTTTTTCAATTGTAATACTTTTAATGTTTTCTATTTTACTTTCCATTTCTTCTTTTTCATCCTCATCTCCACGTCTCCATTCATCTGCTTCTGCTAATGTTGCCATTTGATCTGAAAAATGTATAATATATGGTAAACGGCTTTTCAATGCTCGTTTCACATCAAATACTTTCATATAAAATGTATTTGCCTCATCATATAATCCGTCAGCAAGTTTGATTGCAAGAGTTTCAACAATAGAACATTTAATTCCATAATGTTGTAATAGAAAAAGTGCTCTATCTGGAACTTTCATATTCTCTATTTCTGTACTTTGTGTAAAAACCTCTCCAAGTGTTTTTCGTCTCCAATCATTATCCTGTGGAACATAATACTCTCCAGTTAAATCACCAACTTTTCCTAAATCGTGGTGTAGTGCAGCAAATACCAATTCTTCATTAGTCCAAGTAATATCACCACCAGATTTTTCATATGTCTTTGACATCTCCTGTGCTGTTTCTGTTACATGAATTACATGATCTACATAACCACCCACATAACAATTATGATATTCTTCTTTACCTGATGCCGGTGCCATTATCATTCTATCTTCAAGATCATTATACATTTTTAGAAGGTTTATTTTTCGCTCACCTTCAAATGTATCTTCTATTATTTGTATTAGTTTATTCCAATTATCTTGTAACTGTATTTCTGTTAGTTGTTTCATTTTGTAACCTCTTACTATTTTTTTATAACTTTCCTAATTGTTCCTTTTTAACTGTTAATCTATGTTTATACCTTTTTTCTGTTTGAACTACTATATATTTTTCACCATCTATACTTTCTATTTGGTATGGTGGTTCTCCAAAAGTGTATAATCCTGTAATTCTAACATGAACCCAATCTCCAACTTTTAATTCAGTGTCCTTTGGCATTTATTATCCTTAATTACTATTAACTAATGTTAAATTATCCGTCCAATTCATTTTATAGAGATGAACATTTTTATATTTATATGGTTTAACATGCGTTGATTCAAGTATATCCACTATATTTACCCACTTTGGATTCATTGTATCTCTAACTTGGTAAACGCCATCTTTGTCCTTTGTTCCCTTAATGAGAATAAAATCTCCATAGTCAAATGGACCACCCCATCGTTTTAATAAATTACGAGAAAGAGCCACAAACTTATATTCACTTGCCTTACTTATTCTAAACCGTGTTCCGTCTGCTGTAATATTTGGACTTGAATCCGTTTGGTAATGAGTTGGTTGATACATTGTTACATCTACTGAAACTCCATATTTGTAAAACTCTTTTAATTCATCCTGTAACTTAAAATTCTTTTCTAATACTTTATCTACTTCTAACGAATAAAATCGTTTATTTGATTCTAATGCGTTAATAGAAAAAAATCCATTCACCAATACTACTGTTATAACAAATGCAATTGCAGTTGTTTTATTCATTAAATTCTCCCAATTTATTACACTTGATCTTACGACATTTTTTGGTCAAAGTCAAGCTTTATTTTTATAGAAAACAAATATAGGTTCATACTTTCTATAGCTACCATCCACCTTTACACAATTCTTAACATTCTCTGGATTTAATCCAGTCATTGTCGTCATTAACATTTTTAATTTGCCCTTGTATTCACCATCTAATGATTCTATAATGTCTATACTATCCTGTTCAAGTGGGTGAAACTTATCTGTTCCAATTTTTATATCTGCTATATTCCATAATAAATATCTATCTTCTCTTAAACTCTCAAATGCAGTGGTCAAAGTTGGACTTAAAAAATTATCTCTCCAATCTTCGTAAGCTGGATAAGCTCTGAATGACTGCTCACTATCATCGCTATACTGCTCTCTATCAAAATATGGTGGACTGCTGAAAACTAAATCAAGTGTTCCCTTATACGATTGAAAGTCTGGATTGTTCCCAATTAATTCTGATCCATCCTGAAAAATGTGATATGTGTTTTTATGTTCTTCCCAAAATGCATTGGTTTCTAATATTTCATTATTGAAAAAATCTGCTACATATTCATAACGAGTAATACCAAGTTCATCTATAAAATTATCTGTATTAGGGTCTGTTCCTATATAATGGATTTTCTTGTGTGAAGACATTGCACCAAGAATACGACCACCCCATCCTGATGATGGATCATAAATGTTTAATGGTTCGTCCTGTTTAATGTGGTCTGTGTAATATTCGTATATCCATCTTGCGGTAAGTGCTGGAAAATTCACTGCGGGCTGTCCAAGTCCTAAACGGAATGCTTGAATACCTGATGGGAATATCCTTTGTCCCAACTCAAACACTCTAATAAAATATGAAAACTTCTCATCAGTTAATGTATCTAATGGTTCTAAATTAGTAATGTGAATTTCGTCTATTAAATCTATATCAAATAACTTTCTAATTTCATCTGAACTTAAAACTAAATGTGTTGGATTTTTTTCTTTTGATTGACGAACTATGAAAAAGTTCTTTGATTGATTTTCTTGTATCCACTTTATTCCACTACCCTTTCCTTCAATACACCTTGACCAGGAATACATACTATCTCGTTTAAAGGTTCTTCTAATTACTTTATGAAAACTATCTTTGTATTTATCTGTGAAATAATCATATATGGAAGTGGCATTCTTTTTAGTTCCAATTTTAGTTTTCAACATAGTAGGAAAGAACTGATTAACTCCACTTGCAAATTTATTGTAATTTTGTATTACGTCGAATTTGCCAGTATCTTCATCTTTTGTTAAAAATTGTTTTTTTCCGTGGTGTAATGGGTAATCTCTTAATTTACGAAAGTTCCTTTTTATCTTATCGGTATTTTGACCGATAGTTGGTGGAACGCCCATAGCATCCCATTCGTATATCACGAACTCTCGCAATTCATCTATCCATTTTGTAGTTTGATCGTCGTCTTTCCATAAGAGTTCTTCAAAAGTTATATTAACCTCTGATTCTAATAGACGACTTCTTTCGTAATAGTATTTTTTCATAACCATTTTAATTTGGTGGAGGTGGAGGGAATTGCACCCTCGTCCAGAATGTCTTAAACAAAAAGTCATTTACAGCTTAGTTAATTTCCATTAGTAGTAATCAACAAACAACTATGTGGATTCCTTTTACACAGAACATATCCCGTAACTGACATTTTCTTTTCATTCTCTAAATATAAAAGAGAGTGTGTTTAACTTATTTTATGCTCGGGTGTTAAACAACCCAAGAACCTACGCTGATGCGTATGTTGGTTGATAATCTGAAACAGGTTCAACGAAGTTGTCAAATCCCATTTCTGAATTAGCAAGATGCCAATCCACTACCAACCCGTCAAGCGAATTATCGCCATTTTGGTTTGTGAGTATTTTGTAACGAGACCTACTCAATCTCTGCTGCACTTTATTGTCAAATAACACCTGTCGAAACCTGTGTCACCCCCAGGAATCTTCATCTTCTAAATCCTTATCATTCCTATAATCTTCATAAGGATCATCTTTTTCATACAATAAATCTTCAATTAATTCTCTAATTATTTCCCAATTGTTTTCTTCTATAGCATCTCGTAATATTAAAATTACTTTATCTATATTCATAAATATCTCCCAATTTGAGATAAATATAAAGTTTTTTTATTTTTCTTGTTTTTTACGCTCTATACTTTTTCTGTATTTCACTTAACCAACCATCCCACGATAAATCAGAGAATGGTGATTTTTCTGAACCATCTGTATCAGTATTACTTTTAGTAAAAGTTTTACTATAATTAAAATTACTTGATCTAACTAATACTAAAAATGTCCACAATCCAAATGCTTGCAACCAAGTTATTTCTGGCAATCCAAATATAACTGGTATTAACCAATTCCACATTAACCAAAATGGTAAACTGACTATTGCACAAAATATGAATACTCCACTAAAAATGACAATAAGTGCCATTAAATACGATATAATTTTATTCATTTTTCCCTATAATAAATGTGGTTTAGCTTCCACTATCCCAGCGTTAGTAACTTCTACCATTTCTACTTTGCTATGATACTCACTAATATTGTTACCACCAACATAACTGAAAGAACTACGAATTCCATCCGTAATGTCTTGTAATATTCTTTTGAGCTTGCCTTTGTATCACGACGATATTTCATTCAAAATTCCTTGTAACTTATCTTCATTATCTAATTCTGATACCCATATTCTTAATAACTTAAAATTGTGAGCTTTAGCAAATTCTTCTTTTTCTTTATCTCTACACTTCATTTTTAATTGTATATCGTTGAATGATTTATATAAATTTGGATTACCATGCCAATAATCACCATCAACTTCTATTAAAATTCTTTCATTTTTAATCTTAAAATCATATTGAAATTTCGACATGATTGAACTATACACATATTCAATTTTATTTAATTTAAGAAAGTCAGCGAATTTTCTTTCTGGAGTATTCATTTTATACTTACTCTGTTTAAGATTAGATACCATTCCAGCCTTTCTTTTCATTTCTGAATATGCTATTGGATTTCTATTTTTTATTTTATGTTGAGCGATGGAACACGCCTCTGAATGAGACTTAGTAAATTCAGGATTCATTCTTGCAATTTCGTTTCCTTTAATTATTTTATTTATACTTTCTTCACTATGAGTTTTACCGTAAAATGGATTATTTTTTCCCGTATGTAACTCACCAAACTTTTTATTTTTTTTATCCCATAATTGTTTTGCTTTATCATAACCATGTTTATCAATCATCCATTCAAATACATTTTTTTTATTCATCGGGTTATTTTCACCTTTCATATACACGGAATTTTTAGCTCCTATCTTTCTTTTTGTTTCTTTAGTATGAGTTTTACCGTAAAATGGATTTCCTTTACCTGTTATATGTTTAGTGTAACATTTCATATTACAAAATTTTTTATTACTTGATGGATAACACTCTATTTTATTTCCACAACTTTTACATTCAATCACTATCTTTGACATTTATTTTCTCCAAAATCACAATATACCATTACCGACTTCAATAATAAATATCAAATAATATTATTTTTCGTTTAATCCATGTGGTAATGCCTCTTTAACTCCATTGCCAGTCACTTCTACAAATTCACATTTAGCTTGAAATTCTTCTATATTAGATGCCCCAACATATGACATGGAAGAACGTAATCCATCAGAAATATCATTTAGTATTCGCTTAGTCTTACCCTTATATTCTACTCTCCACGAATAACCCTCTACATTCTTACTATCATTACGTTTTAATTTACTTTCGTGGGATGCTGAGCCAGCGTATCTTTTATATAATCTCTCGTTCGGCCAGATGCCGTCTTTGTGAATTTCTCCAGGAGTTTCTTTCGTACCTGAAAGCAACGATCCCACCATAACACTATCAGCCCCAATACCAATAGATTTACAGACATCAGCAATATACCTAATCCCACCATCAGCAATAACGGGAACGTTATAATTATCAGCGACGTTGCAACAATCTTGAATGGAAGTGATATTAGGAATTCCAACGCCCGTTTGAATACGAGTCGAGCAGGCACTTCCTCCACCAATTCCGCATCTAATGGAGTCCACACCCCACTCACATAAGTCTTTTGCTGCTTCTGCGGTTGCAATATTACCCCCGATGATTTCAACATTTCCTTTAATTCCATTTTTTAACTCCCTGATTGCATCTTTTACTAATTTATGATGTCCGTGTGCTACATCTATAAGTATTACATTACATCCGTTATTTACTAATTCTTGAGCTCGTTCTAAATAGTCATCCACTACACCGATTGCTGCACATAACGGTTTCATCAGCCATTCTTTATTCATTTTTATCATTTCATCTGTGAACGATAATCCTTCTTTTAAGGTTTCCCAATCACTGTCATCTGGGGGATAATTTCTACTATAATTACTCCACCACTCTTTCCAAGTTTTTTCGTGTGTCCAGTATCCACCTATTTTAAAAAAACTTTCCCATTCTCTATAAAGTCTTTTCATCATAAATGACTGTTCTTCTATTGTATTAAATCTATGTAGGACTCCAACACCACCCCATTCCATCATTTCTAATGCCATATCGTATTCTGTAACAGTATCCATTGGTGATGAAACTATCGGTATTTTCAGTATGGTATTTTTTGTAAATCGTGTAGTAAGTGATATATCATTACGAGATAGTATTTCACTATATTTAGGAATTAGACCTATATCGTCAAATGTTAGTGCCTTTCTCAATCTAAAAATCTCTCTGTAAAGCTTCTATTAAAAAAGTATAAGCAAATGGATGCAAATACATCATCAAACGGAGTTGCTTCTGGCCAATTGTAGTTCCAAATTACTATGAATACGAACCAGGGTATCATTAGTAAAAGTTGTTTATGTAATTTCTTCAACTTAAAATCCAGCACCTTTCTTTCCACGAAATTCTTTTTCGTAATTTTCGGAATGTTCGTGTTTTGCTCTCATAGTGTTTATTCGTTTTACTGTTTCATCATAATCTAAATCGAATACCTCTACAGCTATAATCAATTCTTTCAAGTGAGCAAGCGTCCAACCATCAGTTTCTTTTGCCCAACCGTTGATTTGTGGTTTGGATAATTCTTTTGATTTCTTTGTGAGATATAAGATTCTATCATTGTATGATGGAACTCCAACATAACTCACCCTATCAAAACGAGACGGTCTGTTAATTATTCTATCGGGTAAATCTTCTGGGTAGTTAGTTGTAGCAATGACAATAGTATTAGAATGTTGAATAGAACCATCCAAGAACTCTAATACTGCTTGTTCTTCGTGTCTATCTTTAATCAAACTATCAATATCTTCCATAACAATAAGAACCTTTCTATTTGGTTCTATATTCTTAAATCCACTTAATGCCCCCATCAACTGATAGTTAAATACAAATACTATATTTCCTTGTGCTATAAAATCCTTAATAATAAAAGATACAGTACAAGTTTTACCACCACCAGGAGGTCCCCATAGAAGAAATCCTCGTTTGTGTGGTTCACCTCTATCTAAATACCTATCTTTCATTTTCCAAAAAGTATCGAACTCATCTATAACGGTGTTGGCAATTGAATCTGGAAACCTAATCAATTCACTCATATCTAAATGTTCTTTACTAAAAAATGTTCCGTATTGATCTTCTTGTGCTTTGTATAATCCGGCCGGTAAAATATCGATAGTTTTACTTGATGGTCTAAAGTTAGATCCTTGTTCTATACTGTATTGGCAAAAATACTCGGATCGTTTTTTTAGTTCATCTTCAGTTGAAATCTCATCTTCATAATAATCATCGCCAAAATCTAATGCTATATTTGAAACTTCACGAGGTGACCTAACCATTTCTAATATTTTTTCTAAACTTTTTTTTGTTTTTGCCATTTTTTACTTCTCCATTTTTAAATTAAATTCTTTAATAAATATATTAACCCGTACCAAAACACAAAAGAAAATGTTGGCATAAGAATTAACCATACAAATACATTTAACCAATCTATTTTAGTTTTCATCTTTTTCTTCTTTCAAGAACAACATAAAAATCAAATCCAACTCACCTTCGGTTTTCCAAGTTTTATAATCTTCTGTGAGATTGAATATATTTACTCCCGTGAAATCTGGGTTGGACATCAATACTGGGTCATAAGAAGTTCCAAAATCATATGTGTAATAATGACTTGGAGCATCTGCACCACTTTCTTCTATCGAGACATCAGTTCTTTCAAATCCGGCTTCTATGAATGTTTGTTCTGTTATTTTTTTATCATTCATATAAGGAATAATATTTTCAATTGCTACTGTGTGTATTTTACCTTTTGGGCTATTCACATCAACACCTTCACAATCTAACTGTTTATAGTGTTTTAATTCTTCTTCCAATTTTTCGACTTGACGGACATGAGACTCATGTGATTCTGCTAAATCGTTAAATGCATCTAATCCTACTTTTGGAATTTCATTTCCTGGTTCTGTAGAAGTAACACAATCATCACACAGGTAATCACCCATGAAATCATATGCTCCCCTTTTACCACAATTATCACATTCTATATGTTTGTCATAAGGTGCTTCTCTATTTCCCATTTTTTAATTCCTCCAAATACCAAGTTGGTTGTTTATAACACCAGCCATATGAAAGCATAAACATATCTACTGCCTTTTCACAATCATCTTTTTTCATATAACTTCTATCATATAATTCTCGTTGTGCTGGTTTGATTTTATGCAAATAATCCGTCAGCCACAACTTAAATTCTTTTTCTGTTTCTTCATCCCATGTGTGTTTGAAATACCAATTATCTTCTTTCATATCTATACTGTTATAATCTGCTCCTACATATAGGCACACGGTGTTCAAAATTATATTTGTATGTAGTCCAAACTCTTTTTTCATCATAACCCCCATACTCTATTTCTATCGTAAACATGCTCCATACCATCATATTCGTAGATTTCCCAATCCACATCATCTGGTATTTCTACTACTGTTAAATCTGCATGTTTACCATTGGCATCTTCACCTAATTCTTCTACTACTTCTACTAATTTAATCGAATCTCTCTCATTTGAAAATTTGTATCCGTATCCGTCCCATTCTAATCCAAGATAATCATAAGCCTTTTCAGAAAGTCCAAAACCTCCCCAACAATTGTTTATTACTATTTTTTTCATATCACACTCCTTATGAATGTTAATAATCCTACCAATCCAAGTCCTACAAATACTCCGATATAAAATCCCTTTCGTTGGAATGATTCTGCTACTGCTATTAAATCCCATTGTGAAATGGAAATTTCTTTATCAAAATCTTCTATTCTTTTTATTTTTGGTAAATTCATTATTTCATCCAACTCAATCGTTCCATTAATACTGAAACTCTGTTTTTTAATTTGCGTTTTGATAACGAATCTTTTATGTTGACAAGTTCTTCAAAATCATCTGACAACTTTTTCCAAATTTTCAACTCAGTCTTTTCAGCACTTTCCCTAATTGATTGTTCTGTAATATAAATTGACTCCCTATTTACGATGTTATCATAAACACCATTCTTATCAGGCTTCATATTTTCTTCACTTATGTGATGATGTACGTCGCCAGTTTCCATATGAATATAAAATCCCATTGTATTTTCATAAATATATCTTAAATACTTTCTGCCTTTATAACTTTCGTCGACATGCCATTTATACCATTTTTCAGACTTTGTTCTATATTTAACATAATCAACTACTTCTTTACTTTTACTATCGTATTTCATTTTAATCCTCTATTCGTGTAATGACTAATCTACCTGTAACTTCAACTAACATATCAGTTTCTGCGTCATTGAAGTAATATCCGTCACTTGCTTCTTCACTTCGCACTTTTCCAGTACTAATCCAAGTCCGTGATACTGTACCATCACAGTTTATCATTTCAACTTTGAATTTACTACCAATTCCACCAAATTTTGCTCTACGTGCATCACTACATCCTGTTATCATTAGTGAAGTAATTATCACTAATCCTATTATTGCCTTTTTCATTTTATTATTCCTCTATTTATTAGTTTATTTGCAATTTCACCAATTACTTTATCAGTATTATAAAATCCCGATTTAATTATTGGTTGGTATTTTTCTCGTAATCGTTTTTTCATTTTATAATCCATATATGAATCAAAAAATAATTTGTTTGTATCTTTCATTTATTATAACCTTTTTAATTACTTGATCTTACGACATTTTTTTGTTAAAGTCAAGTACTTTTTTTCATTTGTTTGTGAAATTTATTTAACTGAATTGCTAATGCTTTAGTTTCTTCTTTACTTAACAAAATACTATCTCCACCCAATTCACCGTACCTTAACGCTCTCCAAATATAAGATAGTCGTTGCCTCCAAGTTGAGCTTCCCCAATTTTTATACCTCATCAATGAGATTTCTATATCATCACTCCAATCTTTCCATAAAGTTATTCTTATAGTCGAACACCCGCATTCGCAATCAACATAGTATTTTTCTTTATCTTGCTTCATTTTAATCTCCCATCATAAGTATCTACTTGTTTTCTTGTATATCCAGACCAATCTGTTCCACAATTTGTACAATATAAACGAGCATCATCTATAATAACTGTTATATAAACATTAAATTCAGAACCATTACATTCTTCACAGATTGCTTTGTTTTCTTCTTTTTCATTTTTTTTCATTATAGTTTTGCCTTTCCGAATAATACCCACATAAAAGGGAAAATTATTATTCGTATTAATCGTCCAATTATTGAAGAAGTTTCGCCTGCTTCAAATGTAATTTGACTTTCAATTAATTCTATTTTTTTATCATCCATTATATTTTCTCCACATTTCGTTACAATACAACATATCTTTTTTTGATATTTTTTTATTCTGGATATATTCATATTCAATATCATTTATTTTCACCAAATCCATTGACTTATAAATTTTTTTATTTCCAATTAACATTTTCAATCTATGCAATTTTCCATAAACAGACTTTTCATAAATATCATTTATGAACGTATCAGTTCCCTCTGGTATTCCCATAAACCAAACTTTTAATTTAGATTTACTCATATTTTTTCCATAGTCTGTTACAATATATCATTCCGTATCTACCTATTTTATGAACCGGGTAGTCTCTAATTATTCGTTCAATCCACAGAATGTCTTTTTTATATTCATCTTCTTTATCTTTACTAGCATAAGGACAATTATATCCAGTTACTCTATGTATTAATTTATCTAATTTTGTTTGTACTTTTTCCATAACTCATTACACCGTAACATATTACCTCTACTAATCTTGCCATCTTCCATTAAATTTTGTAATAGTTGATATGCTTCGTATTGTTCTTCTTTATGTTTTATTTGTTCATCTTGAGTTAATTCTTGCCAACCATCTTCATTAACTTTATATTCCGTAATCCTATTACTCAAATCTTTTAATTTTTGTTTCACTCTGTAGAAAAATCCGTTTCCATCTTCTTGCATCACTTCAAAATCTCCTATTATTTTTCCGTATAATTCTGGTGCTTCTAACTTTGCAAGCTCATCAGCATCATAAATCTTATGGTTTATTCCCGGACTTCTCAATTCTCCATAAACAGTATAAGTACCTGTTACTTTTTCTCTTGACCAGTTTTTAATTGCATAAATTTCTTTAAGTAAATCTAATCCTTTATCTACGTGCTGGTATTTTGTCATTTATAGTTCTATTGTCATAGCTGGTTCTGGTCTAATAATATAATCTTCATCCATTACTGATACATTCATGCAAATAGTTTCGTCACCATCTTCCCATTCTATTGTTTCACTCATTCCACCACTTCCGTGGATGTGCCCCCACAAAGCCAAAGTTGGTTTAGTTCTTTCTAAATAGTTTCTAAATGATTGACAACCTAATCTTTCTATTGGATAATCAGGTGTAGTTAAATCTAAAATTCCCCTTGGTGGACCATGACAAACCACAATATCTGCTGATGGAGCATTTCTCCAATATCGTTCTGCTTGAGTTTCATTGTGCATAAATGCCCAATTAAAAAATTCTGGAGTCATTGCTGAACCAAAAAATCTAAATCCTTCAATTTCAATTTCATTATTGTGAATACAAGTTGCTCCTGTTTCATTATCTATAACTTCTATATTATATGGAAAATCTTCCAGGGACAATTCATGATTTCCAGGAACCCATATTTTATGGTCGTGTGGTTGTTGATTTAACCACCATATAAAATCTTGTATTTCTGCTGGTTTTCCCATAAATGAAAAATCTCCTGCATGGATCAAAACCGAAGTCATACCAGTTGGTATTTCTGGTATTATTACTTCGTGAGTGCTATTATGTGAGTCACTCAACATTGTTATATGTAGTTTTTTAGTTTTATCCATAATTGATCTTACGACAAAATAATGAAAAAGTCAAGCTTTATTTTAATCCCACAACGTACTCCAGTACTTACCAAAAAGTTCAAATGAACGTTTAACTGAATTATTTAGTTTTTCATATTCCGTTTCATTTTTGTAATCATATTCCATACTTGATAACGCTTGTGCACATTTTAATCCAAATATCATTTCACTTAATATATTATCATATCTTTCTTCTGCCAATCTAATTGCTTCTTCAGTTGGTTGTTCATCTTCATCAATACCATCACTTTCTTCAAAGAAAATCATAGGAGTACCTATCTTATCTTTCTTCAAACATTCTAACATACGAAGTGATATTTCTGCAATGTGATTGCCCGTGTCCCAAACATCCATATAGCTATAACCATACCGCGCTCGTTGGTAATAATGTTTGATTGCTCCTGGACGGATTTTCTGCCACCAACCATTCACAACCTTTTGATAAAATGGATAATAAATCCAATCTTCCCACTTGGCTACAAACCAATTTCGCTCTGCTTTGTGGTAGTCCATCATTTCTTGTATATCGTCGAAGCAATATTCTTCACCCATAGTGGATATGCATCCTTCGCAAGTTTCTTCATTGTGTTTTTTCATTTTACTTTTTCCTCAAAGTTTTTCATTATATATTTATAGATTTCATCTATTTCTATTTGTTGATGTGCATCCATATTATATGGTCTGTTATCACTTAATCGTTTAAATAAATATGTACTATATATATTTTTCAAAATATATCTAATATCACTTTTAATAGATTTTTCTTTATTGGTTGGTGCATTTAGATACTGATTTAATTTATCAAAATCATTCAACTGAATTCTCCTGTTTCATATTAATGTTTATTACTATAATTCATTTATAGTTTTTTCCATTTTAATTGCGTCACCATTTACCTCTACATTGTAATAAGTAGTTTCGGTTTTTGGTTTATTCATATTTTCTATATCAAGTTTTATCATATTCTCAGCATAAGTTAAATTACCTGAACCATATCTCAATGAAGTATATAAACCGAACCACCTTTTTTTATAAGAATGGTAAACAGTTTCACCCATATCATTTTTCCATGATTTTATTTTATACTTGTATTTCATTTGTCTACTATTTCCTCTAATATTTCTATTATAGTTCTAATTCCAGTATGCACTATTGAAGTTAATATACCCAACATTACTAATATTAAAAATTCTACCATAAAGCAATATCCATTAGTACTTTCATTATTAATAAACCAACAACAAATCCATTCCAAAATCCTATATTGTATTCATCTTTTTGTGTCCATTTCATATTATCATTCCTCTTCTACTCATATCATCTTGGATCCCATCTACAAAATCTTTTGCTTCCCTCAATCCAATCTTTTCATCATAATCCTTATCCATAACATTTCTATAATGTTTAATTGCATTTATTTTAGATCCTTGTGCAACAAAATCTTCTATTTCTTCTATTAATTTAAGATAATTAATGTTTTCACCATTCTTAATTCTATTTCGGATTTTCCAAATCTTATTTGCAGATTTCATTGTCGCGATTAATGTTTCTCGCTCAGTATCAGCATCTACATTTTTTCTACCAGTATGAAAATCTCTTATAGTACTCATCATACCATAAGCATCTATTTTATGCTGTTCAAATAATTCATTATCAGAGGTTTCTTCTGATTCTGTTTCTTCTACTAAAGCAATTAATACTTGTAGTTTGTCTAATGTTTTAGTGTATTTTGTCATACTTTACTAATATATCTCCATGGCATTTATCTGGTTTACACCAACACCCTAGAGTTTTATTTCTTAATTCCTCAATATCATTTATTAAACCACTTTTCATAATCCATTCTTCATATAATAGAATACAGTTTTCTCTACCGTGTTCTTTAACTATAAATGGATTGCGCCATTTAGATTGTTTAATATAAAATGGTTTCTTGTTTATAAAAATTCTTAAGCCGCGGCCAATATAAATATTGGTTTCATCTTCTAACCATTCTCGTATATTATCATATCCTAATTTTCGTAGGTTAGTAACCTTTACAGATATTACTTTATTCATACTTTGATCTTACGAATAATTTTTGATAAAGTCAAGCATTATTTTCAAGCTTCACCGCTTTCTTTTAACATTTTAATCAACTTATCCATACTTTGAAATTTCATTGCTTCTTTGTGAAGTTGTTTTACTTCTGGGTTGGATAGGAAGTATTTAAGTTTTTTACTTAACTTCTTCTGTTTCATATTCATGACCTGAAAAGCGTTCATCTGTTTCTTGCGTGAGATTTCTTAATGTTAATCCACTATCATCGAATACATCACCGAGCATTTCTGTTTCGTCCCACTCGATTATATCCCCGACTTTCCAGTTTAACCTTTCTGTAAGGTCGTCTGGCAAATCAATATATAATTCTCCGTCTACATCTTCTAATACTTTTGTGCTCCATACTGTTAATGGTTCACCTCGCTTTGGTTCTATTGTTTTGTTCATTTTGTTACTCCTGTTATAGTTTTATCCAACTCTGGATATAAGTTAAATAACTTTGATTTGGTTGGATATTTTATTTTATTTTCAAGTTGTCTAACATAGACATAAACACTTTCATCTGTCGAAAATAATTCTCTTTCATGTGTTCTTTGGTTATAACAATTTATTAAATACTCTTTTGTTTTATTTTTCATTTGCAACTCCTGTTGTTTTATTTCTAAAGAGTGAGCCGGATTAGACAGACTTGAAGTCTCCCATTATCCGTTTGGTTTTCGCTACGCAAGCATCTACTCACTCTTAATTCTTTTCTATTAAATAACTAATAATATCTCTTAACATAATCTGTACTTCTTCTAATACAATACTTCTATTAACTGAAATTCCTCGTGGGAAATATTTATACCAACTTACTTCTATTGGTTCAATTTCATCAGTTCCATCCCATCTGAAATTATATTTTTGCTCTTTATATCCACACGTACAATTTTCTGGGGCAGGTATGCCATAGTAAGCACCACAATAACAATCTGCCCAACTATATGCTTGAATATGGAATGTATCACCCTTTAATTCTTCTCCACCATTTGCAAAGGGATCTAATTCATCTTCCCAATACACAGCTTCTATAAATTTATGAATAGCTTCTAATGCACTATATAGTGGGTCTGAAGAAGATAAATCGTATGGTTTACATGGATTACCAAACATTGACTGTCCGAGTTCTGGTTCATATTGTTTAATAGTCATTCTTGCTTCTGGATTTTCTAGTTCTGGACCTATTTTACCTTCACCATATTCTGATATTTTTATTTTCATTTTATTTCTCCTCCACATAAAGCAGTGGTGGGGTTTATTGCTTTAGTGAATGTCCATCCTATTTTCGGGATACCATTGCTGATAATCTCGCCATCAGAGACACACACCCCACAGCTGTAATGCTCCATTGCTGCCACTGCTTCTTTCATTTTATTTTTTTTTGAAGGGTAAGTATCAGAATAAACAAGTCTTTCAACTTTAATTACTCCGTTCTTATCTTGTTTGATTTTTCCTGCTAATTGTATATAACCATCTCGTATAGTTATATCATAATTTTCTGGTATTTTTATTTTCATTTTATTTCTCCTTTAAGTTTATCTATTTCTTTTTCTAATTTTTCAATTCTATTAAATAGTCGAAAAATATATTTTGCTCTCCACCTAAACATCTTTCTTAAAATTTCTTTAGGTTCAAAAGATTCAAATTCTAATTCATCATCGTATTCTTTTCTCATTTTATTTCTCCTTTATTCTCATTTTAACTGAATCGCCATTTACTTCTACATCATAATAAATAGTTTCAATCTTTGTCTCATTTACTGCGTCAAGTCTTAACATATCCTCAGCATAAAGCAAATTGCCTGAACCGTACCCCAATGAAGTGTATAAACCAAACCATCTTTTTTTATAGGGATGGTAAACAATTTCACCAAGATCATTTTCCCATGACTTTATTTTGTATTTGAGTTTAATCCTATTTTTCCCCATTTTTCTTTAAGGTATTCTTTATCTTCATCACTTAAATTATCTTGGTACTCTTTATATCTCTTTTGTGCATATTCTTTTTTAACATCTTCATCCCTTAACTTATCAACTGGAACTCCAACTTCATCAGCAGTTGCTTGTTCAATATCAGCCATACTACCAATAGATA